>Ga0315282_10003250_pt1 | contig 29256 bp, 20 predicted proteins | sample YL17G07_20_MG_FD_203693 | JGI IMG/M metagenome (GOLD analysis project Ga0315282, IMG submission 203693) | Sediment microbial communities from Yellowstone Lake, YNP, Wyoming, USA - YL17G07_20 | ecosystem: Environmental > Aquatic > Freshwater > Lake > Sediment | place: USA: Wyoming | collected... | reverse complement strand
ACGGGAAACCCCCATGAAGCTCTTCATCGACACCGGCAGCATCAAGGACATCGCGGCGTTCGCCGCGCTGGGCATCCTCGACGGGGTCACCACCAACCCGACGCTCATGGCCAAGGAACGCGGCGACCCGAGGCAGATCCTGAAGGAGATCTGCCGGATCGTCCAGGGGCCGGTCAGCGCCGAGGTCGTGGCCACCGATGCTGACGGGATGGTCGCCGAAGGCCGCGAGCTGGCCGCGATCGACCAGCACATCGTCGTCAAGGTCCCCTTCGGCAAGGAGGGCATCAAGGCGTGCCGCGCGCTCAGGGCCGACGAGATCCGCGTGAACGTGACGCTCGTCTTCTCGGCCACGCAGGCCCTCTTGGCCGCAAAGGCGGGCGCGAGCTACGTGAGCCCCTTCATCGGCCGGCTGGACGACATCGCGACCGACGGCATGCACCTCGTCGAGGAGATCCTCGACATCTACGGGAACTACGAGTTCCCGACCGAAGTGCTCGTGGCCAGCGTGCGGCACCCGATCCACGTCGTCCAGGCGGCGAGGTTGGGTGCGGACGTCTGCACATGTCCGCCGGCGGTTCTCGAGGCGATCTTCAAGCACCCGCTCACCGACATCGGGCTCGAGCGGTTCCTGAAGGATTGGGAGAAGGCACGATCGGCAGCGGGCACTCGACAGTAGGCAGGCGCGAAGAACGACGCACCAGGAACAGACTGGAAGCACGCCGATGGACAACCACGAGACTCTTGCCAATCTGGAACGGCTGGCCGAGCTGGGCGGCGGCGAGGAGCGGCTGCGCCGGCAGCACGACGGGGGGAAGCTGACGGCGCGGGAGCGCATCGACCTGCTGTTCGATCCGGGCACGTTCGAGGAGATCGACAAGCTGGTCACCCACCGCTGCCGCGACTTCGGCATGGAGGACCAGATCGTTCCCGGCGACGGCGTCGTCTGCGGCCACGGCCGCATCGACGGGCGGCCGGTCTACGCCTTCGCGCAGGACTTCTCGGTGTTCGGCGGCTCGCTCTCGGAGACCAACGCCGCGAAGATCGTGAAGATCATGGACCTGGCCATGAAGGACGGCACCCCGGTCGTCGGCCTCAACGACTCGGGCGGCGCCCGAATCCAGGAAGGCGTGATGTCGCTCGGCGGCTACGCCGACATCTTCCTCCGCAACACGTTGGCCTCGGGCGTCGTCCCGCAGATCTCGGCGATCATGGGCCCCTGCGCCGGCGGTGCCGTCTACTCGCCTGCGATCACCGATTTCAACATCATGGTCCGGAACACGAGCTACATGTTCGTCACCGGCCCCGACGTCATCAAGACCGTGACCCACGAGGAGGTGACCAAGGACGAGCTCGGCGGCGCCATGACCCACAACGCGGTCAGCGGCGTCGCGCATTTCGCCGTCAACGACGACCGCGAGTGCCTGGCGCTCATCCGCGAGCTGCTCGGGTACCTGCCGGGCAACAACCTGGACGACCCGCCGAGAGTCGAGACCAGCGACCCGCCGGACCGTGAAGACGAGGCGCTCGATCAGCTGGTGCCGAAGTCGCCCAACCAGCCGTACGACATGCTCGATCTCATCCAGTCGGTGGCGGACGACGGGGAATTCCTCGAGGTGCACCGTCACTTCGCGAAGAACATCATCGTCGGGTTCGCGCGCCTGGGGGGGCGGCCGGTGGGCGTGGTGGCCAACCAGCCGGCGCATCTCGCTGGCACGCTCGACATCGACGCCTCGGTGAAAGGGGCGCGCTTCGTGCGCTTCTGCGACGCCTTCAACATCCCGCTGGTGACCTTCGAGGACGTGCCCGGGTTCCTGCCCGGGACCGTCCAGGAGTACGGCGGCATCATCCGGCACGGCGCCAAGCTGCTCTTTGCCTTCGCCGAAGCGACGGTGCCGAAGGTGACGGTCATCACGCGGAAGGCTTACGGCGGCGCGTACTGCGTGATGGCGAGCAAGCACATCCGCACCGACTTCAACTACGCGTGGCCGACGGCCGAGATCGCGGTGATGGGGCCGGAAGGCGCGGTCAACATCCTGTATCGACGAGAGCTCGAAGCGGCCGACGACCCGGCCGCGCTCCGCGCGCGCATGGTCAAGGATTTCCGGGAGAAGTTCGCCAACCCGTACGTCGCCGCCGCCCGCGGCTTCGTCGATGAGGTGATCCGTCCCCGCGCGACGCGGCGGAAGCTCATCTCGGCGCTCTCGACGCTCGACACCAAGCGCGATCGCAACCCGCCGAAGAAGCACGGCAACATCCCCCTCTAGCTCGCCTTCGCCGGGCCGCGGCCCCGAGCCGGCCTTCCCGGGCGTTGGTGTCGATGCCGCCCGGCTTGCGCCGGCCTTGCTGCAGCGGCAAAGGCGGGCTAAATGCTAGAATGTTCGCGGGATTCGGCGACATCGGATCCGGCCGGCCTCGTGAACAAAGTCCTCATCGCCAACCGCGGCGAGATCGCGGTCCGCATCATCCGCGCCTGTCGGGACATGGGTCTCGACGCGGTCGCCGTCTACTCGGAGAGCGACCGGGCGGCGCTGCACGTGCGCTACGCCGACGAGGCGTACCTCATCGGGCCGAGCGCGCCGACCGAGAGCTACCTGCGGATCGACAAGATCATCGACGTTGCGCGCCGGTCTGGCGCCGATGCGATCCACCCCGGCTATGGGTTCCTCGCCGAGAACCCTGCACTGGCCCGGGCGTGCCGGGACGCGGGGCTGACCTTCATCGGGCCCTCTGCCGAGGCCATCGAGCTGATGGGCAGCAAGACCGAGGCGCGCCGGGCGGCCATCGCGGCCGGTGTGCCGGTCGTGCCGGGGACCGCTGAGCCGTTCGGGCCCGACGTCAGCGACGACGAGATCGCGGGAACGGCCGCGACGATCGGCTACCCGTTGCTGGTGAAGGCGGTCGCGGGCGGAGGCGGCAAAGGCATGCGCGTGGTCGTCGAGCCGGGCGAGTTGCCGGGCGCGCTCCGCGGCGCCCGGTCGGAAGCCGCCTCGTCGTTCGGCGACCCGGCGATCTACCTCGAACGCCGGCTGGCGCGCCCGCGTCACATCGAGATCCAGCTCCTCGGCGACCACTACGGCACCGTGGTGCCGTTCGTCGAACGCGAGTGTTCCATCCAGCGCCGCCATCAGAAGGTGCTCGAAGAGTCCCCGTCCTTCGCCGTGACGCCGGCGCTGCGCGGCGTTCTGGCAGCCTCTGCCGCTGCGGTGGCTCGCACGGCCCGCTACACCAGCGCGGGCACGATCGAGTTCCTTCTCGAGGAAGGCGGCGAGCATTTCTACTTCCTCGAGATGAACACGCGGCTGCAGGTGGAGCACCCGATTACCGAGCTGGTCACTGGCCTCGACCTGGTGCAGTGGCAGATCCGCATCGCGCGCGGCGAGCGGCTGGACCTCGATCCCAGCCGGGCGCTGACGCCGCACGGCCACGCGATCGAGTGCCGCATCTATGCGGAAGACCCGGACAACGACTTCCTTCCGTCGCCTGGACGGGTGCTCGGCCTGCGGGTGCCCGCCGGGCCGGGCGTGCGCCGCGACAACGGCGGCGTGACGCCCGGGCTCGAGGTGCCGGTCTACTACGACCCCCTGATCGCGAAGCTCACGGCGTGGGGCGAAGACCGCGAGCAGGCGATCGCCCGCATGGTGCGCGCGCTCGGCGAGTACGAGGTGCGCGGCATCAAGACGAGCATCCCCTTCTTCCGCTGGCTCCTCTCCGGCGCGGACTTCCGCGCCGGGCGGTTCGATACGACGTACCTGGACGCCGAGCTGAAGAACCGCAACGGACGTCCCTTCCTCGAGTTCCCGGTTGCCTCCGAGGAGACGGCGTGCGTGGCGGCGGCGATCTACGCGTGCGAGCGTGTGACCTCCGGCAAGACGGCTGCGCTGCCCGCGGCGGCGCGCGCGAGCGCGTGGAAGACGCAGACCAGGATCGACGGGTTGCGGTCTTCGTGAGTAACGAGTAACGAGTAACGAGTAGCGAGTTACGAGTCACGAGTCGCGGGCAATGGTTACCCTCTCCGGCTTCTGCGCTGAACGGTACAGTCCCCGGACGATGCAGTTCGAGATCGAGATCAACGGCCGGTCCTGTGACGTCTCGGTCGAGCGCGAAGGCAGCCGCTTTCGCGTGACCATCGGCGGGCGCACGCACTTGGTCGATGCCGCGCGGGTGGACGAGCGGACGCTCTCGCTCGTCTTCCTCCGCGACGACGGACGGGCCGAGAGCCACGAGGTCGGCTTTCTGGAGGGACCGGAGCCTGATGAGCTCGAGGTGTACCTCCGGGCCGGCGTCGTGCGGGCGCGGGTCAACGATCGGCAGCGGCGCACACGCCGCGCCGGCCACGGCGGCGAGAGCGGGCCGGCCGGCCTGCAGCGCATCGTGGCGCCGATGCCCGGGAAGATCGTCCGCGTCCTGGTCGCTGAAGGCGACGCGGTCGCCGCCAGGCAGGGCCTGGTCGTCGTCGAAGCCATGAAGATGGAGAACGAGCTGCGATCGCCTAAGGAAGGCCGGATCAAGGAAATCCTGGTGAAGGAAGGCATGTCGGTCGAGGCCGGGCGGGTGCTCGCGGTGGTGGAGTGACGGGATGACGCGGCGCTGGGCGCCCTACGTCGTGCTGCTCGTCCTGTTCGGGGCGGTCGCGGCCCTCACCGGCGGATCGGTTCGCGCCGCGGCCGCCGCCCTCCTGGTCGTGGGGATCGTCTTCTCGATCCGGCAGCGCATCAGGGACGTCGCGCTCGCGCTCGGTCTCGTCATCCTCCTGATCATCGCCGCTCTTGCCACGACGCTGACGATCGACCTCGGGCCCTCACTGCGAGCACGGGCCGAGCGCGAAGGCTCGCGCCTGATCGAGCGGCCGATGCACATCGGCAAGCTGGGCATCCACCTCTGGAGCGGCCGCTTCATCGTCGAGAACCTGGTCATCGAGGGGCTGAAGCCCACCGATCGGAGGTTCTTCACCGCGAAGCGGATCGCGATCTCGATGCCCTGGTGGCTGGTGCTCCGCACGCGCGAGTTCCTGATCGAGTCGATCGAGATGACCGACTGGCAGATGCTGGTCGAGATGTTTGACAACGGCCGGCACAGCTTCATCAAGCTACCCGGCACGCGGTCGTCGGGGCCGCGGCGCTTCACCACGACGCTGCAGTGGGTGCACGCCTCGCGCGGGCAGTTCACCTACATCGACCACGGCACCTGGAGCACCGTCTCGCCGAACCTGGACGTCCAGGTGTCGCACGCCGACGGCCAGTATCGCGGCGTCGCCTCGTTCACGGGGGGGACGGTCACGATCAAGGATTACCTCCCGATGTGGTCGAAGATGCGGTGCGCCTTCAAGATCGACGGCGGGAAGGTCCACCTCGACTTCATCGACATCGACAGCGACGGCGCGAAGACCCGGGTGGTCAGCGGCGACGTCGACTTCGGCAACTGGCCGGAGCAGGTGTACCAGGTTCGGTCTCACATCACCTTCCCGCGCATGCGCGAGATCTTTTTCGCCGACGAGACGTGGCGCATTCGCGGAGAAGGTGACTTCGCGGGCGTGTTCCATCTCTTCAAGGGCGGCCACGAGCTGAAGGGCGACTTCACCAGCCGCCTCGCCTGGGTCGACAAGCTCGAGTTCCCGAACCTTCGGGGCTCGCTCGTGTGGCAGCCGTCGCGCTTCGAGGTGTTCAACGCGAGCGCGGGGTTCTACGGCGGGACCACCCGGTTCGGCTATCGGATTGCGCCGCTCGGGAAGCCGACACCGGCCCTTGCACGCTTCGAGGCCTCGTACCAGGACGTCGACCTCGCCGCGTTCAGCGATTTCCTCGAGACGAAGGGCATCCGTCTGAGCGGACGGGCGTCGGGCACCAACGTGCTCGAGTGGCCGCTCGGGCGCTTCTCGGACCACCGGGGTGAAGGACGAGTCAGCGTCGTGCCGCCGCCGGGGGTTGCGCTGGCCGGCCGTCTGGCCGCCGTGGGCGCCACCTCCGCCGCGCCGGCCCCGGAGGCCGCGCCGGCCGACACGAACGCGCCCGTTGCCCGCCCGCTGTGGCGAACGCCGGTTGGCGGCGAGCTGAACTACCGCTTCGGCCCGGAATGGGTCGACGTCCCAGCGAGCCGGGTCGCGACGGCCCGCACCTACGTCGAGTTCGAGGGGCGTACCGCTTACGGAGAGCGCTCGACGTTCGACTTCCACGCGCGGAGCGGCGACTGGCAGGAGAGCGACCGCGTCCTGGCAGGCGTCCTCACCGCGTTCGGCTCTCCAACGGGGACGGTGAAGATCGGCGGCTCGGGCGACTTCACCGGTCGCCTGCTCAACTCCTTCCGCGACCCGCGCATCGAGGGCAGTTTCACGGGCGACCACGTGCGCGCCTGGGACGTTACCTGGGGCCGCGTCCGCGGCCAGGTAGCCATCGAGAACAGCTACGTCGACGTGACCGGCGGCGTGGCGACCAAGGGCGGCGCCGAGATCCGCGCGGACGGCCGCTTCTCGCTCGGCCATCCGCGCAAGGACGGCGGGGAGGAGCTCAACGGACGGTTCCGCGTGACCGACTGGCCGCTGGCCGATTTGCGCCATGCGTTCGATCTCGATGCGTACCCGCTCGAGGGGAAGGTGGGCGGCGAGTACCACATCTACGGCCCGTACACGCGCCCGTTCGGGTTCGGGAAGGCCACCATCGCCGACGGCAGCGCGTACGGCGAGCCGTTCGATCTTGCGACCTCGTCGCTGCGGCTGGAGGGCACCGGGGTCCGCGTCGATGCGGCCGAGATCCGCAAGAGCACCGGGGCGATCACCGGGGCGGCGGTCGTGTACTGGGACGGGCGGTATTCGTTCAATGCGGATGGCCGCCGGATCCCGCTCGAGAGCGTCGCCGCGGTCCGCTTTCCGCGTGCGCCGTTGTCGGGCTTCCTCGACTTCGCGGCGAGCGGCAGTGCCAGCTTCCAGAGTCCGCGCTACGGCGGGCAGGTGCGCATCACCGACCTGTTCATCAGCGACGAGGGCATCGGCCAGGTGACGGGCCGCGTGGACGTGCGTGAGCGGCTGATGAGCCTCGAGCTCGAGGCCGGCTCGCCGCGGCTTGCGGTTTCCGGCACCGGCCGCATCATGCTGACGCCCGGCATGGACGCCGAGCTGACCTTCCGCTTCACCGACACCTCGCTCGACCCCTACGTGCGCGTCGTCGAGCCGCGCCTCTCGCCGTTCACCCGTGCCGTCGTGAGCGGCACCCTTCGCGTGGTCGGTCAGCTCGCGAACGTCGATCGCCTGCTCGTGGACGGCACCGTCGAGCAGCTCGATGCCTCCCTGTTCGACTACAAGGTGCGCAACGACGGGCCGATCCGGCTCGCGCTCGACAGAAACGTCGTGCGCATCGAACGGCTGCGGCTCGCCGGCACCAACACCCGTCTCGACGTCGGCGGCACCGTCAGCCTGCACAACGAGCGGATCGCGGTGACGGCCGTCGGCGACGCGAACCTGGGCATCCTGCAGGGCTTCTACCGCGACATCCGCAGCTCCGGGCGCGCGGAGCTGAAAGGCGAGATCCAGGGGCCGCTCCGCACGCCGCTGTTCTCGGGCAGCGCGGTGATCACGGACGGGCGCATCCGGTACATGGGGCTTCCGCACTCGGTCGAGGCGATCAACGGCCGCATCACGTTCCGCGGGGGTGGCATCCGCTTCGACGACGTGGCGGCGACGGTGGCGACCGGGAAGGTGCATTTCGGCGGCGGCCTCGAGATGAACGGGTACGTGCCCGGTCAGCTGGCGATCACCGCGACCGGCGAGGACATGCACCTGCGGTACCCGGAAGGGTTCCGATCGATCGTCGATGCCGACCTGGCGCTGGTCGGCACCTTCTCGTCCCCGACGCTGCGCGGGACGGTCACCGTGAAGAGCGCGACCTGGAGCAGACGGATCGACGTCAGCGCCGGGCTGCTCGTCGGGGTCCGGTCGTCGACGACCGCGCCTGTGACCGCAGCGGGCGAGACGGTCCCGCTCCGATTCGACACCCGTATCCAGGCGCGGGGCACGCTGCGGATCCAGAACAACGTCGCCGACATCGTGTCGAGCGCGGACCTGACGTTGCGCGGCACCTACGAGCACCCGCTGCTGTTCGGCCGGGCGGAGATCGACCGGGGGATCGCGACCTTCGAGGGCAGGCGGTACGTCGTCACCCACGGCACGGTGGATTTCACCAACCCGACCCGCATCGAGCCGTTCTTCGACATCGGTGCCGAGACGCGCGTGCGCGGCCTCGGACAGACCTACGTGGTCGACCTGCGCATCATCGGCACGATAAGCCGGCTCGATCCCCAGCTCAGCTCCGACCCGCCGCTGCCGCCGGTCGACATCCTCTCGCTGCTGTTCTCGAACGCGACCCAGATGCAGGACGTCGAGCTGCGCGCGCTGCAGAAGCCGAACGCCGCCGAGCAGCAGCTCCTCGGGACGCGTGCCGCTGCGCTTCTCACGAGCCCGATCTCGTCGGGCGTCAGCCGCGCGGTCGAGCAGACCTTCGGGCTCGACACGTTTCAGATCACGCCGTCGCTCGGCACCGACCCGTACCAGCGTCTGGAAGCCGGCGCCCGGGTGACGATCGGCAAGCGGATCTCCGACAAGGCCTATCTGACCTACGCGCGCAGCCTAATCACCGCCCGTGACTATGTCGTACTCCTCGAGTACGACCAGAGCGACCGGCTGTCGTGGATCATGTCGCGCAACGAAGACGGCACCTACGCGCTCGACGTCCGCGTGAGGCACACCTTCTGATGGCCGGTCGATCGCCCATCCGCTGGCGTGGCCTCCCGCAACTGATTGGCGCCGGTGTGCTGCTGGCCGCCCGCCTCGCCGCAGCCCAGGTCCCGGCCGCAGGCATCGACGAGTACCTCGGCCGCCCGATCGCCGACGTGCGGCTGACCATCGAAGGACGGGAAACGCGCGAGGTCGAGCTGGCGAACGTGCTCGAGACGGCGGTGGGCCAGCCGCTGGCGATGGCGCAGGTGCGCGAGAGCCTCGTCCGTCTGATGGCGCTCAGCCGCTTCGAGAACGTGCAGGTGCGGGCGTCGGCGGCGCCAGCCGGTGTGTCGCTGGTCTACGAGCTGGTGCCCCTCCGCACGGTGCGGGAGATGGCGTTCCGCGGCTCGCTGGGCCTGTCCGAGGGCCAGGTCCGGGCGGCGGTCGTGGACCGGTTCGGGGCCTCTCCGCCGGCCGGGCGGGCTGCGGACATCGCCGCGATGCTCAAGAACTTCTACGGCGAGCATGGGTACCTGCGCGCGCAGGTGACGCCGCGGGCCGTCGAGGAGCGCCGGCCGGAGGAGACCCGGCTGGTGTTCGACATCGACGCGGGGCCGCGCGCCCGGCTGAGCGGGATCACTGTGACCGTACCACCTGGCATGAGCCAGGTGCAGGCGATCGTGGGTCTGGGTCTCCGCGCCGGCGAGGAGTTCGACCGCGAGGTGTTCGAACGCCGCGTCGCCAGCTACACCGAGGAGCTGCGGGCGAGGGGCTATTTCGAGGCGCGCATCCTCTGGATCCCACGGTATTCGGCCGACGGCCAGCGGGTGGACCTGAACGTCGACGTCCAGCGCGGCCCGCACGTCACGCTCGAGTTCCGCGGGGATCCGCTTCCGCCCGACCGTCGCGAGGAGCTGGTCCCGATCCGCCGTGAGGGCTCGGTGGACGAAGACCTGCTCGAAGACTCGAGGCGGAACATCGAGGACTACCTGAGAGCGCAGGGCTACCGGGATGCGCGCGCGCCCTTCACGCGGGAGGCATCGGCGACGGGCAACGAGCTGACGATCGTCTTCGACCTCACCAAGGGGCCCCAGTACCGTATCGGCGCGGTCGAGATCGCCGGCCGGCAGGCAATCCCGGAAGCCGAGCTGCGCCCGTTGCTGCGCGTCCGCGAGGGCGAGCCGTTCGTTGCGTCGAAGCTCGAGGCCGACAAGGCCACCATCGAAGGACAGTACCGGCGGCGTGGGTTCGCCTCGGTCAAGGTCTCCGGTGGAGAGGTCCCCCAGGCGGGCGGCGCCACGGGCCAGCCGCGCCTCGCCGTGCGAATCTCGATTCAGGAGGGACCCCAGACGCTCGTCGAGTCGGTCGCGATCGAAGGCAATCGGCAAATCGCCTCCCAGGTCCTGCGGCCGCTCGTGAAGTCGGCGCCGGGCCAGCCGTTCTACGAGCCGCAGGTGGCCGCCGACCGCGAGGCGCTCCTGCTCGAGTACGCGAACAGCGGGTACCAGACCGCGACAGTGGACGTGGACGCCCGGCGCAGCGCCGACGGGACGCGAGAGGACCTGCGCTTCCTGATCCATGAAGGGCCGCGGATCCTGGTCGATCACATCCTGATCGTCGGCAACACGCGGACCAAGACGAGCACGATCGAGCGACAGCTCGGCTTCACGCGCGGCTCGCCGCTCGGCCTCAACCAGCTCACCGAGGCGCAGCAGCGGCTGAGCGCGCTCGGCCTGTTCCGCCGCGTTCGCGTGACCCCGCTGCAGCATGGGACGGAGACCAGGCGCGACGTGCTGGTCGTCGTTGAGGAAGCGCCGGCGACCACGATCGGGTACGGCGGCGGCGTCGAGGGTGGGCGACGACTTCGCAACGAGGCGTCCGCGCTCGGGCAGCCCGTGCAGCCGGTCGAGGTCTTCGAGCTGGCGCCGCGGGGGTTCTTCGAGATCGGCCGGCGCAACCTGTGGGGCAAGAACCGGTCGGTGAACCTCTTCGCGCGTGTCAGCGTGCGGCCCAAGGACCCGACGGTCGCTGACGTGCTCCAGGGAAACACCGGCGGCCTCGGGGTGAGCGAGTACCGGACGTTCGGCACGTTCCGCGAGCCGAGGGTGTTTGGCACCGGCGCGGACCTGGCCGGCACCGCCTACGCCGAGCAGGCGATCCGATCGAGCTTCAACTTCCGGCGCAAGGGCGTCACGGCGGAAATGGCCCATCGCCTGTCGCCCATCCTCAGCGTGAGCGGGCGCTACTCGTTCGCTGGCACTCAGATCTTCAACGACCGCATCGCGCCCGGCGACCGGCTGGCCATCGACCGGCTGTTCCCCCAGGTGCGGCTGTCGATGGTCTCCTCCTCGGTGGTGCGCGACACGCGCGACGATGCGCTTGAACCGACCAGGGGGAGCTTGACGACGGTCGAAGGCGAGGTGGCGGCCCGCCGCATCGGCTCGGAGGTCGGGCTGGCGAAGAGCTTCGTGCAAACGTTTGTGTACCGGCGAGTGCCGGGGCTGCAGAACCTAGTCTTCGCCGGTGCCGCCCGCCTGGGGCTGGCGACCGGGTTTCCGCGCACGGTTCCACTGACCGACGCCAATGGGAACCCGATCATCGGTCCCGATGTCCAGCCGGTCCTCGGCGAGGTCAAGGACATCCCGGCAAGCGAGCGTTTCTTCGCCGGCGGCGACACGACAGTGCGGGGCTTCGCGCAGGATCGTCTGGGCACGCCCGCCACGCTCGATCGCAACGGGGTCGGGATCGGAGGGAACGCCGAGCTGATCTTCAATGGCGAGCTGCGCTTCCCCATCTGGCGCAGCCTCGGCGGCGTCACGTTCCTCGATGTCGGGAACGTGTTTGGGAGCGTGGCCGACGTCAGGCTGGGTGATCTCCGTGCCGGAACCGGATTCGGCGTGCGCTACCGCTCGCCGATCGGCCCCATCCGGTTCGACGTCGGGTTCAACCTGAGCCGACTGCAGTTTCCCAACCTCTCCCGGGATCCGCTCGTCGAGTTCTACATCGGCATCGGGCAGGCGTTCTAGTGGACGCGGGTCATTTGTCGATCTGGTGATGTGTTGATCGGTTGAGTGGTGATCTGGTGCACGGTCTATTCTGGATTCTGGATCCTGGCTCCTGGGTTCCGGCTGGGATCTGGTCAGGCGGCGACCTGGTGATTTGGCGACTTGCGGCCAGGCTCTTCACCCGGAGACGCGCGTTGCGTTCGGTGCTGCTGCCGGTCGTGGCGGTGGTCACGCTGCTGCCGGCGGCTGCACGGGCACAGATCATCGATCGCGTGCTGGCCGTGATCGGGACCGAGGTGATCACGCTGACCGACGCGAGGGCGGCGCTGGCGTTCGGCCTCGTGCAGGCGCCCGAGAGCGGAGATCCGATCCGAACCGCGCTGACGTACCTGATCGACCGCCAGCTCGAGCTGGGCGACGTCGACCGGTACTCGGCGCCCGAGCCGGACCGGGCAGCCCTTGATCGCGCGTTTGTCGCGGTTCGCGGCCGGTTTGCCGCGCCTGGCGATTTCGCCGCGGCGATGGCGCGGACCGGCATGACCGAAGACCGGCTGCGCGACATGATCCGTGACGACCTGCGAATCGCGGCCTACGTCGAGCAACGGTTTGCGGGAGCCGCGCAGCCGACCGACGAGGATGTCGCGCGCTACTACAAGGAGCACCCGGCCGAATTCACGGAGAACGGCCGGGTCGTGCGGTTCGAGCAGGCCGAGAACCGGGCCAGGGTGCGCGCGGCCGCCGCGCGGCGCCGGGCGTTGGTGTCGGACTGGATCGATCGGCTGCGACAACGGACGCCGGTAACCGACCTCTATCTCGCCGGCCGCTGACGCGGACCGGTGCGCTGCCGGGCTGACGGGGCATGATGGACCGAGTGACAGTCGACGCGGACAGGGGCGCCGCCCCGCGCAGCACGGCCGTGGGCCAGACGCGGATCGGCGCCCTCGCCTTCTCCGTCGTTGCACGGCTGATCGCCGGCGTCCTCCTGCTCGGCCTCCTGGCCTACCCGGTCCGCGCAGTCCTCCTGGATCCCGACACCGCGTGGCGGGTGAAAGCCGGCTGGGCTGCCGCGCTCGCGCTCGGCGCCGTCCACCCGTTCTGGGGCGCCTGCCTGATGGTGATCCTCGTGCCGCTCTTGCCGGTCACCCCATTCGTCGTCTGGGGCGTGCCGCACGGCGTGGTCCATCTCGTTGTGCTCAGCCAGGCCGTGCCCCTGCTGTATCGGGTCGTTCGCGGACGGCAACGCTGGCCGAACGACGAGGTCTTCGCGGCCCTGGCCGCGTTCGTCACCGTCGCGCTCGCCTCGCTGGTCGTCTGCTATGCGGGTCTGTACCCGCCCTTCTCCTCGCTGTGGCAGTTCGCGGGCGAGGTTCACCGGCAGGTCTCGGGCTACGTCTTCGAGCGGCCTGGGCCCGGCCTGGAGAACCAGGTGGGCGCCTTCTCGACGCTCATCGACGGTCTGCTGGCATATTGCGTGATTCGTGCGGCGCTTCGCGAGCGCGGCGCCACCGCGACGGCGATGATTCGCGCCGCCGTCGGCGTGTCGCTGGTGGTCGCCCTGCTGGGTGTGCTGCAGCCATTCGGGGGCGTCGCGCTGCAGCCGATGTGGCAGGTCTTCGACCCCGGCATCATCCGCATCAACAGCACCTACTCGGATCCGAACTCGCTGGCGTCCTATTTCGCGCTGATGATTCCCATTGCCGCGGCTGCGGCAGCCCGGGCCGGCGGGCTCGGGCGGCGGGCAGCCGGCCTGGCAGCGGTCCTCCTTCTGCTCTGCGCCCTCGTGATGACCGCCGGCCGCATGGCATACGTCGCGACGGCCATCGGCGTCTTCCTGCTCGGCCTCGCCGGCATCAGGCGGGGCCTCGACCGGCAGGATCCGTCGCGGCTGGTCCAGCGCTACTTCCGCCGCGCGGTCTACGGCAGCGTCGCGCTGCTGCTCGTCGCCGTCGTGGTGGTCGCCTCCGTTGGGACCGCTCTCGACGTGAGGCACCGCGATCAGACCTCCTACCTCCGCACCGCGCTCTACACGCTCAACCTCCGCCAGCCGCCCGATGCCATCCTCAAGAACCGGGTGCTCATCTGGCGAACCGTGATGAGGATGGTGGCCGAGGCGCCGGTCTTTGGAACGGGCGTGGGGAGGGTGTTTCGGGAGTTCGGGGCCTACAACGCGCCCATCGGCGGTTTCGAGCCGGGGACGCACCTGACCGCGCACCAGACCTTCCTCCAGATCGCCGCCGAGCTGGGCATCGTGGGACTGCTCGCCTGGGTTGCCACGCTCGGCCTGGTGTACGCCGCCGCCTTCCGCAGGCCGGCGTCCCCCGAGGATCGCTTCACCACGTGGACGCGTCTCGGCCTCGCCTGCGGCCTCACAGCGTACGGCCTGACCATGCTGACGGGCGATCGGACGATCCTTCGCGAGGATGTCGTGATGTTCTTCGCCATGGCCGGCCTGGCGACGAGCCTCGCGCCGGTGCTGCCCGGGCTGGCCCGCTGGTCGCGGCGTGTGGCCTTCGGGTTCGTCCTGGCCCTGCTGCTTACCGTGCCATTCCGCGCCGATGCGAGGGCCGACCGGGTGAAGCTCGAATACGTGGCCCAGGGCTTCAGCGGCCCGGAAATCGATCCCGATGGCGTCGAGTTCCGGTGGACCACCGACCATGCCGTCTTCCACGTTCCCGCCGACGCGCGGGCGGTGACGCTCAACCTCCGGTCGCTGGCGCCGTTCCCGCAGCGCGTGCAGGTGCACCTGGACGGCGCGATGGCAGATGAACTGGCGCTGAGGGAGCACGACTGGCATCTCGTTCGATACGTGCTGCCGCGGCGGGATCCCTCCGTCCGTTACTACCGGTTCGACCTGCGCGTCACGCCCACCTGGTCCCCTCCCGACGATCCGCGGACGCTCGGCGTGATGGTTGCAGGCCTCTCCTGGGCGCGCTGACCGGGCGCAGGTCAGCGCAGAGGCCGCCGAAGACGCGCAGACCCTCCGTCACGAGCCGCGAGGCGCTAGCCTTGCCAAACCGACGGTTGCCCGGTAAACGTGAGGGTCCGCCCTACAGGCCGACAGGCTTGACCATCAGCCAGAGACCGCGGAAGAGGCGGCGGTTACTGTGGGACTTTGAAGATCCGCAGCTCAGGTCCCCGGGCGGCGTCGGGGAATTGGGGCACGCGCTTGACCTCGACGAGCTGATTGAACAGCTGGTGGTACGCGTTGAACACGTCGGGGTAGACCTGAGGCGTGGAGAACGCAGGGCCGTACGCCTGCGACGAGGCAACGAGATACTGAACACCATCCGCCCGGTACGCCTGCAGGTCGCGGTCGATAAGCCGCTTCAGTTGGATGACGGGGTACGACTCGTCGGGCAACCGGAAGCTGCCCGTCTCGATGGCCACGCGGGTACCCCGGGGAAGATTGCCGCTGATCCACTCGTACGCGACCGAGTAGGTGGACTTCCTGCCGATCCTCGCGTCGAACCTGACCGCGGTAATCGTCGGCGGCAGCAGGGCGGCCACGGTGAGACCCGCGATGAGCGCCGTGCGGACCGCGCGCGGGATGTCGAATCGCCGCAGCAGGCTCACACCCGAGACGACGGCGATGGCGGCGAGCAGGCAGACGGACGGCACGATCGGCAGCAGGTAGCGGGCGTAGATCAGGCCCTTGGTGGCGATCATCCAGAAGTAAACGAGCGGGAAGATCACGAGCAGCGCGAACCGCGCATGCCACGGCCCCCTCGTCATCCGCCACAGGCCAAGCCCGAGCCCGGCGAACGCCAGGATGAGGCCCGGCCAGCCGAGCCCGAGCCGCAGGTGTTTCAGGTAGACGAGCCAGGCCGAGCTCGCGGACGACGGTCTGCGGGCCAGGTACGCGGAGGCCAGGTAGGCGAACCCGTTGAGAAACGCGGGGAGATCGAGGACCGTGTAGGGCGCGCCGATCAGGTAGGCGAGCCCGCAGGCCCCAACCACCGCCAGCGCAGTCCTCACTCGCGGCACTCGCCCGCCCGGCGTCGTGTACACGGCCAGCAACGGGATGACGAGGACGACGGCCGCGTTGTACTTTGTGGCGGCAGCGAGACCCGCCGCGGCGCCCGCCCAGGCGAAGGCCCCGATCGAGCTCTTCTCCTGGGCGCGGAGCGAAAGCAGGAACGCCAGCGCGCAGAGGAAGGTGGCGGGCACGTCGGTCAGCACGTAGTGCGACTCGCGCACGTGGTTCGGCATCACGGCCAGAAGGCCTGCCGCGAGCAGCGCATGACGCGCCCCCCATCGCATCCCGATCTGGTAGACCAGGTAGACGGTGATCGTGCCCAGGATCGCCGTTGCCACCCGGCCCCACAAGTAGAAATCAGCCGGTCCGACCTGGCTGAGCGAGACCCATCGGCCGCTCATCGCCCCCGCCAGGAAGCGCAGCACCGCCACCACCAGTTGCGTGTAGAGGTACAGGCCCGGGTAGTCGAAGAAGTGCGGGTTGAAATCGCCCGTCTTCATCATGCCGACGACTCGGCACATGATCTCGGGCTCATCGACGCCGGGCGCATACGGAATCCCGTGGCCGATGGCCCAGAGGCGGAGAACGGCGGCGGCGAGCAACACGACGCCCAGCCCGACGAACGACGGGCGCATGTCCTTCGCTTCGTGCCACTCGCGCTCGGTCACAGGGTCTCTACCTGGGTCAGCGGGAACCGAACAGGACAGGGTCGATAGAATAAGAGGACGCGGCAGGGGGTGCAAGTCGAATGTGGTGCCGCGGCCGCCGGCCTCACCCTGCCTGGTGGCGCAGCTCCTCGTAGACGGCCAGCAGGCGCGACGCGACCGCCGGCCAGGCGAACTCGCGCTCGACCAGCGCCCTCCCCTCCCTGCCCATGGCCGGGAGCCGTTCCTGGTCCGCAAGGGCGGTCCGCAGGGCGGCTGCCAGGCTCGACGCGTCGCCGGGCGGCACCAGCCAGCCGGTCACGCCGCCCAGGACCTTGTCGGGCAGGCCGCCCGCCGCGCTGGCGACGACTGCCCGCCGGTGCCCCATCGCTTCGAGCGTGACCAGCGAGCTTCCCTCGTAGAGCGTTGGGTGCACGAACAGCGTCGCCGCCTCGTACCACGCGTGGAGCTCAGAAGTCTCCACACGGCCCGCCAGTGTCACCCGAGAGGCAAGTCCGCGCTCGGCGACCCGGCGCGCGAGCGCCGGGCGGAAGGGACCGTCGCCGACGAGCACCCACTGCCACTCGATATCGCCGACGATCGCGAGGGCGTCAGCGAGCACGTGAAAGCCCTTGTTCTGCTCGATGCGGCCCACGCTCAGCAGGACCGGCGCGCGCGGACCCAGGGGCAGTCGCTCGCTGACCCGCGGCGTGTCCGCGCACGCGGCCAGCCGGTCGAGTGCCTCGAGGTCGATCGCGTTCGGCACCAGGCGGATCCGCTCTCCAGGCACTTGGAGGCGGTCCCGGATCAGTGGCTCGATCGCCCGGTCGGTCGCGAGCACCCGATCCGCGGCCCGTGCGCACGCCCGCACGGCGGCGCGCAACGGCGCGTAGCCAACGGCCTTCAGCCGGGAGCCGCCGTACGACCCGTCGTCGCCTCCGAACTCCTCGAGCCCTTGCGGGTTGAAGACGAAGGGCGCCAGCGAGGCCGGCCGGCGCCGACGCGCGAGCGCGTAGCCGAGCGAGCTGGCGCCGAGGCCGTGAACCAGATCGATGCGGCCCTCCGCCGCCAGGCTGGCGGCGACGCGGCCGGCCCGATAGCCGAACCACAGGTACGCGGAGCTGCGATCGACGACCGTCGTGCCGCGGCGGCCCGCCAGCGGGAACGTCCGATACGGCACGAACCGGCAATCGAGCTGCGGGTGGGCGAGCGGGGCTCCGGTGGCGCCCGCGCCGCTCCTGGCTGGCGGGCGGGTGATCAGCGTCACGACCACGCCTCGCGCGAGCAGGTGGCGCACCAGATCCTCGACGTGGCGTTCGAGGCCACCATAGCCGTGCAGCAAGTGTACGGCGCGCGACAGCACCGCCACGCGCAGCGGGCGCGCGCTCCCGGTCGGAGGGCTCACCTGGTCAGGCACTCCGCGCCTCGATGAGTTGCTGGTACAGCGTTTCGATGCGGCCGACGACCGCTGCCGAGTCGAACGTCCGCTCGACGTTAGAACGCGCCGCCGATGACAGGCGCTCCCGCAGGGCGCCGTCCACCACCAAGCGCGAGACATCGTCGCCAAGGGCCTCGGCCGTCCGGGAGAGCAGCCCGGTCACCTCGTGCTGCACGATGTCGCCTGTCCCGCCGGTGTTCATCGCGGCGATTGGGACCCCGAGCGCCGCCGCCTCGAGGAGCACACGGCTGAGCGACTCGGGGCCGTGCGAGGGAAACACCAGCAGCGACGCGTGCCGCAGCCAGGCAAGCGCGTCCTCCCGCGGCAGCCATCCGGTCAGCCGCACGTCGCGCCCGCTCGCCGCCGCGAGTCGCTCGACCTCGCGTCGATCCGGCCCGTCGCCGACGATGACCAGCGGCCACCCCAGGCGCGCGCGGGCGATGGCGGGAAACAGCCTGGTGACGCCCTTGTTCGGTGCGAGCTTGCCAACGAAGAGGGCATACGGGGCCTCGAGCGGCGCAGGCCGCGAGTCGGCTATCCGCCGGAGACCCGCGATGTCGACCGGGTTGGGAATGCACTCGACCCGCGTGGCCGCCAGTTCGGGCGCCCGCTCGCCGAGGTCGCGTGCAATCGCCGAGCTGACCGCCACCACCGCGTCCGCCCGCGCCAGGGCCTGCCGTTTGCGGGCCAGATTGGCGGACATGTAGGGGACGAGCGGAACGGCGAGCGGCCAGGCACATCCCGCGCGAGGACGGATGCAGCGCCTCATCATCGAGCGCGAGCAGCCCGGGCAGAGATCGTCCGAGGCGTAGTCATGAACGAGGTCCGACCAGTAGCAGACGGGCCAGTAGTCGCGCACGGTGCAGACGACCGGGACGCCGCCGAGACGCGCGGCTTCGATTGCCGGCGGTGTCGTCAGCACGTGCTGCGCGTGTACGATGTCGATTCGCTCGCGCCGGACAATGTCGGACAGCCAGGGCCGCAGCCGCGCATAGAGCCGTTCGTTCTTGAAGTAGTTCCGGACGAACGGGACGTTCGGCGCGGCCGACGCGAACTGACGGATCGCGAAACCGTCGTACTCCCGGGTGCCGCTCGCCGCCGCGCCGGGACGCGGCTGGACGATGACGAGCCCGTGCCCGCGGGCCTGGAGGCCGCGCGCCAGCTCGTACGTGCTCCATCCGCTGCCGCCACAGTTGGGCGGGAAGGCGTCGGTGGCGATCAGGATGCGCATTGGTCTCACGAAGTAGTCAGTAGTCAGTAGTCAGTAGCCAGTAGGTAGCGTCGACCCATTCGTGGTTCGGCAAGCCCACCACGAGCGGTAACCGGCGCACCGAGACTTTCGACCGGCCGTGCTCCACGCTCGTTCTCTACTGACTACTGGCTACTGGCTACTTGCCGTATCGCCTCGTCCAGTTTCCTGCAGTGCGCCACCCAGCTGAACTCGGCGACGGCCCGCGCGCGGCCGGCGGCGCCCAGCGTCGCCCGCAGGGCCGGGTCGCTCAGCCGGAGCAGCGCATCGGCCAGGCCGGCCGGTTCGCGGCCGTCATACAGGATGCCCTCACGGCCGTCGCGGACGATCCGGTCGAGGCGGTCGATGGCTGGCGCGGCGACGGGAAGCCCCGCGGCCATGTACTCGAACACCTTGAGCGGTGACCAGTAGAAGCCCAGCGCCAGCGGCGCATGGGCGGACGGATCGAACGGCGCGACGCCGATGTCGGCGGCTGCGAGGCAGGCGGGCATCTGGTCGTGCGCGATGGCGCCGGTGAACTGGACGCCCTCGAGACCCTCCGCCGCGGCCCGCACGCGGCGCAGCTCGGGACCGTCGCCCACCAGCACCGCCTTGACGTGTGCCTCGCCACGCGCCCGCAGTCGCGCGATCGCCTCGACCAGCTTGTCCGCGCCGTGCCAGGGGCGGAACGCGCCGGCAAAGAGGGCGATGACGTCGCCGGGCGCGCGTGTGAACGGGACCCGTCCGGTCGCCCCCGGGCGGAACCGATCGGTGTCCGCCCCCCATTCGATCTCGACGATCTTCTCCCGCTCGAGCCATGCCGGCAGGATCGCCGCGCTCGGCGTCACGATGAGATCCGCCGCACGGCACTGCCACTCGCGCCACCGCCGCATCGGCTCGACGAGCAGGACCCGGTCGAGCAGACGCTTCGGGGATCGCGGGTAGTCGATGACCGGCGCGTTCACCTCCAGCACGGCCCGAGCCCCCACGTGCCTGGCGGCCCGGATCCCCTCTCCGCCGAAATTGTAGTAGCGCTCGATGACGGCGTCCGGCCGGACCCTGACGGCCGCGACGTACACGTCCGCCGATCGCAGGAGCCGCAGCTGCCGCCTTCCGAACGGCGGCGCGAGGCGATGCCACTCGACCGGCCCCGGCGGAAATGGTCCATCCCCGGCGCCCGTCAGCACGTGCACCTCATGGCCCAGCGCGGCGAGCCCCCGCGCGACCTCTTCGACGTGCACCGATCCGCCCTTGGTGCCCGGCACATGCTGATCGATGGCGCAGTACAGGATCCTCATCGGGTCTGGGCTCTCGGCTCTGTCGGCTCTTGGCGGCCGGTGCCGGGCGCTGACTCCTTCACGAGGAGCGCGAAGAACGGGCCGGATCTCACACGCCCGAACAGGACGATATCGGCCTTCATCACGGCGGTGGCGGCGCAAAGCGCCCAGTACGTGGCGCCGCGTCGCGCGATGCGCCGCTTCGCTTCGGTGCGCGCCGCGGCGCGCGCACCCGCCGAATCTTCACCTGCCCCGCCCGCCCGTGACGCGCGGCGGGCCAGCGCCTGCTGGACCACCCGCGCAAGGATATTCTCGATGAAGGCGCCGGCAAGCGGCGTGTAGTACCGGATGCGCGCCAGGCGAAACCCGGCGTCCGCGACCACGCGCTCGAGGTCGGGGATGTCGGCAAGCGGGTTCAGATGGTCGGACTTGCGCAGCCGTTCCTGCGACAGGTCGACCAGCCCCACGCGGTCGAGAGCCGCCGCGACGCGGTTGATGGCGCGCAGGCCCAGGGCCAGGCGCGAGTTCTTACGGACGTGGCTGTAGACGAAGAGCCGCCCGCCGGGCTCGAGCACGCGGGCGGCCTCGGCCAGCACGCTGGTGAGCGCATCGCGCGAGAGGTGCTCGAGTACGTCGAGCGCGTAGGCTTTCGTGAAGGCCCCGTCAGCGAACGGCAGGCGCCTGAGGTCGCCGAGCGCCAGGTCGACGTCGGCTCGCGCCTCGACGGCGAAGAACGGCGTGACGTCGATCCCCGCCTGGTACGCGCCAGAGCCGCGGTTCCACAGCAACACGCGGCCGCTGCCGCAGCCGAGGTCCACGATCCGATCGCCGGCCCGCGGCTGCAAGAAGGCGCGCAACATGTCGTTGCGGACGGCGGCCGAGAGGAGCGGCGGCGAGACCGTCTCGTGACGCGCGTCGGCGTGCAGCGAGGCGTCGAGGTACTTCGTCTGCTCCGCGAAGACATCGGCCGGGCGCAAATCCAGGTAATCGGTCCCGGTGTCGTAGCGGCGCCCGCAGGTGTCGCACGTCAGCGCCGGCGGCTCACCGCGGACCCGGCCGCGGCAGTCGGGGCAGCGCGCGAGGGCGAGCAGTTGCGGGGAAATCACCGGTCCTGCACCCTTCCTGCCTCCGTGCTCCCGGCGGCACTCGGCGGTTCGCCCTCCGTCGTGCGGCCGCCGCTCGCGGCCGCCCGCCCGATCGGCCGCCGGCTCCGGACAGCAACCCATTCGAAGACCGCCTCGAGCCGCTCGGCGCGACATGCCCACGTGAAACGTGCCGCGTCGTCGAACGCCCGTCTCGCGATCGACTCCGCCAGCCGCGGATCGTCGAGCACGCGCCGGATGCCAGCCGCCAGCGCCGCCGGATCGCCCGGGCCCACGAGCACGGCGTTCCCCCCGTCCGACAGCACCTCGCGGAGCGAGGGCAGGTCGGAGGCGACGATCGGTTTGCCGGCGGCCAGATACTCGAACAGCTTCAGCGGCGAGGTGTAGCGCGCCGACAGCGTCGTGGCCGTGTTGGGGACGACCAGGATGTCGGCTTCCGCCAGCCGTGGCAGAACGCGCGACGGCTCGACGGCGCCGGTGAAGCGGACCCGAGCGGCGATCCCGAGAGCCTCGGCCCGCGTTCGCGCGCGCTGCAGGTCAGGCTCCGCCCCATGGCCGCCGATGATGAGGCCGGCGACGCCAGGCAGCAGGGCGAGGGCGTCCAGGAGAACGTCGACGCCCTTCCACGGATAGAGATGTCCGGCGTAGCCGACCGTGGGGACGGCAGCCGGTCTCGCCGGCGCGAACACGCGCTCGGCTGGCAGGCGGACGCCGTCGGGCACGATCGCCACCAGGTCGCGGGGTCCGAACCGCCCGGTCAGCTCCTCGGCGAGCGTCCTCGTGACGGCGACGTACGCGTCGGCTTCTTTCCAGGTGCGCTGCTCGCGTGCGGTCAGGCGTCGCTGCTTCCTTCCGGTTGTGCCGCCGGCATCCGAAAGCAGCTCGGGCATCGCCTGGCTGACGGCCGGGGCAAAGCCGTGCGATTCGTACACCAGCGGCGGGCGAAGGCTGCGCGGCAACCGGAGGATGAGGCTGGCGACGCCGAGGTCGCGCGTGAGAATCACGTCAGGCCGCCGGGGATGGAGCGTCCGGACGAGCACCGACGCGAGGTACGCAAGGCGCCGCAGCGCCGGCGATCCGGGCGTCCTCGCTCGGACGACCCGCAGGCGCGGATCCGGCGTGACGCCGTAGAAGACGAACGGGTCACGTGCCGGCCGCTGGGTGTCACGCCGCACGTGGAGTACCACCGAGTGTCCCCGTGCCGCTAGCGCGGCGCACGTGTGCATCGTCTGGATGCCGTTGGCTCGCTCGAGCGGGAAGCGGATGTCAGCGAAATAGAGAACCTGCACGGTATCGGGCTGCTCAGCGCGGGTCGTAAAAGCTGCTGCGGTCGAACAGGTAGCGGTACGCGAGACGCGGCAGCTCCCGCGGGATCACGACCAGGTTGTTGTAGGCATTCGCCCCGAGCTCGAGGCGCTGGCGGTCCATCAGCCCGCTGCCGAACTGCAGCATCAGCCCCAGATTCCACCAGACGCAGAAGGCGATAACCGCCGAGAGCGCCCACCGGCCGCGCGATCGGACGGCCTTCCAGAGGGCGGTCAGGCCAAGGACGAGCACGATGGTGAGCGCCACGAACCGGCGTTGACCGAACGCGCCGGCCACGGTCCACGACTCGACGCTGCCGGCGAGATAAGCCTGGGCGACGACAGTGGCGAGCAGGCACACCGCCAGCCACGACCGGTCCAGCGCGGCGGTCGCCACCCCGCCAACGGGCTTTGTTTCCGCTGCCATGCAGTCGCCGCGGTCAGCGCCCGGCTGCGCCACGGCTTTCGCCGCTGTGCGCGTGCTTGCGGCAGGGGCTCGCCCGGCGCCCGCCTTGCGGCGGACGCGTTCCTCCGTGTCCGGCTGCTGCCGCACGGCTTCCAGGACGAGGCCCGCGATGGCGACGACCGCGAGCGGCGTCCAGAAGAAGTAGCCGTGCTCCGGGGAGGCGAGCACCTGGAACGCGTGCGGGGCCGTCCACGTCATCTTGCGCGTGACCAGCCGCGACGGTCCGAGCCGGCCGTTGAGCACCAGGTAGGCGATCGCCTGCGGCAGAAACACGACGGCAAAGGCCAGCGCGCCGAGCGCCACGCCGGCGACGAGCTGCAGCGGGCGTCCAGCCATCCGTTCTCCGCGCGCCGATTCGCGCGCCCGTCTCACGACCGTCCAGGCCAGATCGAGCGCCGGACCGAGGGCGAAGAAGGCATCCTGCTCGCGGACCATCGCGACGAGCGCGGCGAGCGCGCCCAGCACCGTCAGGCCGCCTGGCGACCAGCGGTCGCGCACCCGGAGCCAGACGAAGATGAACGTTGCGACGGCGAACGCGGACGCGGCGTGGGGCATCGGCGGTGCCACATACATGTAGAAGGCGAGCGGCGTCCCGAACCAGACGGCCAGGACGGGCACCAGCCGATCCGCCGGCGTCATCGGCCCGGGGAAGAGCCGCCGCGCGGCGGCCAGCGACAACAGCAGCGCGAGAAACGCGTACACAGCCGACCCGAAGGCCACGGCGGCGACGTAGGGACGCGAATAGCCGTCCGCGGCGGCCGGGCTCCCGAACCCCCCCGCAAGCCGGACGCCGAGGTCGGCGGCCGCGTAGAAGGGCGTCCACAGGATGGCGCACCCGATCGTCCCGAAGTTCTCGCGATGGCCCGTCGCGGTCGTCAGCTCGAGGAACGTCTGCCGGAACAGCTCCGTGTGCGCGACGCCCGACTCGTAGAAATGGCGGTACTCGTCGTCGAACGACAGGTCGTGGTCGAACCACAGCGAGCGGAGAAACGCGAAGTACTCGATCTCATCCGAGGCGTAGATCCGGGCCGTCACCGCGGGCAACGAGAGGACGAACACCAGGGCGAGGACGGGCCACGTCCGACGGATCGACATCTTGCGCACACCATCCCCCGTCGCGCAGGGCTTCAGCCCTGCGAACAGTGGCAGAGGCCGCAGAAGAGAAGTCCCCACCCCCCGTCGCACAGGGCTTCAGCTCTGCGAACAGCGGCGGAGGCCCTGAACCGAGAGGCGACGCAGTGTGGGAGGCAGGACGCTGGTCGGGTGGCCTGCTTACGGCCCCCAGAGAGTGTAACGGATTATCTGCGCCAGGTTGAAGCCTGCGTGACTGACCATGGGCGCGACCGCGCTCCGGCGGGCGAGGTACGCGATTCCCCAGAACAGCCCGAGCGCCGCCGTGGTGATCGCCACGTCCCATCCCTGAATGATGTGGCCGCTGCCGAACACGAGGCTGAAGAGCACCAGACCGAGCGGGGCACCGCCCAGATACCGCTCGAAGCGCCGCAGGACGAACGCGCGCTGGATTTCCTCGCGCATCCCTCCGCCGACCACGGCGACGATCGAGAACATCCACGCGCCGCCCCGCGAGCTGATCAGCGCCTCGAGCGGGTTGCGCGCGACGTTGTGCAGCGACGGTGTGAAGCCCTGAAGGACGCCGAGGGCGAGGACGACCATGAGGAAGACTGCCGGAATCAGCAGGAGGCCGAGACCCGCCTCACGGACCATCCGTCTGCCCCCGAACAGCAAATCTCGCGCACTCTCGCCGTGGAGGCGGAGCAGCCAGAGAACCAGGAGGATCAGCACGGCTGAGTCGACCAGCTCGAGCGCGAACACGTAGCGGGCCGACAACCCTCCCCCGCGCGTGAACGGCGTCATGCCGGCCAGGGCAAGCACCTGGGCGACCGCGAACTGCGTCGGGTAATCGGAGCAGAGCAACACCTCGACGAGCCCGTTGAGCCGTTCGACGAGAGCCGGCGATCGACCGGGCGCATCGAAGGCGGACCTGACCGCGAGTTCGTCGGTTGCCTCGATCGGCCGCTCGACGTCACCGACCGCGTGGGGATCGTCCGACACACGGCGACTCTATCACAGCAGGCGCGCACCTCTGCCGGCCCCGAGCGCCCGCCCGGAGGAGTGGGCCGAGCGGCATCAGCCGCCAATCGGCAGCCGCACGGTGATCGGCTCGAGCAGCTTCACGGAGAGCTCGGCGCCCTTGGGCAGCCGCACTTCCTTGCCGCGCGTGGACAGCACGACCCCCGTGCCGGTGCCGCCGCCCACGGCCGTCCCGATCACTGCGCCCTTCTTCCCGCCGATGATCGCTCCGATCAGCGCACCACCGGCTGCCCCGCCGCCGATCTCCATCGCGTCCTTCTTCTTCGTGCTCGGCGCGGTGCGCGCGGCGGCCGTCGTCCGGATCGCATAGTGCTCGGTAGTGCCAGCGAGCATCAGGGTGTCGAAGCGCAGGCCGAGCTGGGCGCGGCCCCTCACGCGCCCCGCCTGTCTCGCCTCGGTCACCACACCCTGCACCGTGCTGCCTGCGGGGATCGCGGTCCTCTCGTCCACGAGCACCGCGCGGCTGACCCGCGCGTGCACTGGCTGTTCCACCTTGGCCGTATCGGACCCGATCGTGTCTTCGAGCTGCAGCGGCAGGATCGTGCCGGCCGGCACGATCACCTCGTGAAACGCGGGGCGGGTCTCGCCTGGTGCCGCCTCCTCGAGGCCGTGCGCAGGCGGTGGCGCGGCCTTCTCGCCGGCAGGCGGCTGGGAGCCTGTCGTCGCGGGCGCCCCGCTGGCGGCCGGCGCGCCCTCCTCGACCGTTACGGCCGAGACTTGCGCTCGAGGCACGTTCGCCGACCCGCCGTTGGCGAGGTCCACGACAACAGTGTCGGGGCTGACGCGCACCAGCCGGCCCTTGACGATCGAGCCGTCACTGGTCTGGACGGTGACCTCGGTGCCCAGAGGAATCGAATCCATCGGGGTGCTCTGCTTGCGGCAGCCACCCGAGGCCAGGGCGAGAATCAGCACGGGCAGGAACAGCAGGATGCCGCGTCGCATAAGGCTCCTCACTTGATGGCCGAGGTGCAAGTTCTGCGCCTGCTTCGCACGTGGCAGGCTGTTTGCGGCTGCGGAAATGGCCAGATGCCCTTCGAGCCGAGGTGCAAAGCCCGAAAGCGCTGAACTGGACCATGTAGAAGTTACCACGTACACTGGTGGCTCGGGTCTCGTTTCCGGAAGCGGTGCAGATATGACGGACCGGGAGCCGCGAGGTGTCGCGGAGCGCGTGCTAGTGGTCGAGGACGATCCGGCCACCCGTGTGGGGCTGACCGAGCTGGTGCGGACGTGGGGCTTTCACGCCGACTGCGCGTCGGACGGCGAGGAGGCGCTCGAGAAGGTGACGACGTTCCGCCCGGCGATCGTCGTCACGGACCTCGTGATGCCGCGCATGGACGGCCTGCAACTGCTGCACGCGCTGCAGGACCAGGACTCGGACGTGTCGCTGGTCATCCTCACCGCGCAGGGGACCGTCGAGACCGCCGTCGAGGCCATCAAGGCCGGCGCCTACGACTACCTGACCAAGCCGGTCGATCCGCAACGGCTGCGGATCCTGCTCGACAAGGTCGTGGAGCGGCAGGAGACGCTGCGCGAGGTGAAGGTGCTGCGCCGCCAGCTGCGCGAGCACGGCAGCTTCGGGCGGCTCGTCGGCAACAGCGCCGGGATGCGGAAGATCTACCGCACGATCGAGCAGGCGGCACCGACCGACACCTCGGTCCTCATCAGCGGCGAATCGGGAACCGGCAAGGAGCTGGTGGCGCAGACGATCCACCAGCTCAGTCCGCGGGCGGGCGCGCCGTATGTGTCGATCAACTGCGCGGCGATTCCCGAGACGCTGCTCGAGAGCGAGATCTTCGGGCACGAGAGAGGGGCGTTCACGGGCGCCGTCGAGCGGCGCCAGGGCTGCTTCGAGCTGGCCGACCACGGCACGCTGTTCCTCGACGAGGTCGCCGAGATGACGCCGACCACGCAGGTGAAGCTGCTGCGCGTGCTGCGAGGCGAGTATCTACTCGCGCAGCGTGACCTACGCGGCGATTGTCGACGTGCAGGGCATCGCCGTCGCCGACAGCGACCGCGCGCTCGAAGGCAGGCCGATGCCTGCGCGAGGCGACCTGCGGACGCTGGTGGCGGGCGGCAGCCTCGCCATGCTGCGCGCCATCTGCACGCCCGAGGGGCAGACGCTCGAGCTCCGCCAGCCGCTGCTGATGGGCGGGGCCGAGTTCGGGTCGATCCGGATCGGTGTCTCCACCCTGCTCATTCGCCACGAGCTCGGCCAGGCGCTCCGCCCCGCCATCGTGACCGGCGTCGTCGCCCTCCTCGTCGCGACGATCGTCGCCCTGTTCTTCGCGCAGCTGATCCTCAGGCCGATTCACGTGATCCGCGGCGGCCTCAGCCGGCTGGGCCGCGGCGAGTTCGGCGTGCGGCTTGACCTCCCGCAACAGGACGAGTTCGGCGAGCTGGGCGCGTTCTTCAACACCGTCAGCGCGCAGCTGTCCGCGGACCGGAGCGAGCTGGCTGGCCAGAAGGCGAAGCTCGAGTCGGCCGTCGAACACCTGGCCGACGCCGTCGCGATCTTCAGCCCCGAGGGAGAGCTCCTCTTCGCCCACCCGGCGATGCGGGCCACGCGGCCACCCGACACCCTGGCCCGGTCGATCGACGACGTCCTCGCGGCCGATCACCCGTACCCAAGGCTGGTCGAGGAGACGCTGGCAAGCGGGCAATCGCGGGGCCCGGTTCCGGTGGGCGTCGCGGTGACGGGGCCGGGTGGCGGCGCCGACGACCATCAGGGCGGCGAGCGGCTGGTGACGGCGCACGCCATCAACGACGTCGAGAAGCGGGTGATGGGCGTCATGCTTGTCGCGCGCGACATGCAGTACCTCAGCCGCGTCCAGTCGACCATCAACTACTCGCGCAAGCTCGCGGCGCTCGGCCGGCTGTCGGCCGGGGTGGCGCACGAGGTGAAGAACCCGCTCAACGCGATGCTGATCCGTCGATGCTCCGGCAGGCATTCATCAACCTCGCGCTGAACGCCGTGCAGGCGATGCCGGACGGGGGCAGCCTGCGGGTCGTCGCGCGGCCCGCGCCCGCCAAGCGGGTGGAGATCCGCTTCGAGGACACCGGGGTGGGGATCGCGCCCGAGCACCTCGGCCGGATCTTCGATCTCTACTTCACGACCAAGCCGCAGGGGAGTGGGATCGGGTTGTCCATGGTCTATCGCATCGTGCAGCTCCACGACGGCGACGTGGACGTCGAGTCCACGCCGGGCCACGGCACGACGTTCCGCCTGCTGCTGCTGGCCGCGGCTGCGTGTGCGAAGGTGCAGGCGCGCACCGAGCCGGGGCCACCGCCGCTCGATCCGCCCCCCCGCCGCCGCGCGTGATCGCTCCGTTGCCGCCGGACGAGCCGCCCGCCGAGACGGCGCCGCCGGCCGAGCCCGTGCGGCGCGCACCGAGGCGGGCGGCCCCCCGTGCCGAGGCAGGCAAGGCCGCGTCTTCGGTGCCCGCCGAGCGCAAAGCCGAAGCGCCTGAGAAACCCGAAACGGCCGAAGCGCCAAAACGCGCCAGCCAGGAAGCCGCTCCGCCCGGCCTGCTGCAGATGACGCCGCCGGGCAACCAAGCCCAGGTGGATCGGCACATTCGCGATTTGCTCACGCGCGCTGCGTACGACCTCACCCGTATCGACTACGCGGCGCTCAACGGTGACGGCAAGGCCCAGTACGACACCGCGAAGCGCTTCATCCAGCAGGCTGAGCAGGCGCTCAAGGATCGCAACTTCCCGTTTGCGGCCAAGCTCGCCGACAAGGCCGGGGCGCTGGCGGCGATCCTCGTGCGCCGCTGATCGACGTCCCGTGTCCTCGGCTCCTACGCCCCTTTCTGGTGTTCGGTCGCGCCCGCGCCCACGCGAGATGCGTGCTCGTCTGTATGCGGTCGACCGGCCATGTCTCGCGCTGCCGATGCGCCGACCGCGATCGGGAAGCGGGACGGAGACGGAGGAGATACGAAAATCAAGCGAAAGTGGTCAGTTTCGGCCCTTTTGCCCTACCTATTGCGCCTGCCCTAAAAC
>Ga0315282_10003248_pt1 | contig 29270 bp, 27 predicted proteins | sample YL17G07_20_MG_FD_203693 | JGI IMG/M metagenome (GOLD analysis project Ga0315282, IMG submission 203693) | Sediment microbial communities from Yellowstone Lake, YNP, Wyoming, USA - YL17G07_20 | ecosystem: Environmental > Aquatic > Freshwater > Lake > Sediment | place: USA: Wyoming | collected... | reverse complement strand
ATCAATTCGCCGCGCAGGTTTTCCGCCGTGAGGACATCAAGGGCGGAAAAAGGCTCGTCCATGAACAGGATTTCGGGCTCGACCGCCAGGGCGCGCGCAAAGCCCACGCGCTGTTTCATGCCTCCGGATAGTTCCTTGGGGTAGGCGGTCTCAAAACCTTTTAACCCGACTTTATCCAGGGCCCGCAGCGCGCGATGGTGTCGTTCGAAGTGTGCCATGCCACGCGCCAGAAGCGGAGCCTCGACATTATCCAGAACCGTGAGCCAGGGGAACAAGGCGAAGCTTTGGAACACTATGGCCAGGTTGGGGCTGCACTCACTCAGCGGCTCATCATGCCAGAGAATTCTGCCGCCGGAGGGTGGCGTGAGGCCGGTGAGAATTCGCAAAAGAGTGGATTTGCCGCATCCCGAAGGACCCAGAAGCGCCACAATCGAGCCCGGCTCGACAGACAAATTAATGGGAGCAATAACTTGAATCTCTCTGCCGTCCGGCTGGAGAAAACTCTTCTCAATCTCCCGAGCCGCGATGATGGGCTTGACCGCGGCGGGGGGCCGGGCAATCGCCGCCCCAACTTCTTCAAGCCCTGCTTCTCTCGGCTGCTCGCCCGAGAGTTCGTCCATCAAATGCTGCCAGGCTTCCTCCGGCAGCTCGTCAAAGAACTCGTGACGCTCCTCCGGCTTGGTCTTGGCAATGATGGCGCGCAGTTCTTCGACCGGACGCGAGTGGAGCAGAACGTAAGAATGGTAATAGGGAAAACGACTGACTAAGGTCGCCGCAAAATCCACCGGCAGGGCGCGAAATACGATCTGCTGCTCCTCGAAGGGGATACGCATCACCGAGTCGGCGGCGACCTCGGGCTCGAGACGCTGGAGCAGCGTAACGGCGTGCTCGGGGCGTCCTTGCGACAAGAGCTCTCGGAGCTTTTCGGCGGTCGAACCATTCATCGAGTACGCCCTATAACCTGAATTTGTTCTTCAGAGCGCTGCATCAGCGCACGCGAACAACGATATCCGTACAAGCGAAGTTGGGCGGCCCGCGCCAAAGGATTCAGGATCAGTTTCCGGCGATAAGACTTGAAAGATTCTCCAACCCCCGGGCTTCACGGTCCAACTTGGCGGGATCGTAATCATAAAGGTCAACGTGCCGCGCCAACAAGTCTTGCGTCTCGAGGCGAGAGAGAGGAGTTGGCCAACCTGAAACTGCGCGAGGACGCCCTGCCGGTAGCCGTCGATGGCCAGGGCTTCGAGAGCTCGACGTGACAGACCGCCGTGGGCGCCGGCCAGGGGGCGCGCCAGATCATCCGGAATGTGAAGGGTGAGCTCCATTACGGCACTATAACGAAAAGGACAATTCTTGTGAAGCGCCGGTTTTAGACGCCTTCCGTTTTGCGCGCTTCTCGCCGATAATAGATCCTGGAAGGTCATTGATTCACCGTTTCTGAGAGGACTATGTCTACCAATCACCGTCCGGATCCCGAGCAACTGTTGCGCCAACTCAAAGCTGAGGAGGAATTCCACCGGCGCAGCCGGCTCAAGATCTTTCTCGGCTACGCGGGAGGCGTAGGCAAGTCGTTCCGCATGCTGGATGAGGCGCGGCGGCGGCGGGAGCGAGGAGAGGACGTGGTGGTAGGTGCGATCCAACCCAAGGTCTCAGCCGAAGTCAATGCGCTGTTGCAACGCATGCCTGTCATCCCGGCCCGCATCATGGATGAGGTGCCCACCATGGACGTGGAGGCCATCTTGCGCCGCCATCCGCAAGTCTGCGTGGTGGATGGTCTGGCTTACGACAATCCGCCGGGCAGCCTCCACCCCAAACGCTGGCAGGATGTCGAGCACCTGCTTTCGTCGGGCATTTCGGTGATTAGCACGGTCAACCTCCAGCACATCGAGGAGCGGCGCGAGCAGGTGGAGAAGATCACGGGCAAGCGCGTGAAAGAGACGGTTCCGGAAAGCTTTCTGCGCAATGCGGACGAAATCGAAATCGTGGACGCCCCGCCGGATTTTTGTCTTCAGCGCGGCCCCGAACCTCTGCTTGCCAGTGGGACCGGCTCAGCCACCAGCCTGCCGCAACAGCTTTCTGAATTACGGGAGATTGCGCTTTTGCTGGCCGCGGATGTGGTGGACTACCAGCTCGAGGCTTACCTGGCGCGGCATGGCATCGAGCAGCTTTGGGGCGCCCATGAGCGCATTCTGGTGGCCGTTTCCGCTTACGCCGACGCCGCCGAGATGATCGCCAGCGGAAGACGCAACGCCGACCGATTCCATGGGGAATTGTTTGTCGCCTACGTTAATCGGCCAGACATCACCCCGGAGGAAAGGGCTGTCCTGGAGAAGAACCTTGCGCAGGCGCGAGCCGCCAAGGCGCGAATCGAGGCCCTAGATGGAGAGGACCCTGCGGATACGATCATGCAGTTTGCCCGCGCCCATGGAATTACCCAGATCTTTATGGCGAATAGAATGAGCAATAGTTGGTGGGACCGCATCTTTGGCAGGCCGGTGGAACACCTCATCCGGGCAGCCGAGAATATCGACGTCCGAGTGTTTCCAGTATAGGATACCCCCCATGTCCGAGTCCTCCCGTCGAGGCACACTAAAGATCTTCTTGGGTTACGCCGCGGGCGTCGGCAAGACCTATCAGATGCTGGACGAAGCCCATAAGTTGAAGAACGAGGGGGTGGATACAGTTGTGGGCTATTTCGAGCCGCACGGGCGCCGGGACACCATCACCAAGGCCGAGGGTCTGGAAATCATATCCCGGCGCAAGATCGAGTACCGGGGCGCGGTGTTCGGGGAAACGGATGTCGAGGCCATCCTGGCGCGCCGCCCCCAAGTCTGCGTCATCGATGAGTTTGCCCACACCAATGTCCCGGGATCGAAGCGCGCCAAACGTTGGGAAGACGTGCAGGTATTGCTCGAGGCGGGCATCAACGTGTTGACTACCATGAACGTGCAGCATCTGGAGAGTCTCAACGACCAGGTGTGGCAGTTTACGGGTATTCGGGTGCGGGAGACGATTCCGGACTGGGTGGTCAAACGAGCCGACGAGGTGGTGATGGTGGACTTGCCTCCTCAGGCCCTGCTCAACCGCCTGATGCGCGGCGTGGTCTATGCGCCCGAAAAAGCCCGCCAGGCCATGGAGAATTTCTTCAAAGAGTCAACGCTGGTGGCCCTGCGCGAATTGGCCATTCGCCAGACCGCGCATGAGGTTGACCTCCGCCAGTCGGTCCAGGACGAAACTGAGACCACGGGGTTCCCCCGCGGCGACCTTGACTCGCTTTCCTCTCCTCGAGCTCAGGCCTCCGACCGCATCCTCATTTTGGTGACTGAGGACCCCTCTTCCGCGGCTCTCATCCGGCGCGGCAGGCGCGTGGCCGATTACCTGAAGGCGGAGTGTTTCGCGGTCTGTGTCCAGCGTGATGGCAGCCTGCGCAATGTTCCGGCAGCCCAGCGCGAGGCCGTCGAGAAGCACATGATTTTCGCCCGCAACTTGCACATCCAACTCAGCGTCTTGCAGGGCGAAGATGTGGCCCAAACTTTGGTCGACTTCGCCCGTCAGCACAAAGTTACACAGATCTTCCTCGCCCGGCCCCAACAGAAGAAATGGCCGATCGCATTTGGCCGTGGTTTGGTCGAGCGAGTCGTGCGCCTGGCTCACGACATCCAGGTCACTATCGTGGCCGAGCGTCGCCGGTAGCTTTCTCCCGTCGAAAACTTGCGGCATGGCGTGCCAGAGGGGCTGTGGACGGCCAGGGCCCACCCTGTGACTTTTTGTCTTATGAGGATGGCAGGATGGTTAATCGGATAGAATTAACTGCTTTGTTTTCATATACATTCCCGCTACCAGAGGATAACTACTTTATTTCCATAGACATTCCCGCTTATTTCGGGAGTTTTCCAGACCCGTCCTTTGTTTTCATAGACATTCCCACTTCGTTCCTGCAAAACAGAATTTTCTTTTCCGGGCACGTTCGGTGGGTGAGGGGTGTCATTTGTGGGAAATTCTCTTTGCGGGTCATAGTCATTCCTGCGAAAGCGGGAATCCATACCCCAAGTGTTTCGAAATGCGCTGGCGAGCAAATGGATTCCCGCTTTCGCGGGAAGGACCGACGCATCGAAGCTAATCCCATCCCCAACGGCCCAATGGACGGTCCGCCCAGCGGCTCTCCTGCCCGCCGACACTCGGCGCCTGGCCATACGCTACCAGTGTAGCCGATTGGCGGGAGCTTGTCAAGAGGAAGGTCCTGCAAACCGTAAGGCCTCTTCCGCCACCGCGTCGCTCATGCCGATTTGTGGTATGCTCTGTCGCCATGGATTGGAAAAACCGACTCTACTTCGGCGACAATCTTGACATCCTGCGCCGCCAGGCGCCGGACGCCAGCGTTGACCTGATCTACCTCGACCCGCCCTTCAACTCCAACCCCACTTACAACGTGCTCTTCAAGGAAAAGAGCGGCGAGGAATCCGCCGCGCAGATCACGGCCTTCGAGGACACCTGGCAGTGGAGCAGTGAGCCGGAGGCGGTGTACAGGGAGATCGTCGAGAGCGGCCCCCGCAAGCTCGCCGACCTGATCCAGGCACTGCTGGCGTTCCTCGGTCGTAACGACATGATGGCCTGTCTCGTGATGATGGCCATTCGGCTGGCGGCGCCTCACCACGCGCTCCTCCGAAAGCGGTCAATGGTGATTTATGGCTGAAGCCAAACCTGAGCAGTTAACGGCAAAACAGTTGGCCGAAGCAGTGGGTAAAGTCCTCACATCTTGGCCCCTCTACAGGGTGTTTTCCTACAAGGGAAAAGGTGGGCACGACGAGGAAATGGTAGGGCGGGACCGACGTCGCTTTGGGATGCGTCCTCAACGGCTTTCATTGCACTGCTCCAGCTCCATATGCGGCCAGGTCACAATGTGGGAGACCGACAGATGCCAGGTCTACCTCAGGCCGGGCTTCGAAGAAAGGAGGTACGAGTGCCGCAACTGCGGGAAACAACGGGTGGTTTATTTCTTCTACTGGCTAGAGACTGACGTAGGCGGTATTTTCGCGAAAGTTGGGCAATATCCCGCCCTCAGTCATGAACCATCCAATGAACTTGCTAAAGCCTTAGACAGGCTTGATGCGGACTACTACACGAAGGCACTGGATTGCCGCAACTTCAACTACGGGGTTGGCGCTGTCACATATCTTCGACGGATTGTCGAGCGCAGGATGAATGACTTGCTTGACCTGCTGGCACAAGTGGCAATTGAAGAGGGAAATAGCAGCGATGTGGCTACGAAAATCCGCGAGGCCAAGACCAGTCCGCGGGGCGAAGACAGGATCGAGATTGCGAACACACTTCTGCCCGAGCGGCTGAAGGGGAGCGGCAACAACCCCCTATCTAGCATCTATGACATAACAAGCGACGCGATCCACAGAAAGTCGGAAGAAGAATGCATTGACGCATTTGATAAAGCTCGAATCGCGTTCGAGTACCTGTTTGTTCAATTACGCCATGAGAAAGCAACGCGCGAGCAATACCTCGCAAGCCTAAAGATTCTCGAAGAGAAATCCACACAAATTCGGGCTCGACGCGAGGCAGGCCAGATCGAGGAAACTGATTCCGGCAGCGGCAAAGCCAGTCCATAGAGAATCACAGTGACCTCGGGTCCCGGAAAGGACCACAGGAAGGGCGCGGAAACCGGCATCGACGGCTACATCAAATTTTTCGACGACAAGAGCAGCCAAGCCAAACAGGTGATCGTGCAGGTGAAAAGTGGTTACGTGGGCGTGAAGCACGTCCGCGACCTGAAAGGCGTGCTGGAGAGGGAGAAAGCAGCCATCGGTGCACTCATCACGCTGCGCGAGCCCACCAAACCCATGCTCACGGAGGCCGCCTAACCAGCGCTTGCAGTCTGACGCCGCAAAGAGCACAGGGCGGGTGAAGTGCTAAGTCGTTCGCCGACAGAGAAAAGAGGGAGATGAACCACGAAGGATGTCCTGAAGCTCATCGAGACGCTACGGGCTCAACTGGAACGTCACAAACAGTCTGGGCTCAAAGAGTACCCTACACGCACCATCTTTATCGATCCGCTGCTTTCCGCCCTCGGCTGGGACGTACGGGATCCTGACGAGGTTGAACTCGAACACCCGACGGTTGATGGGAAGTCGGTTGACTATGCGATGAAGATCAACCGTAAACCTGTCTTCCTGCTGGAGGCAAAGCAGCTCACCGATCCCCTTGACGACGTGAAGTCCATAACCCAAGTGGTCGGCTACGCAGCCAACGACGGAATCGAATGGTGCGTCCTGACCAACGGCGTCACATACAAGATTTACAAGGCGTCGGAGAAGGCCAGCGCACCTGACAAGCTCCTTTTCGAGGTCAGTATCGACCCTCGCGATTCAGCGGGCCTTTCGGTTGAACAACTTGCTGCGCAGCTCAGTCGGCTTTCACGAGATTCTTTGGCGCAGGGAGTTCTCGACAAGCTGGGATCAGAGATCTTTACCACGGGAAAAGTTCGGAAGGCTCTCGATCGCCTATTCATTGACGCGCCAAAACCCCTCATTCGCCTGATCAGGAAGGCCATTGGCGACAATTCTGTCACTCCTTCACAGGTCCAACAGGCTTTGGGGCGAATATGGGACGCCGGCAAGTCAAATGGCGTCGCCGCTGCTGAACACCCAGAAGTCTCGAAGGAAAAGCGGCCAAAACCCCGGGAGTCCGCCGAATACTCCGAGAGGCATCATACCCAAGGGAAGCCAAGCGAAGTAATCGAGCTGTACCGAGGTCTGGATCGCCTCTGCCAAGACCTTGCCCCCGGCCGCATCACACGGGCCTACAAAGCCAAGCACGTGAGCTGGTCCCTTGATAAAGCGATCTTCTGCTGTGCTCATTTGCAGCAAGGCGGCCTCCGCGTTTGGGTAAAGACTGACCCCAAGGCTCTCGATCCATCCGAGTTATTTGCGAGAGACGTCTCCAAGATTGGCCATGCGGGAGTCGGAGATGTTGAACTCGCAATCGACAGCCTGGAACGGCTTCGTGCTGCACAGAGATTCGTCCGAGAGTCATTCGACAGAGAGACTCGGAAACAGATTCAGAGTGGGTGAACGACCCCATGGAGGTGGCGCGGTACCCGCGCGCTGGATGGGCGACGTTCGGCCGCCACGGCCGGTTACGTGTTGGTGCATCTCATCTCCTCCATTCCATACCCAGAAGGGGCTTGCGCGGCCATCGGGGTCGGGGCCGATGCGCGAAAGCGAGATTCGGCCGGCGGTATTCGCAGTGAGAGCCAGACGATGTGTCTCGACTTCCTCAAGATTCAGTGACCCTCCCCGTCAGGAACCGACCGGCCTTCAGCATCAAGCCAGCCCGAGGGTTATCTTGACGCACGAGCGTATATTGCTGTAATATACATGTTTGATGGCAGAATTCCCCGAAGAACTTGCGCACTGCTCTGGCTTCGATTGGGATGCCGGTAACACCACCAAGAACTGGGATCTGCACCAGGTCACCCAAGCTGAATGCGAGCAGGCCTTCTTCAATCGGCCAATTCTGGTGGCGGTCGACGAGAGGCACTCTGCCGAGGAGCGGCGGTACGCGGCGCTTGGGCAGACGAAAGCTGGAAGGCGGCTAGCGATCGTGTTTACGATTCGCGGGACGCTCGTTCGGGTAATCTCGGCCCGCAACATGAGCCGCCGTGAAAGGAGATTCTATGAGCATGTCCAGCAAACTGAGTAGAAAGGCGATCCCGCGTTTCGCAAGCGAAGACGAGGAGCGGAAGTTTTGGGCAAGCCATGATACGGCCGACTACTTTGACTGGAGCAAAGCCGTACGCGCGACCTTCCCGGAACTCAAGCCGTCGACGACGACCATCTCCTTGCGCGTGCCAGCATCGATGCTCGAGGAACTCAAGACACTGGCCAACGAAAAGGACGTCCCGTACCAGTCGCTCATGAAAGTCTTCCTGGCAGAGCGAATCGCTCGCGAGCGCGGCTCGCGGCGCAGGATGCGAGCTTGATTTCTACGTTGCGCTCCAGCGCCCCCCGGTGACCACATCCGCGGGTGGCGCATACGTGGTCTTGTATGTATGCGCCCCGCTCCTTGTGGGGCAGCGGAAGACTCAATGAGGCGGCGACGTGGGAAAGCAATGGCGCCCCCAGCCCTGCAACGCCTGTCATTCTGAGTCCCGACTTGTCGGGGCGAAGAATCTCTGCAGTTGTTGTCTTTCTTCATTGGGCGGGCTACAAGTTGTGGAGATGTTTCGCGGGGCTTACCCTAGGCGAACTGCGAAGATTCTTCGCTGCGCTCAGAATGACAAGCGAAGGGACTCAGCATGGCAGTCGTCGCGTGTGGCACAGACGCAGGCGGGTGGCGCATGCGTGGTCTTGCATGTGGGCGCCTGGCTTTTGGTCTCGGCAGCGGGACACCCTGCGCGGCGCCCACATGGGAACGTAATGGCGCCGCCACCCGGGCGACGTCTGTCATTCTGAGTCCCGACTCGTCGGGGCGAAGAATCTCTGCAGTTGTTGTCTTTCTTCGTTGGGCGGGCTACAAGTTGTGGAGGTGTTTCGCGGGGCTTACCCTAGGCGAACTGCGAAGATTCTTCGCTGCGCTCAGAATGACAACCGAAGGGACTCAGCATGACAGTCGTCGCGTGTGGCACAGACGCAGGCGGGTGGCGCATGCGTGGTCTTGCATGTGGGCGCCTCGCTTTTGGTCTCGGCAGCGGGACACCTTGCGACGACGGCGACAGGAGAAAATAATGTCAGGCTGGGCGTGTCACCACGCCCAAGCGTAGGCCTCGACGCGCGGATCGGCGCCGGCGCTCAGCACCCCTGACTTCACATCCACGAGAATTCCCGCATTCGACCCCAGCGACCACGGGCCCGACACGCGCAGCTTGTGGCCGCGCGCGATCAGCGCCTGCTGGGTGGCCGCGGGGATGCGCGCCTCGACCGACGCCGCGCCCGGCTGCATAGTGTGGGGGAACACCGATGACGGGAAACTGCTGGTTGACCAGCGGGGGGATTCGATGGCTTGTTGGATGTTCATACCGAAGTCAATGACGTTAATGAGCGTCTGGATGGTGCGCATCACCTGATCGTCGCCCCCGGGGCTTCCCAAGATCCCGAAGGGTTGTCCATCCTTGATGATTAGAGTGCTCTGCAAGGTGCTGCGCGGCCGCTTGCCCGGTTCGAGGGCGTTGGCCTCGCCTCGCACCAGCGAGTAGTAATCGCCGCGACAATTGAAAATGATGCCGGTGTCGCCCATTACTACCCCTGTTCCGAGGCCGCTGTGCAGGCTGGGCTCGAAACTCACCATGTTGCGGTCCTCGTCGACCACCCCGATGTAGCTGGTGTCTCCTTCGTAATCCGCGTTGCCCTCAAGAACCACGCTGGCCTGCCGGTTCGCGGGCAGGGCATCGCTCATATATTTCTCCGGTGATCCGGGACGCAACTCGAGAGAGGCCACCTTCATATCGATCAGTTTTCTTCGTTCGCTCGCGTACTCCTTCGAGAGCAGCCCGGCGTAAGGAATCTTGATGTAGTCCATGTCGCCGAGATATTTTTCGCGATCGGCCATGGCGAGCTTCATGGCTTCGATATTGATATGCAGAAAATCAGGGCTGTTCAGGCCGAGCGCCCTCAGGTCGTACCCTTGCAAGATGTTGAGGGCGAAGAGTTCCGCCGGCCCCTGGGTTGCGGAAGGATTTTTGTAAATCTGGTAGCCGCGATAATTGATGGAGACCGGGTTCTCGACCTCCGCGGTGTATTCCGCAAAATCTTCGTACCGGAACAGTCCCCCGTTCGCTTCCGAAAAAGCGGCAAACTGGCGCGCAATGTCGCCTTTGTAAAAGCGGTCACGCGCCGCTTTCAAGGCCTCGTGCCGGCCCTTCGCCTGGTTGGCTCTTTCGGCTTCGACCAGCTTCTCGAGCGTTCGGGCGAGGTCGGGATTCCTGAATATTTCCCCAGGCTTGGGCGGCTGACCGTTCCGCAGATAGACCTTTACCGTCGTCGGATACTTAAGGATTTTCTTGGTGGCGGCAATCGCCTTCGCGCGACCCTCGCTGATGGGGAATCCGTCCCGCGCCAGCTCGATGGCAGGCTGGAGCACCTGCTCAAAGCTCATCGTCCCCCAACGGTCCAGCAGAATGTACCAGGCGTCAACCACACCCGGAATTCCGCCGGAGAGCAGCCCGTCGCTGTCTGGGATCTTGCCGCCATTGTTCTTCTCATACCACTCGATGGTGGCGAGCTTGGGGGCGCGCGGCTCGGCGTTAATGGATAGCACCTTTTTCTGGCTCGCCAGATAAATCAGCAGGACAGCGTCCGCGCCGACGCCGTTGGAAGGAAAGTCCGTGACGGCTAGCGCCGCCTGGCCCCCCACCGCCGCATCAAAGGCGTTCCCACCTTCCGCCAAAATGCGGCGGGCCGCCTCCGTGGCTTCGGCTTTCATCGAGGAGATGGCCGCCACCCGTCCCCGAATAACCGGACGCATGGTTTGCGTCGGCGCCGCAGGACTCTGTTGGGCTGAGGCAAACGGCGCAAGGTCCAAGAAGAGAATCAACACGCAGGAGCCGAGAACTCTTCGTGAAACTGTCATCTGAACCTTCCTTAGACGAGAATGGCCGCGGTCTCATCAGGGCGATGAACAAACGCCTTCGCGGTCCCCACACGTTGAGGCCGCGCAGGATTCCGCTGGGCTCCGAGGAACTATACTGCGAAGCTGGGACTCCACTCAAACCCGGCGTCCGGCAGAGGCGCGCCACCGCCGTGGCAAACGTCAGTAGGAAGTTGACCCGTTCCGGCAAGAAACAATAGACCCGCTACAAAGGAGAGAACTGAACCATGAAGCGCGAGGGCGTGGCGCATACATTTTCATTGCCCCGACGAATTCGATATCACGCCTGAGTACGTCAGTCGGGAGCTTCGCTCGATCCCCGGCCTTTTATTCAGCTTTAGGTGAATCAGTACGCCCAGTATCCGTAAGGCGCGCTGGCGCCGTTCGGAACAGTCTTACCCGCGATTCCCACAAACACGTTGCGGCCGAGAAAGAAGGGTATCCCAAAATCGAAGTAATCCGTCGAGGGACTGGTTCCGCTGTCGCCCCCCAGATTGTTAAACACTGCGTTACCAGTACTGAACAGATAGTCGGCGTTTGCGATACTGAAAGTCACCTGGCCCGTGGTGCCGTTGGTCCCGGTGTTGGTGACCGTGAAATTGAGAGTGGCGGCCGGGCAGTAGAAGCCCGGGGCGTCCGTACACTCGATATTGCCAAGCGTGGCGGAATCGAGAAAATAGAGGACATTCGAACCACTGTCAATATAGCTGTTGGTGTACTGGACACCATTGTAGGTAGTGGTGAAATCAGCCGAGGAGTGGACGGTGTAAATCTGCGCGCTACCAAGCGCATTGTTGGATTGCGTGCCGACGCCGAAAGCCAGCGAGCCGGTGGCCACGGGTAGCCCTCCCGGAGGCACGCCCGGCAGAGAGATCAGCACGCCATTATCATCTTGGGAAAAGAGCGCCACGGGGTTCGGCAGTTGGTCCGCGATGGGCACAGAAGCAATCTGGCAGGCGCCGCTAGGGCAGATATAGTAATTGGGGACACCGTTCGCAGCGGAAGTGCAGTTCGTGCCGCAATCCTGAGGAAAGTTGCTGAGACCCAGAATGCCGTTGGCGCCGAGCGACTGCACCGTGTTGCGGTCGACTGCCCCACTCGAGCCGGCACTGAGACAACTAGAAGGCGCCTGGTAGGCCGGTGGATCGCTAATAATCTGAATCGGGGTGGACGAAGCCGTTTCATTGGCCATGTGAATGTCGGCCTGCACCACCGGTCCCCAAACGTACGAGAGGTCGACAAACTGCACGCACTCCTGAAGCGGCTTGCCGCTCGAATCTGTGACGGAGGGCAGCGAGAGGCTGGGCACTGCGTCGGACAGCAGGCGCAACCCGGATGAACCCGTATCCACCAGGACGTCCGGAACCGAAATACAGTTGGAGGTGCTGCCCGGCGCGCAGACCTCGACCGTGGTAAAGAGCCCGTTGACATAGTTGTTGGTCGGCCCCAAATTGACTTGGACGGTTGCCACATTGCTCCCCGAAAGCACTGGATTGATGTTCACTCCGTAGCCGCCCCCGCCGCCACAGCCGGCCAGGAGGGTCAAGCCCGCCACAACACCCATCAAACGGCCCAGTAGAGCCACAGAACTCTTCTTATGAGTCATCGCACCACCTCCGCAGGAACGTTCTTGGGCAAAAGGCTGGGGACATAGGCGCTGCCATGATAAGACCGCATGTGACCGCCGCTGGCAAAGACGAAATCATTCGTCCGCACCACGAAGGGGCCGCCGCGCCGCTGCGTCCGGGACTGCGCGGCTTGTTGGACTTGCGTAAAATAGGATCCTAACAATTGCTGCAAGTCGGGGATGAACGGCCCCTGCCATGCGATCCCGAACACCTTACCCTCCGGCGAAATATATTCCCTCACCACGGCGCCGTTGGGGGTGGTGATTTGATGAAACTTGTAGCCCTGCGCGGTCGTCACGCGAATCTCAGCGCGCAAGTACTGCTGGTCCAAACTCACTGAGGATTCGTACTCACCCAGGACAGCCCCGGCAGGGACCGCTCCCAGAGCGAGAATCAGCAAAACTCCTAGCATGGTTTTCATGTGCTCGCACTCACACCTTTCTTCCGCGATTTTCCCAATCCCCTACCCATATGGACGGCCTCTGGGGATAAAAGGTTGCAGGTAGCAGTAAAAGCGATTTCAAATGGCAAAGGGCAAAGAGCAAATGGCAAACGTAAAACCATCTTGAATTTTGCCGTTTGCCATTTCCTGTTTGAAATCGCCTTGGGGTGTTGTCAGCAATAAGGCGGGACAGGATGTTACGCTGTGCGGCGGTCAACTCGGACCAGTTCGATGCCTTCTCGCCTGCCCAGGTTTCTGCTGTATTGTTTTTCCTGTGGATTGTTCCAGTGCTCGTGGACTCCCAGGCTAGCCAGGCGAGTCGTACTGGTAGCGTGGTCGGGATCATAGAACGTTCCCGAGGGCGGATTATCCGCCAGCGCCGCTTCGTGCAGGTAATCGTCGGCTCCCGACATGCGCGGGTAATCGTTCCATTCGGCCCTCAGGAAATCAAGGGCCACGGAATCGATAGCGACCGGGTCCTGGGAGGCAAGAAGGCTCGAGGCCCATTGCCCATTGAAAGGTGGGGTGGAGAATTTGCGGGGAACAAGTTCGATCGGATGCACTCCCGCGTACAGGCCGTCTATTAAGTAGAGCAGGGTCTTGCCACCGGTGTGCGCGTGCCCCATCAAGTCCACAAGGGCCCTGTAATGGCCGGAACCCGGCACTTTCTCCGGCAGGCTTATGTGCATGTCGTAGTAGCCCTTGTCAGGCGGCTTCCTGAACAGCGAGCCGTAATGGTTTTTGGCGCAGAGAGTGACGCCCGCCCCGGTGTGGCTTTTCAGGTTGGCCATGTTTATGACGTACTTCGCTTCCACGTAGGGAACGGGCACGTAGTCCTGGGTTGTCCCGGTCGGACGAGAACTCCAATGGAAAGGAACAGAAGAGTACCGCACGAGAGTGCGGGGATAGGTGGCATTCCCCCCGTCGTGGTCCAGATAGTGGACCTCTGGGAACTCAGTGTGAAGCGGTCCGTAAAACTGATTGGGGAAAAGACTAAGAGGGTCGCCCACGGAAATGTCTTGCTGGCGTACGCCGACCGCGTGCACGAGCTGGCGCAACAGGGCCAGGATCATCTGGGGCGAGGCGTTCATGTAATCTACCCAGCGCACCAGATCGTAAGACTTGGGATCGACCCCCAAGCCGATGATGCAACCCACCAGGTTCACCTTGATGGTGACCTTTTCCCCCTTTCTATATCCAGCGTTCCCGTTGCCGTGGGTTTGGTTGAAGTGTCTGATGAGGGCATCCCAAGCTTTCGCATCGCTGGTCTTCTCGGCGAGGGGCTGGATCACACCAGACATCATGCGGTCAACCACTGCCTGGTTGGTATGATTGTTCTCCCACCAGTGCCCCTCTCCTGGCCCCGCCCAGTCGGTCACTTTCGGGTCGTAGGCCCAGACGACGCGCCCTGGATGAAGACCTTTGGCCACGCCGACCGGTTGGTTCGGAATCGGGTCGCTGCCCAGTGCCAGTGGCTCGCGGGATGCCCTAAAGGCACCGCTGGCTCCCACGGCCATCGCCGGCGTGGCCCGCAGCATGCAAGGCGTTACGATCGCGCCGCCGAAGATTTTGATGAATTCACGACGATCACTTCGATTTCTCATGGGCGCCTCTCCACCGATAGCGGATGGTTCCGCAACCCCGTCACGCTAAAACGATGCGGCACAGGAGTCAAGCGATTTTTCTCTGAGATTTTTCGCCGGGAGGTCGATCTCGGCCATCAGGGACCAACAAGCGAGTCAGTACGCTTGGCACGGCATGGTCCGAGGAACGCGAAGCCGTAACTCAGGGCTCAAGCGTTGCCGCCCGGGAGACACCGATTACTTGCGCATGCAACAGCGTCGGTACCTCTTACCGCTCCCACACGGGCACGGATCATTGCGATCGATGTGGCGCCGGAAGCTTTTCACTTCTGATACTGGGCTAGCCTTACTGAACTCCTTATCTTCGACTTCTTCGTCATCGTCGCCACCCTCATATTGGACATGTTCCGCAGCTCCGCAATCCAAGCAAGCACGGATTACGGCGGTCGCCAGCTTGTGCTCGCCGGCGGGAGTCTTGTCTTCGAGCAGGTTCCCACGCTGGATCGTCTTGAGCACCATCTCGCCCGTCCTCCTGTCGTCTACGGGAAGGGCTGCGCCGGTGGTCATCCAATAGCCGCCCAGCGGGACGGTTCTCGTAGCGAGCAGTCCCCGAAAGCCATGGGCCATGCTCTGGCTGAGACTGATGTCCATGAGAACGATACCCTCGCCGGAAAGCCCATCGAGACTGTACATTGCTGCGCCTGGCTTGACCGCTTGAGGAATGAGTAGCCGGTACTTCGCCCGGCAATAGGCCTGCAAGAGGAGATGTTCGTCTGTTCCGGGAGTGGGCGGGTGGGCCTCAACGTATTTTTCAACCAGATTCTTGCCCCCTTCGATCCAATCAAATAAGCAAGAATCCAGAAGGATACTTGATACGTCCATCGAGTCCAATACGAGCGTGTTTTTATGCATAATGCCCAGAGCTTCACCCATCTCCTGCATGGCCTCTCGCGGAATCGTCTTAGTGAGCGCAGAATTAAGCCACCGGCCCAGTTGGCGGAGCTGTTGGTATCGCTCGACATCAATAGCCGTGATTGAGGAGAGATTCTCCATCATTCTTCATCCGATTGTACTTCATTCCTCAGACTTCGCTGAAAGCATAATCGAGGAAGGAAACCATGTAGTAGGCGTCCAGAAGCTTGAACGGCGTCTCTCCTGATGTTTTGGGACTGGAGTCTCAATAGGTGATGTGAAGTATAGGTAGTCCCCTTGCAGATGAAAGTCGGAAGGTGTTTTGTAAGCGTAAAAGGCGTCACTCTGCGCGAGGATTGCTTCGTTCAATTTGGCAAGGAATTCTTCCTGCTCCTGGTCCGAAGCGGGAGCACCCGAGATGGCCACCGGCCAGCCGGCGGTCCACTCCAGTCCCCAATCTAGCAGGCGCACCACTCGATTCTTATCCCGCTCTGTCAAGCGGGTCTCCCAATCGCAAATCCACTTCTTGTAGAGTTCGGACATGGCTCAATATAAAGCTATGTGGGGTAGCTACCGAAAATCAACACCACCGGTTTGCTGCCGCGAAATGAGGAAAGTTGAACCTCCGCCTTCCTATCGGCGGTGGGAAGAACGAAGTCCGGCGCAGGGTCGCCCACCTTCAAGTGACCGGCGCGGGCGACAAACCCAAGCTGTTTGAAGGGAATTACCATGAAGAGTAGCCCCGGCAGCTTCGACATCACTTCCCCGGAGACTACCGGTTGACGCATAACCAGCAGCAGCCCTCCCAGCAGCGCGGAGTAAAGGACAATAGCGACCAATACCAACTTTCGAAACGTCTGCACTTTTGGACCCCTCCAAAAGGACACACTATGCCAAATCCAGCGCGGCGAGCAACTCCTCCACGTTGGTTTCGTCCACCACCAGATTCAGGGTCTCCTCACGAAGGTTCTCGAGCTCATCGAAGGCGCGGAAGAGGCTGATCTTGGCAAGCGCGTACTGCTCGCTGGGGTCCAGTTCCCTCGCGTGGGCGGCGCGCCAGTCAGCAAGCGCCCGTTGCGAAACGAAGATGCGCAGTGCGAAGGGCGGCCCTTGGTCCGCTGTCAGTACAAAGATGTAGTCGCTCCCCGGACCGAGCCCGGCGGGGCGGACGACGCTTCGTCGCGATTCAAAAAAATACCGGTAGGTGATCCCCGTTTCAGCCGCGTAGGTTTTGATGCGATGAGACATGCAGGAGTCAGAAGCCAGGAGTCAGAATACCTCAACTTTAGTGACGAGTGACAAGTGACGAGTAGAAGACAGGGGTCGGAAGTTAGAAGCCGCAGCCCTCGGGCCTGCCCTCTCCTGGCATCAGAACGCGGCGCGGACACTTCTGTATTCTGGCTCCTGACTCCTGACTTCTGTCTTCTGCTCGTCACTCGTCACTCTTCACTTGTCACTGTTCTTAGAAACTTCCGTATGAGAAACGGGAGCCAGCTTGTCCAGTGACCCGGAAAAATCGAGCTCGAGCGGCGATGCCTCGATGTCACCCTCATCGGCCCGGGTTAGCCATCGGCGGTGAAGATGTTGCAGGTCGGCGGCGACATGCAAATTCAACGGCCCATCGAATGCCTGGCTACCCGACAGAGTTAACCGGGCGCCCGAGAAATCGAGCGTGATTTTCTTCAGGGCCACGCGGCGGTCGTGAACCTGAAGATTCAGCGATACCGAATGTAACCCCGCCGGCCCTCGTAGCGGCTCGAGGGCGCCCTCGCCGGCAAGGCGCACAAAAGCTCCCACCGGGTCAAAACCAGCCAAGGAGAGATCCCTGGCTACGACCGCCACGCGTCCTTCCAGATTCTCGCGCAATTCTTCCTCGCTCAGGCCCGTCGTCTCGAGGCGCGCGTTGATGGACATTGACCCATGCGCTCCGCGAAGCGCGGGGGGCAGATGAGTCACAATGGATTGCACGCCGACCTCAGACAATGAAACATCGGTCGTCAGACGAGGCGACTTGCTTGTAAGGTCCACCTGTCCGATCAAACGGCCCTGCCCGCCCCCGGTTTGAAAGGAGGCGTTGGAGAGTCGGATCATCCGGTCAAGGACCTCCAGATTGCTCTGGAAGTTGTCCAACCTGATTTTCCGGAAAGAGACCTTGGAAGCTGAAAATTGCCCGCGGGCGTGCAAGGAAGAAAACAAGTTGGAGGCTACTTCACGCTCCTCGGCAAAAGAATCCAGGCCGGGCAACCGCCGGAAAAGCGGTATCGGACTGCGGTGCGCGAATGCCACAAACCACGAGGCCCCTTGTTCGAGGTCAAGGCTATCGCCATGCAGGCTGAAGGTCCAGGGAGTGCGGCGGTCGCCTTGGTGTACCAACCGCCCGGAGAAGACGCTGGTGCCGAGGACGGCCTGCAAGTGTTCAACGACGATATCGTCGCCATTGACCTGGAGGCTGGCCCGAGGGACATTAATGGGCTCAGTCAAACCAGGAATCATCAAACGGGCCGCTCGAAGCTCGGCTCGGCCTTTGAGGGCAGGCCGTGCGTGCGAGGGAAGCGCGCCCGTGAGGTGAAACGATGCCGTACCAGAACCCTGGGCGTTCCACCCCTGGAGCGTCCCCATCCCGAGGGCGCGGCCGAAGTTCAAGACATCGCGGAGGGGCACGGCTTTGCTGGCAAGAGTCAAATCATAACGGAATGGCTTGGTGCTTCGATCGAGAGAACCTTCCGCTTCCAAAGCCACACGTGGCGCAAGCGTAATACGCACAGGTGCGAGCCGTGCGCCGTGATTATCGATTCGTATTGCGACTTCGGAAACCGGGAAAGTCGCGGAGCGAGTACTGAGCACGACATCGCGCGCCCCCACGAACCCACCAAAGCGTGGCTTAGCCCAGGGTCCTTGGATGGTAAGCATACCGTCAACACGACCTCGAATGCCAAACCCTCCCTGCAAGGTCCCGAGTCGCCCCGCCAGAGCTTTCAAGTCCTCCAAGCGGGAACGTTCGAGTGCCAGGACCAAATCCAGCCCTCGGGAGCTGGGGAGGTAATCGATGGTTCCGGAAAGGTGAATATGAGAAGCGGCAAAGGAGGCGGCCGCAGTTTCCAGCAGAACGCGGCCCCGATCCCGGTCCAGTTGTCCCCGCAAGGTTATGGTCCACGGCATGGGATCGGAAGGTGGGATCTGGTCCCATCGGTGCAGTTCGCTGAGCCGGCCCCGGCCTTTGAAACTAAGGGATCGAATCGACCCGGCGACGCGCAGTTCCGCATCCACCACGCCGTACAATCCTGTGCTGTGGCCACTCACCAGGGGAGCCCAGTCATACACGAGCGCCTCACGCGCGCGAACCACAGCATTCAGCGGTCCTTGTAAATCTCTTCCCAGCGTCCACTCTCCGGTTACTTCCACGGCCCCGGGGGTGGGCAAAGAAAGGTCCGCGCGCACGGGGTAGCCCACCAGCCGGAATCGCAAATATCTATGGGCTGGATCAAAACTCAGTTGGGCGCTCAAATCGGTAATGGCGAGGGGCTTCTTGTTTTCTCCAAACTTGAAATTGACGCGACCGTCTTCCACTTCCAAATCCGGCGGATGGGTGGTCATTTGAGAGGATGATGACCCTGCACCCGGCGCGCCGGAAGGCGCTGAGGTTAGGAGGAGAAGTCGTTCAACGTTCCAGCCCCCTCCCACCATGCGCACCAAGTTAATATTGGGATGTTGAAGTCGAAAATGAGAGAAAGACAACCGCGCACCCAGCAAAGTCTGCCAACGAATGTCGCACTCGATACGATCCACGCGCACGAAGGGCTCGAACCCGAAAGCGGGGTCCTCCTGAATGGCAGCGTTTTCAATCACGAAACCCGGCCGCGGCAGCACCCGAACCGACACCCGGCCGAAAGTGACCCGCCGGTGCAGGGCGCGCTCCAGCCCCGCCTGGAGACGGCGGTGGTAACGTTCCGCGCTGAAATAAGAGGGAATGAGCCAGGCTGCGATCCCGCTCAGGAAAAGAGCCAGCAAGGCGAATCGAGCGCGTCGGTGGACCCGAGTGCTCATCAGTGTGCCATCTTAAAGGTGCGGCGCCAGCGCGTCCTAGTGGGAAAGTGAATTAGCAGGCTAAAGGTCTGAGAGAGCCAGTCGCTCCATGATGTGTGCATGTACTCGTCACGGGGAGTCTCATACGACCAATAAATCAGCAAGGGGCGGCCCGAGATCAGTTCCCGCGGGACGAATCCCCAGAACCGGCTATCCCAGCTCTGCTCGCGATTATCTCCCATGACGAAATACTTCCCCGCTGGAACCACGAGCTCTCCCTCTTTGATATGACTGGGCATTTCCGCGCTCCAGAGCGTCGTCGCCCCCTGGAGATACTCCGAGTCTGGAGGAGGGAAATCATCTCCCGAGCGCAACATATCCGGCCAGGCGTGGTAAACAAAAGGCGCGGACTGGCGCTGCCCGTTCACATAGACTTCCCGATGGAAAATGCGAATCCGATCACCGGGCAAACCGATGACCCGCTTCACGAAGTGTTCGCCGGGCTCAGATTGCTCTTCCGATGATCCGGGGAACTTGAAGACAAGTATGTCGTCACGGTGGATGTCCCGATAGGGCAGAAAGCGAGCCAGCGCCGCGGAGTGATATGCAAAGACAAACTTGTTCACCAGCAGGTGATCGCCTATCAATAAGGTTTTCTCCATCGAGCCGGTGGGGATCTTGAAGGCTTGAACGACGAAGGTGGTACCGAAAACAGCCAGGATAACCGTCACTACCAGAGATTCGAAGGTGTCCCGCGTCGAAGATTTCTTGTAAGGTTCAGCCATTGCCTACAATCTTTTCACGCAAGCGCTCGAGAACGATGCGCGCCGCTTCCTGCTCAGCGGCCTTCTTGCTCGTGCCTCGCCCGCGCGCCGCTACCATCTCACCTGCCGACACTTCCACGGTGAAGGTTTTTTGGTGCTCGGGCCCCGTCTCCTCCACGACTTGGTACTCTGCCGGTGGCTTGTGTACCGCCTGAAGGTATTCCTGAAGGGCGGACTTATAATCGACCGAAAACAATTCCTCCCCCGACGCGGTCAAATCCGCGGGAAGAATAAAACGCGCCACAAACCCCTCCGCGGCCTCCACTCCTCCATCTCTAAAGAGCGCGGCCACCAGCGCTTCCAAAGCGTTCACAAAGAGCGCGGACTTGTTTCGCCCGCCAGTCTTCTCTTCTCCCCGGCCCAGCCGCAGATTGGAGCCGAGTTCCAGACGCGTTCCGACTGTGCTGAGATGCGCCGCCGCCACCAGGCGCGCCCGCGCCCGAGTCAGTTTTCCCTCCTCCCACTCGGGAAAAGCCTTTACCAGGGCAACACTCACCAGAAAATTCAAGACCGCATCACCCAGGAATTCAAGCTGCTCGTTGTCTCGACAAGTCCCGGGAGTTTCCCGCGCGTATGAAGAGTGAGTGAGTGCTTCCCAGAGAAGCTGGGGATTTTGGAACCGGTAACCGATTAGGTCTTGCAAGTGTTGAAAAGAATTCTCAGTCATGTCTTGAAGGCGCTATACCCTCTCGAGGGCATGGGCGAGTCCCTCACCTGCCGACAACTCTCCCTTCCCGACCAATCCCGCGCGCCCTTCAGGGTTCCTGGAGGCAGCCGCAACCTGCCTAGGACTTGGGGGTGGGCGACTGGGCCTTCAACTTTTTCACTTCACTGATCTGCTGATCGGCGTAAGTCTTAACCACCGAGCCCTGCCCAAGCTCGCTAGCCTTCGTGAAAGCTTGAATGGCTTCGTCCCATTTCCCATCCAACCTATAGGCCTCGCCCAAACGATAGTAATCATTGGGACTGGGCCGGCTGGACGTGGTCACGGCAGTGTTGAATTCCTGCTCAGCCTTCGCCAGTTCAGCTTTGTCCGGGCCCGCCAAGGCGTCGGCTGCCAAGTCAAGGTGGATCATGCCCAGCGGTCCGTGAACTTCACTGGCAAGCTCGGTTTGGCGCTGCTGATAATCCGCATCCGTCTCATTGGGTTGCTTGGGAATCTTCGGGATAATCTCCAGCGCGCGTTTGGCCTCGCTCTCTGCTTCCTGTAGAATCTTGGCTCGGTCAGCCGGATGGGTATTGAGGTATTGTGGTTGCGGCAACATGGCAATGCTTAACATCAAGCTCATGAGGTTATCAGGCTTCAACTTCAAGCTCTTGTCAGCATACTCGACGACCTTCTCCACATTGCTCTTTTGCTGGTAAGCATTGGCCCCGAAGGCATAAACATAACTGAGCAAGATACTATCGGGATATTTCTTGGCGAAATCATCGACCAGCGGGATAGCCTTATCAGGATCCAATTCGACCTTGATGCCGTCGAATGCCAGCGCCTGCTCTTTAGGGATCGACTGAACCCCCTGGCCTGGTCCCATGTTCAGCTTCGCCATTTGCGCGCGCACGGTCGGCCCCGCCTGCCGCACCGCATCGATCACCTGGTCGGTCGCCTTGGCCTTGCGCAGCCTTTTCTCGATGGCCGGAGTCATGTCAAAATCCACTCCCAGATCCATCACATCTTTGATCACTTTATCCGCAGGGGAACTCTTAATTTCCTTGATCACTTCCTTCTCGGAAAGCGCGTGGGGTCCCTGCGGTGTCTGGGCCCGCTTTGCCCTTCTCTGAATCTCCTCCATCTGGCTCGGCGTCAATCCGGGCTGCTGGATTCGGTCCTGGGTCTGGATCTGGGGCTGCTGAGTCGTTGACGACCCGGGCATCATCCCCCCCCTTTGAGCGTAAAGAACACCGGTAAAAACGAATACTGCTAACATCCAAGAAATTTGCTTTATTTTCATAACAACTCTCGATTCTCCAAATTCACCTTGCGGGATTCCACCCTCAGTCCATTGTGCTGAGCGTACAAGAACCACGCCCTGGTGTCAATCCAAGTTGCCTAATTCTTATCAGTTGCGAGTTTCTTCCTGAACCCCGGCCGAAACTGGTCCTGAGATTATGTCCCTCGTTTTCGACCTGGGAGCACGAAGGGACACTCCTCTCGACCCCCACCGAAAACCTGCGCCACAAGTATTCGGATTCGGCGAAGGCAGGCTCTATGCGCAAAATAGCGGTTACCTTGGACGGCGGTTTCGCGGGCACGGAAGCCAAATTGTGGTCGCAAGTGCTGCGGCTCGTTGTGCTGAAGTAATACGCTTTGCCCCACGCCGAATCACGCCGTAGGTTCGAACACGCCATAATAACATGCTCGTCGGGCTAAGGCAAAGCCCCTTTCCCGTTGCGTCTCTCAAGAGCCTTTACAATCCCGCGGCGAGCCGATGCCCTCCTGGCGCCGGTCCGGCGTCTCCGGAGCTGGCATGCCGCCCTAGAGGGCGGCGCGACGTCTGAAAACCTATTTGAGAGACACCACACTAGGATTTGAAGCCACCGAACCCTGGGCCTTCCTCTTTTTCATTTGCGCGATCTCCTGATCGGCGTAGCTCTTAATCAATGTACCTTGCCCAAGCCCGCCGGCCTTCCTGAAAGCTTGCATGGCATCGTCCAACTTTCCGTCCAACGCATAAGTCTCGCCCAAACGAAAGTAATCACGAGGATCGGGATGGCTGGACGTGGTGACCGCGGTGGTGAATTCCCGCTCAGCTTTGGCCAGTTCAGTTTTATCGGGGCCGCCAGGGGCGCCCATCGCCAGTTCAAGATAGACCGTGCCGAGAGGTCCGTGGACTTCACTGGCAATCTCCGCCAGGCGCTTCTGATAAGTCGCATCAGCCTCATTAGGCTGCCTGGGAATCCGCGGAATAACCTGCAGTGCGTGATTGGCGTCGTTCAATGCTTCCTGCAGAATCTTGTCTCGGTCAGGCGCGTGGTTGCGAAGGAATTGTGGCATGGGCAACATCCCAAGCCTCAAAATCAAGGAGGTAAGGTTGTCAGGGTTCAACTGCAAGCTCTTGCCAGTGTAGTCGACGACCTTCTCCACATCGCCTTTTTGTTGATAAGCATTGGCTCCGAAGGAATAAACCGTGCTGAGCAAAAGACTGTGGGGATACTTCATGGCGAAGTCATCGACTCGCGCAATAGTCTTATCAGGGTCCAACTCGCCCGTGATGGCCGAGAAGCCCCGGGCTTGATCTCGAGGGATAGCCCCGACTCCGCCCGGGTTTGGTCCTAAGATCATCTTCGCCATTTGCTCCCGGACTTTCGGCCCCGCCTGCCGGGTCGCCTCGATGACCTCCTCGCTCGCATTGGCCTTGCGCAGCTTTTTCTCGATGCCCGGAGTCATGTCAAAATCCACTCCGCGCCCCTTCACCTCTTTGATTACTGCCTCCGCAGCGGCGCTCTTGATTTCTCTCATCAACTCCTTCTCGGTCATCAGGACAGGCGCCCGCATCTGGTCTGCAAGCTGCCGCCCCATCGCCGCCTGATCCCGAATCTGGACCTGCGTCTGGGTGACGGGTGCTTCATAGTCGGTTCGATCCGTAGGGCACCAAGTATGAGGGTGTAGCGGGTCTTCTTGTGTCTGCCCGGTCGGTGCCTGCCCGGCCTGTGTCTGCCCGCCCGGTGCCTGCCCTGCTTGCACAGATAGAACGCTGGCAAAAACGAATGCTGCCAATACCCAAAGGACTCGCGTGAATCTCATGATCCCTCCAGATTTCTCAAATTCACCCTGCGCCGACCCACAGCGGATAGGATATCTGGAGCTTACAAAAACAACGACATTTTGTCAATCCCATGCCACAGTTCTTCTCACTTACGGGTCCCCTCCTTGGAGCCGAACTGCTGTGCCTCGCCCGCCTGAACGGCCAGTAAGGCCATAGGATAGCCGGCGGCGGTTAACGACGCGGCTCGGTACTGGGCCAGCGCGTCGTTTCGCTTCCCCCGCAGGTCGTACAGCCGACCTAAATAAATGTGTGACCAAGTCACGAGACGAAGGTCGCGGGCCGTTTCCAGGGTTTTCTGGAAATACTCCTCGGCGAGATCCGGCTTACGCATGTTACTTGCTACAATGGCCAACCCGAAGAGAGCACGCTCGCTCTTGGGATCGACCTTCTCAAGCACCCCCTGGTAGGCCTGCTTCGCCTCGCTGTATCTACCCTGGTAAAAAAGGTTGTCGCCTTGATCGAGCGACCTTTCCTCCTCTGTTTTTGCTGCTGACGCGGGGGATGGGGAGGGAGGAGTCGGCGCCGGGGCAAACTTAACCTTCGCCAGCATTCGCTCCTCGGCAGCCGGGTCAATCGCACGGATCATCTGCTTATAAAAGGCGGTCATGGAGGCCTCTTGCTTCTCGAAGACCGCAAGAGCCTGGTAAAAATAACGGACCAGGATCAGACCTGAGGCCGTCATTTCCCCCAGGCTTTTCTCAGCTTCCGCCGGCGGGCGCTTGTCCAGACGCAACTCCGCTGCACGAATCAGGCATTCGGTGACCAGCAAAGGAAAATCCCCTTTGAAAGAAGCGGCCAGGGCGGGTGCTCGAAAGGCTGGTCCGCGCAAGCGGGCCTTTTCATTGATCTCCGGAGCGTATTTGGCGGCGAGCGGATCAAGGACAAAGTGGAGATACTGGTGCCGGATTTCATCAATCTTTGGCTGCCTCGAGGGCGTGATCACCAGATAGTAGTTCATCCCGTAAATCCGCGCCTGCGCCTGCTCCGGCGGGCCTAACAGGTCCAGGTCAATCCGGAAAGTCCGCCCCAGGTACGCACCCACAGGAAGGCGGAAGTACGCATCCGTCATGAGAATGGCTTGGCGCACTGCCGGGGAGTAGCGAAGCTGCGCAGAGTGGTATTGCGCCTGCAATCCGGACCAAAGCGCATGGAGTTTTGCTTGTTCGTAAAAGGTTTTCAAGAGTGGAACCAGCCCGGACACTGCCTTGGCGTCCGGAGGAAGATCCGCCTGAGGAACTGCTAATTTGAAGTCCGGAGGCGGGCCAAGCAGAAGAGCCAAAGAGACGTATTGACCAAAGTCCGCTCCAGGGTCACCCTCCATTCGATGCTCCGAATAAAAGGTCCCTAGACTTTTTGCCACCGGCGCGTGGGATTGGTCCAAATACTTCCTCGCCGTCTCGCGAGTATTGTCGCCGGTCGGATAGCCCAAACCGGCATCATATCCTGCCGCGTTGAGGGCCGCCATGACGCAAAAGACCTGCTCGCTCGGCTCCAGAATGACGCTGCCCTCCTGCTGCTGAGCATACGCAAAAAGCCCGGCCAGCAGCAGCGCGAGTACGCCTATCCCTGGGCAGACACACCCCTGGGCCATCTGCCTGAGAGAGGCGAATGTAGCGCGGACCTCCGTTTTTGAGTTCCGCGGCTCTTCTCCGCCCCGCGTCACGGGATGTAGGGAAATTGAAGGGGTAGCCCCCAAGATGCTCGCAACCAAAAAAAACTAGCCTCGGACCGTGATTCTCCGCAAAGAAAGGACTACTTGCCCGTCTGTGGGCCTGCCAAACCAAGTGGCGGGCTGGAAATCACTGAAGTAGATAACCCGGTCAAGTTGGTGGATGAGTTCCGGGGAACTCTTGCCCGATAGTAGGCAATATCCCATCGCCCGGCCACCTGCGTTGATAGGGACCACCACCACCACGGGCGCGTCGCCGGTGTTGAAATCAAAGGGGGGCAGCTCGCGAACCTGGGGCGGCGTCACAAAAGCCGGGCGTACATCCGGAGTAGTAGTAGCCGGGACAACCACAGAACCCATAATCAGGCAAAAGCAAACGATCGCCGCCAGTACCCCGCCCGAAGCCGGCAAGAGCATCGGCTCAAGCACATTATCCATCCACACCCGCAGCCGCTCGAGAATTCTTCTATGCAGGCCCTGGGAGACCTTAACCCTTAATCGCAAAGCCAGCTCAGCGGGTACTTGGAGACGCGTCAGGCCGTGCAGGTCCGCCTGCATGGTCTGCCACACCTCGAGTTCCCGCCGGCAGGACCCGCAGTAGTTCAGATGAAAGCGGATGGATTTCAGCATCTGGGGATCACAAAGACCATCCAGGTAATCCGAATAGTGATTCCGAATTTCAACGCATCCTTCAAACATTGGCTTTGCCCAAACAACCCGCAAGTTTCCTGCGGAGCAACTCCCGGCCCCGCATCAGACGCGATTTTACCGTTCCCTCCGCCATCCCCGTCACTTGCGCGATCTCCTCGTAGGCTAGCCCCTCGATTTCCCGCAAGACCACCACCGTACGATAAGGCTGAGCCAGGCTGGCGAGGGCCCGCCTCAGCAGTTCTTGTCGCTCCGCCTGCTCGAGGAGCCGATAAGGAGTTTCACCGCCGGCCCGACCCTCCGCCGCCGATAAAGTCACGTCGGCGCCCGAGTCGTCAATAGACAGAGGCTCGTGCCAATGACGCCGCCTCCAGCCTCGCCGGTGATTCGAAGCCTCGTGGACCGCTATCCTGTAAATCCAGGTCTTCAAGCTGCTGTCGCCGTGAAACTGCCGGATCCCCTTGAAAACCTTGATGAACACATTCTGCAAAACGTCTGGCGCCTCCGCCGGGTTCTCGAGAATCCGCGAGACAAGGTTGAAGACCGGGTTCTGGTAGACTCCCAGTAAGTAGGTGAAGGCCTGTTCGGAACCTGCTTTCAGTTCCGCGACGAGGGGTGCCTCTTCATTGATTGCAGAAAGCGCCCCTTCAAGCGCCATCCCTACGGTTCGCGCGGTATCCATCACGACCATACGATACCACCCCTCGGCATCAACTTCAAGACCGCGCTTACCTTCCTCGTCACCTATTCTGACACCGGGGCGGGAACATTTGTTCCCGAAACAATAGGCAATTCAACCACACGAAGGTCGGTGTCGCGATCCCGCAAGACCTCCAGCGCCGTTCCGGATGCATCCGCCACAACACTCGCGCCGCCGTAGGTTCGGCCCCTCCAGGGCCCGTGCGAGATCTCTCCTACTAAGTCGGTGCCAATCGTGGGACACTTCCACATCTTCGCCCGGCCGACCACCAGCCGCTCGAGTGCCTCCTCGTGGGCCGGCCACTTCTCAATTTGCTCAGCCCACCCGTACGGAACAAGCACCAGGTCCGGTTTTAGGTCGGCCATCCTTTGGGCGTATGCGTCGATAAACGTGTCTGCACAGATCATCAGGCCGACGCGGCCAAACTCCGTGTCCGCGGCCCCGATGCCGTCGGCGCCGCCTGCTGAGTAAGGAGGATCCATCAACTCGGGCAGTACATTCAGCTTGCGATGTTTCCAGAGGAGCTTCCCAGTTTTGTCGACCAGGATGGCCGAGTCATAAAGCTGGTCTCCTTCTTTCTCATCCAGCCCGATGGCGATCATCAGACCATACTTGCGCGCCAAGGCCGCGATGCGGTCACTGTCCGCCCCTGGTATCGGCGTCGCCAGCTTGTGTGCGTCAGGATTTTCCCAACCCAGGACGCATGATTCCGGAAATGTCGCGATGTCAGCATGGCCGGCACGGGCGCTCTGGAGCGCATACTCAATACGGCGGAAGTTCCCTTCCCGATCGCCATCAATCACCAGGATCTGGCAAACGGCGATCCTCACCTTGGCTTGACGCCGGGACGTTAGCAGCAACGGGGCGCCCAAGGCCAACATGACCTTCAAGAAGTCTCCACAACCTATGCTTCTGCACAGAGCTGCGCCTGTCGCCAAGCACGTTACCAACATGTGTCCTTCCTCCCTTGCCGGCTCAAAAGGCCGGGCCGCAGTCTTGGCGGTTAATGAACGGAATTCGCAGGATGCCCTGTAGCATAAGTCCATTCATTAAGTCAGGTTCTCGGTCCGCCGTGCTCAGCCCGTCGGCTGACGGGCTAAATTATGTCGCCCCGACAAGTCGGGGCTGACTTAGGCCATAAACTTAAGCTACAGGACACTGGCCTATCATTGCGAGCGAAGCGAGGAACCTCCCCCTGATCAGATCGGGGCTTCCAGAACGAGATTCCCCGCTTCGCTCGGAATGCCAACCTTCACAACCGTTTTTCAGTATCCTGTTATGGCTGCGGTTTGCCTGGAGGCATTGCTCCGATCACCGGAGCCAGAAACGCTAAGACCCTTTTGAGTTCTGGATCCCAGACCACCCAGTCATGTCCCCCAGGAAGCTCTCTGTAACGACACGGAATTTTCAGGCTGGAGAGCAGCCTCACAAAATCCCGGTTCGTCCCCAGATACTTATCCGAAGTCCCAATGGACAAATAGAGCTGCGGCGCCTGTGAAGGCGGAATTTCCCTGACCAACTTGGACAGATCGTTCTCATCGCGCCCTGGACCGCCAAACGGACCAAAATCATTCTCAATTATTCGTTTGGCGATATCGTCAGTCACAAACTGTTCGAAAGAGGGTTCCGCCGAGCTTACCACGCCGCTAAGACTCGCGGCAGCAGCGAACATGGTGCGATACTTCAGGCCCAAGAGAAGAGCTCCATAGCCTCCCATGGAAGTCCCGGCAAGCGCCCGGCCAGTGCGGGTGGCTACGGTGCGAAAATGGTGATCAACATAAGGGATAACATCGTAGATGAAATAGTCCTGCCATCTGAGCTTCGGATTTGCATAGTTGTTAACATACCAGCTCGTCCCAGCCTCCGGCATGACGATGATTTCCTGATATTGGCGCGCGTGTTGCCTGATACCACTGTGGAGCACCCAGTCCGAGTAATGAACTGTGTACCCGTGCAGCAAATAAATCACCGGGTAACGGTGCGCGGAGCCATCATACCCCTCGGGGAGGATAACATTAAGAGGAACGTCCTTGCCATCGAGATGGGGCGCTCGGAATCTGACTGTCTCGAAGTCTTTCCCCCAAGCAGGCAACGTGACTGCCAATAGCGCTCCCCAGAGGATGAAGAAGCCAGAGGAACCGAGCAAGCCCGCCGCCGCTCTCGCCGCAGAAATGCTCCGCCGCCGATAAGCGAACCGGCCGAAGGTGCGGAGTGTTGCAAGAATTAATACAGCAGTACTTGCCATAGGGTTTTATCACCTTGAAGATTACTTTTGGATGGGGATCTCTCAGCACTTACCGTTGGCCATCCTTGCTGGCGATTGGGAGTATACGCCCCCGAATGCGGCTACGCAATACTGAGACCCGTGACGGTAGCGTCAAGCTTTTTGTGTAAATTCTTTAAGGGGCTTTTTCTCCCAGGAGCGGTTTAAGTGACTGATGACTCCGAAAACAATCCGATCGCAACTTGCCGGATTAGTGA
>Ga0315282_10003247_pt1 | contig 29270 bp, 30 predicted proteins | sample YL17G07_20_MG_FD_203693 | JGI IMG/M metagenome (GOLD analysis project Ga0315282, IMG submission 203693) | Sediment microbial communities from Yellowstone Lake, YNP, Wyoming, USA - YL17G07_20 | ecosystem: Environmental > Aquatic > Freshwater > Lake > Sediment | place: USA: Wyoming | collected... | reverse complement strand
CCTTGTTCCAGCAACGAGATGGCTTTTCGCCGCCGTTGCTCCAATTGTTGAGGGCTTCCTACGGGTCTCATTCCCGTATTATCGGATATTAACTGTGCGTTCGTTTAACTTTTCAAAGAGCAATAATACGATGCCAGCTTGCCTTTCAACATGCATTACAGTAGTTGGCATCGGCATCGCGGCGGCTGATATGAGTTGCATTATGAAAATCGAGGCTACATATAATTATAATATACAGCAATGTATGGACTAATATTGAGAAATGTTATGAATTTACGAAAGGGTTTTCTGAGAATTCTGGTATTGGGGTTTTGTTTTTTTCTGTGTGTAAAGTTTGCTATGGCAATGTTTCAACTTTTTGGGCCATCAATTACATTTGATAATGTTTTTCATTGTCTGATGATATTTGATATCGTGTTTTCTATTCCCCTATCTTTTATTTTACTTGCTGATATTATCAAGCCAGAAAGCGAGCGATTTTGGGACATAGACGATATGGCCACAAAAATAGTATTTGTTATTTCAATCATTGTGGGTTTTGTTGGTCTGGCGGCTTATTCACATATAAGACCTACTGGTCCCCATGTGGGGGCTTACTTTATGGCAATTATAATTCCTTTTACGCTTATATTTGGGAGCTATGTTTCTGTGCTTTGGATAGCAGAGGGTTTTCGTAAGGGTGCATAGAATGATTATGGTTCAACTGTGGTTGATATAATAAATAATAAATAGAATAAATAGGGACGTTGGGGCTGATGAAAAATTCGACCCGCCGGATCCCGATAGTTCCCGATTCATCGGGATAAATCGGGATTCAGGGCAAGTATCAGGGTTTGGAATTATATTTTTATTTTCAGGGGGCTTGACGTGGTGTATGCTATGTGCATACAATTGTATGCAAAAGGCATATAAGGACAAAAACGATGAGAGAATTAACAGCAAACAGGGCGGAACTGCTGAGACTTTTTCTGACTAATCCGGAACAGTCGTTCTATATGCAGCAGATAGGCAGAATCCTGGGAAAGAAGGTCGGCAATTTCCAGAGGACCATAAACAATATGGAAAGGGAAGGTATCCTGACAAGCGAATACAAGGCAAATGCCAGATACTTCAAGGCAAACAAAAAATACCCGCTATACAAGGAACTAAAGAGCATCGTTTTTAAGACTGTGGGAATAATCGGCAGTATAAAAGAAACTTTGAAAAAGGCGGGGAGCATTGATTATGCCTTCGTTTACGGCTCTTATGCAAAGGCAAAGGAAAATTATCTATCCGATATAGACCTTCTTATTGTCGGTGCGTGCAATGAAGACAAGCTCATCAGAGAACTGGACCGACTGGAGGAAGTTCTGGGGCGTGAAATCAATTATAAATTGTATACGCCGACAGATTTCAAAAGAGAGATCAAACAAAAAGAGCCGTTCCTTTCGGAGATATTAAAAGACAAGAAAATAATAGTAACAGGGGAAGAAGATGGATTACGAAAGATTCGTCAGAGACAGGCTGATAAAAAGGCAAAGGCCTGATTTTAAGCAGATAGAGCGCCAGGTAAAGAGGGCCCGGAAAGACCTGAAAACAGCAGAGTCAAATCTATCTATTGATTTGACGTGGGCATTTACAATAGCTTACCACGCAATGATAAGAGCAGGCAAGGCATTGATGTACTCCAAAGGATATTTGCCGACAGCAAAAAATTCTCACAAGACAATAGTGGAATTCACCAAACTGATACTCGGCGGCGGATATGAGAATATCATCGGGCAGTTTAGCCGTATGCGGCGGCGCAGACACGATTTTATTTATGATTCTCAAAATCATATAACGTCCCATGAAGCAAACCTGTCGATAGAAACAGCCAAGAAGCTGATTGATGAGGTGGCTGCTCTGGTTAAAAAAGAAAATCCAGAAAAAGATTTATTCCAGCACTGAGGGGCTGTTTATGCAAATCGTCTTCTTGCTATAAGTATCAAATCGGATATACTGAACCAGTGTGAGAAACAAGATTCGGTTGGTTTGAGTATATTAAACAAATAGCCCCCGGCTGGGCCGGGGATAAATATTGAGATGTCCGATTTGACGATTCAAAAAATTGACGGGGGTGTGATTTTTACCGCAAAAATCGTTCCCGGCAGCAGCAGGACAATCGTTTGCGGCCTGCTCAACAAAATGCTTAAAGTAAAAATTTCCGCCGCACCGGAAATGGGCAAAGCCAATAAACGCCTGCTCGAATTCCTCGCCGAACAGCTCGGCGTCAAAAAAAACACTGTCAGCATAATCTCCGGCCAAACCAGACCCATCAAACAACTGCAGGTCCTGGGAATCTCGGAAGAAACCCTGCTGAATAAACTTAACCTTAACAACAGGGGTGAACCCTGATGGCCGACGAATCAACATTGTCCTTACAGGAAACAACCGCCGGTGAGGCCACGCTGAAATACATCCTCAAACTCGCCTGGCCGATAGTCATAACAAACATATCATTCACCATAATGCAGTTCGTAAACCGCCTTATGGTCGCAGACCTCGGCACCGAGGCCCTTGCCGCCGTCCTGCCCGCCGGCATCATCAGCACCATACCGGCAAGCTTTGCGATGGGCATCGTAACGAGCGTTACCACCTTCGTCAGCCAAAGCCTCGGCAAAGGTAGCAAAAAAGACTGCTCAAACTACTGCTGGCAGGCTATGTATATGGGCATCGTCTACTCCGTAATCGTGGCGGCAATTATGTGGCCCGCCGCACCCTGGATTTTCAAAGTATTAGGCCACGAACCCGCCGTCGCCGAACTGGAAGTGATTTACCTGCGGATTATGCTCTACACCATCATCCCCGTCATATCCGTCTGGGCGTGCAGCCAGTTCTTTATGGGCATTCACCGCCCGATTATCACGATGTACGCAGCCCTGGTCGCGCAGGTGGTCAACATCGGATTTAACTACCTGCTCATATTCGGCAAATTCGGCTTTCCAAAAATGGGCATCGCAGGCGCAGGCTGGGGCACCTTCATCGGCGTAATAGTCGGCGCAGCGATAAGAATGGTCGTCTTCCTCGGCGACAAAATAAACGCAACCTTCCAGAGCAGACAAACAATGAATATTGACTTTAGAAAGATGCGAGACCTGCTGAAAGTGGGACTGCCTTCAGGAATGGGGGTGCTGGTAAACACCTCTTTCTGGGGAATGATTTTGTTCGCACTTGTCGGCAGGTTCGGCAAAGAGGCACTGGCCGCCACAAGCGCCGTCTTCTCATATACCAATCTGGCGATTATGCCCATCGTGGGAATAGGTATCGCCCTCACCGCCGCCGTGGGCAAGGCCATCGGCCAGGACAAGAAAGGCATCGCCGTCAAACAAACTGACCTGTGCCTGAAAATCTCGCTTGTCTATATGGTGCTGGTCGGCCTGTATTTCTTCGCGTTTAAAGAAAGCCTGATGACCTTCTTTTCCACCGACGATACGGTAATTAAAACAGGTACAAACATCTTGATTTGCGCAGCCATATTTCAGCTTTTCGATGCCGCTGCAATCATTTACAGCAGCGCCCTGCGGGGGGCCGGCGATACGATGTGGCCGGCAGCAGCCTCGGCGATAGGAACAATAGTTATATTAGGACTCGGCGGGTCGTTCACGGTCTGGTTCTTCCCCCAGCTCGGCGCCGTCGGCCCTTGGATAGCCGACACTATCAGCGGCATATTCGTTGGACTGGCAATCTTATGGAGATTCAAAAGTAACGGCTGGATGAAAATAGATTTATTTAAACGCAGACCTGCCGCTATGCCGATTGAAATCGAGACGGTTATTGATTAAAATACCACCTGAATATATCGGGCGGCTATTATGAAAAAAATCCTGCTCATAACATTTTGCACCACACTGCTCATCACCGCCGCATCAGCCGGCGCAGACAGGCCCTTAGCCAACGAGAATAAAACCGGCTTATACGCCAGGTCTATCGAGCAGGTTTTGCGACTCAGCCCCGATGACATCGACCTGGCCACCGCCGTCCTGATTATCTCCGAGCAGTGGAGCGATAACGTCCAGGGCAGAAAATATCAAACCCTGATAGACGATATGGCCGCAGAACTCCGCAAAAGGCTCGATGACAAAAACATCCCGCTCAATCATCAGGCCATACCGGTAATAAATGATTACCTGTTCAACGAATTAGGCTTCAAATCAGACACCGACTCGAACAACCCCGACAATTTATTTCTCGACACCGTCCTGGACAACAAACGCGGCTACTGCCTGAGCCTTTCGGTGCTTTATCTGGCTATGGGCGAAAGGCTGGGCCTGCCTTTATACGGCGTGGTCGTCCCCTCGCATTTCTTCGTCAGGTATGATGACGGCAGGGTGCGCTTCAACATCGAGGCCACAAGTAAAGGCGGTTACGCCGACGATAAACACTACATAGACAAATTCAAAATCCCGTCGGGCAACAGCGGCATTTATCTGCAAAACCTCGACAAAAGGCAGACGCTCGGCTGTTTCTTCAATAATCTCGGAAACAGCTACAGCAGCGCAGGCAATACTAAAATGGCACAGGTTGCCTTTGAGACCGCGGTCGAGATAAACCCCCTGCTGCCCGAATCGAGGACCAACCTCGGCAACATTTACCTGAAACTGGAGCGCACGGACGATGCTATATCTCAATATAAAGCGGCCCTCGAAATCAACGAAGACGACTCAAAAACGCATAGCAACCTCGGCAATGCCTACTTAAAAAAAGGCTCGTATGACGATGCGGTCTCGGAATACTCCCGCTCAATCAAGCTGGAATCGAATTTCGTGGACGCATACAAGGGTCTTGCTTACACTTACTCCAGGCAGGAAATGTTTTCGCAGGCATTGTCCTCTTTGAAAGATGCTGCTGTTTTGGCGCCTAATGACAGCGGCATATACAGCCAGTTCGGCGATGTTTACTGCCAGATGGGCGATTATGACGATGCGATACGTCAATACCAAAAAGCCCTCGACATTAAACCTGATTTATCGACCGCTTATTTTGGCCTGGGCCTTTGCTACAACAAGCTTGACCAGCCCGACGACGAAATCAAGGCTTACAGAAAGGCCCTCTCAATCGACCCCCGGATGACCGCCGCATTGATAAATCTCGGCAACGCTTATTTCAACAAAAAGAAATACGATTCAGCCATCGAGGAATACAAAAAAGCTGCCCGGCTGAAGCCCGACAGCGGCACCATTCACTACAACATCGCCGCTGCTTATCACAACAAGGGCTATTACGACAAAGCTGCCGTCGAGTATGAAAAAGCCATTGAGCTTGACCCGCAGATGGCTGATGCCCATAACGGCCTTGCCTTTGAGTATTACAAACTGAAAAATTACGAGCTTGCCTGGCAGCACATAAAAAAAGCCGAGGCTCTCGGCGTAAAAATCTCCCCAGACCTCCTCACCGCTATCAAAGAAAATTTACCTTAACCCAATACCGCCGACCTTGTCGGCGGCGTATTTAGCCCGCCGTTTCACGGCGGGTTGCAAGCGTGAGGTCCGCTTAATACTTGTCCGCCTTCGGCGGATTTTGCCATAAACCCAACGCGGTTTATAGTTAAAACTTCACAGGTTATGTAAATAAAAAAACTTGTCTACTTTTGTCGTTTAACGATATAATATTTCTTTAAGGCCGGAATGGCCTAAAGAACGTAATTCGTCAAAACGCAAAAAATCGGGAAAGTATTGAACAAACATCGGGAACTTCTTATACTGGTAAAAATTGTAGGATTTGACGGAAAAGATTTGCGAAGAAAAGATGGGAAGTTTTGTATAGCCATAGAGGGTACAGAGAACACTGAGAAGAACTTATGAAATGGATTAAAGAATTTTGTCTTGAAATATTGAATAAGGTTAAAGAGCATATTGCTGCTGTGATAGCAATGGCTTTTATTAGTTTAATTTTAGCCCTACTTCTTGTTTTTAAGAAATATTTAACGACGGCGTATACTTTCACCCTTCCATGTTGGGTCTGGATCGTTTTTTGCGTTATCATTTCCTGCTCACTCGCAATAATAATAAAAATCATCAACCTCCTACGCAGACAAAAAGTCCTTACTGATAAAGATGATATATCCAACAAACTTCATTCGTGGTTGGGGCAAAAACGATGTTTCGTACAAGAACAAACAGAAGACCATAAACCGGTTACTTGGCATTTTAGCTTAATCGACAAGGAACTTGGGCTTAATCCTGGAAGTGCCAAAAAATTCCTACCAGCAATGCTTAGCACCAAGCATAAAGTAATTCCTTTCACGATATGTAACGAAGGGAAAGAAACGATTTCAATCCGCTATGATTCATAGTTCTTTAGAAAAAATTTTATAGGAATTAAACTATGACATTTAATGAAGCTGATAAAATTGTTCACATTTACGGTAGATATCTTGAATATTGCTCACACATCACGATAATTTTTTGTTGTCGTATTCCCGAATCATTTTTGCCTTTTCCCAAAGATACTTTAGAAGAGGCACTAAACATCATGGCAGAACATTACCACAAAGCAGGAGACCAGCACAGAGTTAATCTTATGCAAGACGTTGCTATTACCCTATCCACGTATATAGACGATGAAGAAGCTATATTAGAAGCCGCAAGAAATTTTAATGATCCAAAATGCCGAAAGGAGTTTCTCCTCCCTGTCCTTAAAAAAAGAAGAATTGGACCACTGCTGTCCAATGGATGAATTGAAAAAAGGTGAATAGGATGGGCAAATCTTTTGCCTATGCGGATTCGCCTGCGATTTGGCTGCGGCAGGCAGTAGATGAGTGAATGGGTAGATCAGAGTTATGAATTTAATATTGATTGAACAAGCATCGGGAACTTGTTATACTGGCAGTATAATTATTGTTGGGTATTGAAATAATAACTAAGTGAGCAGAAATGACACGTCGCTATTACAGTTCAAGAACCAAACCCAGGAGTCTCACCCTCGAAGAACTCTACTGGAAACTTCAGAATCTGTACCTCCTATTTCGCAATAAGGACTTCTTCAAAGGGAAAACCGGGATCGTACAACTTGTAGACGATATCCCTGATGCAATTAAGCACGAAGCGGCAGTCGCTCTCACTTTTCAGCCATTCCCTGTCACAGGTTGGGCGCAGCAGGACATCACAGAAGACCATATTTTCGATGCGATTGAATTTCTCTACGATCACGTTTCCAAACCTGGCAAATTGGTTTGGATGAAGACGGACTCAGGGTGCGACTATGAAGATTACGATGGTTACGATGACCAAGCGGGCCAAGAAGAATTCAGAAATAAAACCAATACGTTTCTTGCCGACTACAAGACCGGATTTGAGCTGACCCAAGACGGCACTGTTCTGGCACTGGGCACAGATGGGCTTCAACATATCTTGGATGCGGAAATCATCCCCTACGACGAAGCAAATGTTGACAGCAAAGTTCGAAATGCAATCACAAAATGGCGAAACCGTCATTTATCACTATCAGGAAAAAAGGAGGCCATACGTGAACTTGCCGATGTATTCGAGTGGCTCAAAAGTACCAAAGGGCTTGGCGATGTGCTGGACCGAAAGGATGAATCGGACATATTTAATATTGCTAACAACTTTGGCATTCGCCACCACGACCAGAGGCAGAAAACGAACTACGACCAAGCAATTTGGTATTTGTGGATGTTCCATTTCTACTTGGCGACGTACCATGCCGCTATTCGGCTACTGATCAAGAAAGAGAAGGGCACGAAACGTCCGGCAAGTTAAATTCTGCAGACAGAAATCCGAAAATCCGGGCCGAAAATCCGGGAAAATCAGGGAACACCATTTTTAGTTCTGAGTTTTTTGTTGATAGTCCTTCGACAGGCTCAGCACTTCGACGATGCTCAGTGTGGTGAGTTTGTCGAACCAGATGGTGAGCAACGTCGAACCATTCGTAGTTAAAAACAATGAACAATGAACAATGAACAAAACACAATGAACGATGAACTACTTCACTTTTCAATCAAACGCGCAGGGGGGTAATAAAAAAATCCGCAAATCCCGATAAATCGGGACAAATCCCCTTACTCCTTATTTAACAATAACTTATCTATTCTCTGTGTTCTCCGTGCCTCCGTGGTGAATATTTTTTTCGACTCAAACACGCATCTCCGCCCAATTATGGGAAGATTCTATGTTCCGATGTTGTATGAAACAAAATTTAATGAAAACAAAAAAATCCGTGTTTTTTGCTCGGCTTAAAAAATGGGCGGCCTGTCTTTGGCCGACCAGTGGGCGAAGACAAATCCTGCGATTAAGCTTGCTTAAAAAGCAGGGTTTGTCGAGCACACCAAGCCGAGAAAAAACAGTGTTAATCCGTGTCGAAAAAATTATCTCTGTGGCTATTTTTCTTTTGACTTTTCTCCGGGAAATCCGGGGACACCATACTAATTTACGCCCTAAAACACAACCCCCACCGTATTGCTTGGCATACTTTCCCCGAACCACTAACTTTTTCCTTTTTGAATTTTATCCACCTTAGGCGGATTTGCTTTGTCATTTTACTTTTTGATGTTTGATTTTTGATTTGCTTCCCTATCCGCTCCACGCAATACGCACCCCGCTCGACGCAAACTACCCGCCCTGCAAAAAACCCAAAAATTTCAAAAAATCGCATACATTTTTTGTAAAAAACGCCTTATTTTTGTAAGTTTTTTGTAAATTTTCAAAAATTTTTGTAAATTTTCGCACCCCAAATTTTACCCATTTTACCAAATCCGCTGCCAAATCTTACCCATCTTAACAAAAGTCGCCATCTTTAAGTTGAGTTCACCCTCATTTTTAGTTAAAAAACAAAGGTCTGTATCCCCACATTACCCCAAATTATAAGTGCGACTTATATTAAATCCTCGACGGCAGAAGCGGTCTTTTCGGTGTCGGCCAAAGAATGTGTATTCCGGAGCGGGGTTTTCTGAAAACGCATCTTGGCCTGGCCGACAAGGTAAAAACTGCCGGTAATGCAGATTAAATCCTCTCTGCCCACTGCGCTTTTCGCCAGTTGCAGCGCTCCGCCGAGGCTTGCCGCAGTCTGGTACATCTTGCCGCATATCTCGCTGTACATATCGCCTAACTGCTGCGGGGACATCGCCTTCATCGAATTGCTGCGGGTGAATATCACCTTATCGGCGCCGTATTGCAACTGCCGCAGCATACCCTCGGCGTCTTTATCATTGTTGCAGCCGAAAATCACGACCATCGAGTCATAAGGTATGTTTTGGCCTATTGCGTGCATAAGGGCCTGAATGCTGGCGCCGTTGTGGGCGCCGTCGATTATTATTCTGGGGTCGTCGCAAATCATCTCCATTCGGCCTGGCAGCGACACTTTCTGCAGGCCTTCGGTTGTTTTTTGGATGTCGATTTGATAGCCCAGCCCTTTGAGCTTGTCCAGAATAGCCAGCGCCAGGCCGCAATTGACGGCCTGGTGTGTGCCGTGCATCGGCACCCGCAGATGCTCAAATTTAGTTGTCGGGGTAGATACGCAGACCCTCATATGCGGCCCAAGCTCACGCGAGGTCTCGAACCGGTATGAGAAATCGATATCAACGCCGGTTACGCACAGCGGGGCCTTAACAGCAGCTGCCTGTGTCTTAAGCACCTGCATAGCTGCCGGGTCCTGCTGGACGGTAATAATTGGAACTCCCGGCTTGAATATCCCGGCCTTTTCTTTTGCAATCTTGTCGATAGTATCGCCCAACTGCTGCTGGTGGTCGATACTTAAGCTGGTTATGCCGACCACTTCGGGTTTAATCACGTTTGTGCTGTCGAGTCTGCCGCCCAGGCCGGTCTCGATTATCGCGATGTCGGTTTTCTGGTCGACGAAGTGCATAAACGCCAAAGCGGTCATAAGCTCGAAAAATGTCGGCGGCTCGGTCTTCGAGATTTTCTCGACCGGCGCATAAGCGCGATTGAGCAGACCGAGCATCTGCGATTCACTAATCATCTGCGAGTTGACCATAATTCGTTCGTGCAGGGTTACTACGTGCGGCGAGGTATATAAGCCCACCTTATAGTCGTTTGCCTCAAGCATTTTGGCCAGCATCGTGGCCGTTGACCCTTTGCCTTTTGTGCCGGCTATATGCACTGTCCGCAGTTTATTATGCGGATTGCCCAGCAAAGACAGCAGTTTCAGCATCCTGTCGAGGCTGAACGTTGTAGAATTATAGCGGGGATATTTTTCCTTCTCGTAATCGGTTCGCTCAATAAGGTATTTGATAGCATCAACGTAGCTTCTAAAAGGCTTTTTGGGGGCGACCTTAGCTACGGAGGTGCTTTTTTTCGCCTGCTTTTTGGGGGTTGTTTTTGTTAGTTTTGCCATAAAAAGCTTAAGTTTAACAGTTAAAGAATAATAAGTCAATATAAAGTCTATTTAAAATACGCTCAAAGCCGCTAAAACTGGGTTCAATTATAGGACGTAAGTCCTTTTTTATAAGATAGTTATAACAAACAAGCATTGATTTTTCTTCGCAGCAACAGCAGTATTTTATATGCGGCAGATTTTCACACTGTTTTTGTTATAATTATTTACCGTATAGAAATATACGCCGGCTGGACCTGTGGGTTCTCAAATGGCGGGGGCTGGATTATGGGTTTTAGAGGTCAAAAACCTGCGCCGTCCCAGCAGAGTTTTTCAATATCTCTGGCGACGATTTCCGCGATGATTTGGTCTGGTATCAGCAATGTCGGTTCCGGCTGCGATACGGGCCTGCTGACAGGTGGCGGCTCGGCGGGCGGGCGGACCGGCTCGATTTGAGAATCAGGCTTTGAGACGGGGGATTTTCTCTTCGTTGAGGTCGTTTTTCGATGCTCGGCCATAATCTCTTCGGCAAGGTCAAAACGCGGAATGTCGTTCTGGAGGGGGTTAGCAGGTGTTTCGGCAGACTGCGGGATTATATCCTCAAGAGAGAGTCTTTTTCCGCTTTTAGGCAGGGTGGAGGCCTTTGCCGCTGGCTCGGGGGCGGTTTTCTCTTTGCGCAGCGGCACTATTTTCTGCGAACGCGAAATATCTGCCTTGCATTGCAGAATATCGGCATCGAGATTTTCATTTGGGTCAATTTTGCTCACCGCTATCTTCTCCGCTCGAAAAGATTGTATATGATAGCATTATTGTTGTTATAAATCAAGAAAAAACCGGATTCGTAAACTCAGGCGAGGTTATCGTTCGTAATAACTCAGGCTGTTCACTGGATGTCTGTAGTACTGCGCTGTTCGGCAAATAAAACTAATAATTTATATTCCAAAGAAATTTTCTTACTTTTTATCAAGTCAAGGTTATAATTGTTACCGGTAAGCCGGCTGCTGAGCTGGTTTCCGGGGGGTCCGGGGAGAGCAAAGCAGCATTTTCAAAAAGGAGGTGCAGTATGATTACCAAAACAAGTCGATTAATTATTGTGCTTGCGGCTATCGGAATTTTAGGATTAGTTTTAATCCCGGCCCAGGCGGGAAACAGTAAAAACATTAAGGCCGCTATCTCAAAGATTCCTGTGCCTGTCAGGAACACCATTCAGGAACAAGCGGGAACGGTTAATATCGCGAATTTGGACAAGATTTCCTTCCGGCGTCTGGATGTCTTCGAGGTCGAATGGATTGCCAACAACACGGACATTACTATCTATGTTGCCAAAAACGGCGAGCTTCTCTACAAAAAAGTCGAGGGCAACATAATAGACCCGAATAATTTTGTTTCTGAGATTGATAATCAGTATTTTCCTTTGAAGCCGGGCACAACTTTCTTTTACCGGGGCAAAAGCGGCAGCGATGTTATAGCCGATGAGGTCTACGTTACGCACCAGACGAAGGAAATCATCGATGTGAACACTACGGTTGTTCGCGACAGAGTTTTCATCAATGACGTGCTGTCGGAGGAAACGTTTGACTGGTATGCACAGGACGAGGACGGAAATGTATGGTACTTCGGGGAAGATTCGAAAGAATTTGATGCGAATGGGGTAGTGATAAGCACGGAGGGCTCGTGGGAGGCGGGCGTCAACGGAGCCAGGCCCGGTATTGTTATGGAAGCGGACCCTCAAAAAGGCGATGTCTATCGGCAGGAGTTTGCTGCAGGTGTTGCGGAAGATATGGCCAAAGTTCTCGGCCTGAACCAGACTGCGACCGTTCCATACGGCACCTTCCACAATTGCCTGAAAACCAAGGATTTTTCACTGCTTGAGCCGGGCGTTGTCGAGAACAAGTTTTATGCCCCCGAGGTCGGCTTTATTCAGTCGAAGACGGTCAAAGGCGGCTCGGAATGGCTGAAGCTTGTAAATATAACAACAGAATGATGCCGCAAAGACCGTAGATAAGTTTTTGTACGAATGGGTGCATCTGTAGATACAAATGGCAGATGCACCCCTCTTTTTGCATATCGGGCTTAATGTTTGACATACTCGCTACGAGCCTATATCATATCCCTTTAATTTAACAAAAAAGGGCATCATTCTATGGCGAAACAGAAGACGACTTTGAAAATCAGGCCGGTCGTGCTGATTATCCGCGATGGATGGGGCTATAACCCCAACCCGGCTGAGGACAAATACAACACCATCAAATGTGCGCATACGCCGACAGACGATATGCTGATGGCTGAATACCCCAACTGCCTGATTCATACCAGCGGCGAAGACGTGGGGCTGCCGGACGGCACTATGGGCAACAGCGAGGTTGGCCATCAGAACATCGGGGCGGGCAGAATCGTGCCGCAGGAATCGGTGAGAATCAGCAAAACCATTCGCGATGGTTCATTTTTCCAAAACAGCGAATTCCTGAAGCTAATCAGTTTCGTCAAAGCCAATAACGGCAAGATGCACGTTATGGGGCTGTGCAGCGATATAGGCGTGCATTCATTATTAGACCACCTGTACGGCCTGCTGGAGCTTGCGAAAAGAAACGATGTGAAAGATGTTTTCTTCCACGCATTTACCGATGGGCGGGATTCGCCGCCAAACAGCGGTGCAGGATACATAGACCAGATTGAAAAGAAGGCAAAGGAAATCGGCATAGGCACAATCGCAACGGTGATGGGACGATTTTACGCTATGGACCGCGACAGCCGATGGGACCGCGTGCAGAAGGCCTACGAATGTATCAGGACAGGCAAGGGTCTAAAGGCGGCAAGTGCGGCGGAGGCCGTTGCGAAAAGTTACGAAAAGGGCGTGATGGACGAATTTATCGAGCCGACCTGCATCTTAAACAGCGAAGGCGCACCGACAGCAACGGTCAATGACGGCGACGGGCTGATATTTTTTAATTTTCGCGGGGACAGACCCCGTGAAATTACGCGGGCGTTTGTCGAGCCTGACTTCAAGGATTTCCCCAGGACAACCAGGGCAAACATATATTTTGTCTGTATGACCGAATATGATGCCGGCATACCGGCGCCGGCGGCGTTTCCGAAACCGCCTAAGATGGAAAACATCCTCGGTGCATACTGGGGCAGCCTGGGGCTGAAGCAGTTTCGCTGCGCCGAAACGGAAAAATATGCGCACGTCACGTTCTTTTTCAACGACTATACCGAGAAGCCTTCTCCCGGCGAAGACAGGCAGATTGTCCCCTCGCCGCGAGTCAAAACTTATGACCTTAAGCCTGAGATGAGCGCTTATGAGGTCGCCGATATTGTGCTGCAAAGGCTGGATTCGGACAAGTATGATGCGATGGTGGTCAATTTCGCCAACCCGGATATGGTGGGGCATACCGGCATACTTTCAGCGGCGATTAAGGCCGCTGAGGCGGTGGACGAATGTGTCGGCAAGATTCTCGACAAACTAAAAAGTCTCGGCGGAGCGGCGATAGTCACCGCCGACCACGGCAACTTTGAAAAGATGTGGGACGAAAAAGATAATCAGCCGCACACCGCCCATACCATCGGCGACGTGCCTTTGGTTGTGTTCGATGAACGCTATAAAGGAAGAAAGATGCGACAGGGCGGAACGCTGGCTGACATCGGCCCGACCTTGCTTGAAATGATGGGCCTGCCGAAGCCTGAGGAAATGACGGGAGAATCGTTGTTTGAGAAATAATATCCGATGGGAAAAAAACGAAAACCAACCTGCTTTATTATTGCAGGCCCAAACGGTGCGGGGAAGACCACATTTGCATTACGCTATCTGCCGCAAATAGCGGGTTGCCGTAATTTTGTCAATGCCGACCTTATTGCTTACGGCCTTTCTCCTTTTGATTCGTTATCGGCCCAATATGAAGCCGGAAGACTTTTTCTTTGTGAAATCTATGCAAATATTGATAGGCGAGTTGATTTTGCTTTTGAGGCCACGTTAGCCGGCCGCAGTCATATAAATTTGCTGAAGAAACTCAGACAGGATGGCTGGCGAATCGTTTTATTTTTCTTGTGGATTCCTGATGCAGTTTTTTCAAAGAATCGTGTTCGTGAGCGAGTGAAATATGGGGGACACGATATTCCAGATGATACGATTTACCGCCGTTTCCCCCGTATAATGCATAATTTAATAAAGATTTATATTCCGCTTTGTGATAAAGTTGTTTGCTATGATAATTCCGGCTCTAAACCGGTTCTTTTTTTTGGACAGGACGAAAAGGGGCAGTATATCTTAAATCAGGATATATATGAAAGAATTTTAAGGTGCGCAGATGATTACAAAAGAAACCAGTAAAATGGCAAAGCAAGCAGAGAGTTGTTTACGTAGAGCGGTGCGGGAAGAATTACAGAAAAAAGCATTGCTTGGCCAGTATGTTATTATAAACCGTAACGGCAAGGCCTGCCGCGTTTCAGCCAAAGAGGCTCTAAAAATTGCCAGAGCAAAGTGATTTGCCCTACCATACTGAAACCTATGGAAGAATTGAAGCTGTTATGTTTTCTTGATGTACTTGGTTTTGAAAATCTCTTCGATTCTATGGGCGGCTTAAAGAAAATGGTTGAATGCTACGAGAAATTGGCCGAATATGTAAAAAGGCAAAAAGGAGGACTGGATATTATTCCATTGCCCGATGGGCATGTGGGTGTAGGATGGTTGGTAATCGGTAATGCTTATTTTAGCGACACTATTCTTTTCTGGACACAATATAACGAAATGTCTTTGCCAAGTTTCACCGACCTGATTGCGGAAACAATATGCTACGGTATTGAACTTCGGCTGCCCTTTAGAGGAACTATCTCATTTGGAGAAGCGATACTCGATAGCCAATCTGATAAGTACCTCGGAGAGCCGATGTTCGAAGCAAAACACACGGAGGAATTACAGAAATGGATAGGAGTTTCATTCGGTCGTTCGTTTGACAATCATAAAGGATTTTATCTCAATACAGTTTTGCCGTATAAGAGTCATTACAAAAATACAAAGAGTAAATACGCTACAGGCATAGTTGTTGATTGGCCTAGGAGATGGAGAGAAAGCCGCAAAACTGATGTTAGGCCATTAATTTCAGCAATGGATACTAAACCGAAATTCTCGAAATATTACCAGAATACCCTTAGATTCATCGACTTCTCGGATCAGAATCACGATTGGTTTAAGAAACAAGCCCATTTAGGTTATGGATAGCAAATATTTCTATTGGACATGTCGAACGTCCGCAATAAAATCCCTTTGAAATACCAGCCGCAGCTATCCGTTAGTAACTACTGCCAAACTACCCAAATTCCCCTCTGCCGACCAGTATCGTTGGTAAATGGCCACTGGAAATCCTCAAAGAAATGAATACAATAAGGCAACTATGGGACAGATAAAGGTACTTGACGAAAATATGATAAATATGATTGCGGCCGGCGAGGTAATCGAAAGGCCGGCCAGCGTGGTCAAGGAGCTGATGGAAAACAGCATCGACGCGGGGGCGACGAAAATCACGGTCAGCGTTGAGGACGGCGGACGAAAACTAATCTCGGTCGCCGATAACGGCTGCGGAATGGATGCGGAAGACCTGACGCTTGCATTCGAGTCGCACACCACCAGCAAAATCAAAGGCAGCGCAGACCTGCTGGGCATCTCGACGCTCGGCTTCAGGGGAGAAGCCCTGGCGAGTATCGCTTCGGTGGCGCAGGTCAGGGCCGTGAGCAGAACAAAAGACTCGCTTTGCGCTTACGGCATCGAAATCGACTGCGGGGACAAAGGCGATATAACCCCCTGCAGCGGGGACTGCGGCACAACAATCCAAATCAGGGACTTGTTCTACAAAATGCCGGGCAGGCGCAAATTTCTCAAAACCGCCAATACCGAAATCGGACACATCATCGAGCAATTTATACGCATCGCACTTGCGAACGCCTTTGCTGCAGAGGCGGCGAAGCTGGATATGACATTGATACATAACGGCAAAGAGCTTTATCGGCTGGCTGCACGGCAAACTCTCCACCAAAGGATAGCAGACTTATTTTCATCTGAAATTGCGGATAACCTGATTGAGACGGAAAGCAGCGAAAAAGGACTGCATATTTTTACCCTGCTGGGCAAGCCCGATATTTCGAGAACGAACAATAATCTGCAATACATATTCCTCAACGGCCGATTCATACGCGATAAATTTATCTCGCACGCAATAAAGGAGGCATATCACGGAATTTTGGAGCCGAACAGGTTCCCGGTTGTCTTTCTGTCCATACAGATACCATATAGTGAGGTAGATGTGAATGTCCACCCCACAAAAATTGAGGTCCGCTTCTACAACGCCAACCTCGTTCACTCGCAGGTGCTGGGCTGCATCCGGGAAAAACTTTTAAGCTCTAATCTTGAGACGGGAGGAAAACTACCGGCAACATCCGGCGGAACAGAGCAGATTGCCGCAACTACGTCCCCGCACGGCAGGAGCCAAAAAATTGCCGATGCAATGGCTGAATTTTTCCAGAAATACAGGCCTGTCCAGACACAGCAGCTCAGCTTTTCCGCAGAAAGCAGGGCAGAAAAATCACAAACGACATACGAAGCTGCCGCAGAATACCCTGCTCATAGTATGCAGAACGGCAAAAAATTTCTGCAGATACACGACAGTTTCATCGTTGCGGAGACCGATGACGGGTTTGCCATTATCGACCAGCACGCACTGCACGAACGCATAGTATATGAAGACCTGGTAAGACGGACGTCGGCGGGAAAACTCGAATCGCAAAAGCTGCTCATACCCGAAATTCTGGAAATGACAGACGCACAGGCGGATTTGGTAAAGGCAAATGCCGAACTGATTGAAAAACTGGGAATCGAGCTTACCCCGTTCGGCCATCAGCGATATGCGGTGCAGGCGTTCCCCACTATAATAGCAAACGCAGGGCCGATTGAGTTCGTCCGGGACCTGCTCGATTTGCTCGACAATAAAGAGATAAACAGTGACAGCGGGAAACTCCTCGATGAGATTCTGAATATGGCAGCGTGCAAGGCGGCGATTAAAGCGGGACAGAAACTGAGCGACCGCGAGATAGAGCAACTGCTCGCCGATAAAGACGCCGCTGAATATGCCGCCCGCTGCCCGCACGGCAGACCGACCACGATAAAATTTACCATCAGCCAGCTCGAAAAGCAATTTAAGAGGACATAATGAAAAAATCCCAGTTGCAACTCCTGATAATGCTGTGTTTTGCTGTCGCAGCGGTGATAACATTCAGCAGGCTGCAAAATCAGGGTCGCAATACCAAGCCTCAACACGGCCGGCCTGACAAAATCGTTTCGCTTTCGCCCAACCTGACGGAAATTCTTTTTGAGCTTGGACTGGATGAAAAAATTGCGGCGGTTTCCAATGACAGCGACTACCCGCCGCAGGCCGCAAAAAAGAAAAAGGTCGGGACATTCTGGCAGCCGAACACCGAGGCAATCATCGCCTGCAAACCGGATTTGGTGGTCGCAGAATCCTTCGAGCAGCAAAAAGCCGTTACAGAAAGCCTGAAAAAACTCGGCTATGAGGTTTTGAGCCTGAAGATAGAAAAAATCGAGGAGCTTTTTGCGGCCATCGAAAAAATCGGTGCCGCGACAGGCCGAAGCCCGCAGGCCGCCGAGCTTATCGAAAATATCAGGCTGCGATTAGACTACATACGGTCGAAATCAGCCTCGTCCGGCAAAGTCAAAGTGCTGTGGGTCATACAGCAGGAGCCTTTGCGTGCGGCAGGGAGAAAAACCTTCATAAATGAGCTGATTGAGCTGGCCGGCGGAGAAAATGCCATAAGCGATACCATTCAGCAATACCCGCCGATAAGCGCCGAAGAACTTATAGGCAGCGGTGTCGAGGTGATAATCCAGTCGGCGATGGGGACAGACGTTGCCAACGAGCAGAAAAACGCCGAGGCTTTCTGGAGCAAATGGCAAAATCTGCCGGCGGTCAAAAACCACAGGATTTACGTCATCGAGCCGGACACTATTTTAAGGCTGGGGCCGAGACTGCCGCAGGGTGCGGAAACCCTCGCCCGCTGCATAGCCGCAAATAATTCAAACTGACCGACTTTTTAGATACGAACGATAAAAATTAAAATTCATAAATGCGACAAAAGCATAGATTTACACTGTTTTTATAAATGAATTCAGGCTGGAAAGTTATGTAGAGGTTAAAACTTGCGGGACTGTTATCTAACAGATATAAGAAAGGGAATGATATCTGGAGTGTGGATTATGAATGTTGCGAAAAGATTGGTTGTTGTAATAATAACCTTAATTGCAGGAGCGATGTTTTGGGGGTGCAAAGGCCAAAATCTGGTTGAAGAAAAAAATATTGACAAGGATGTATCAACAAAAAAATCTGAATCGACCAATGAGACAATCGCTAAGTTTCTTTCAACCAATTATCAGGTAGTGTATAAGACTGAGGAGATTCCAAAAAACGTTCAAAATATACTTCTAAAAAGATTTAGTGAACACGAGCTTATCAATCCAAACCTTGCAAATCCAAACGAAGAATTTAACGCGACTGATTTTATTGAGGACCCAAATATTCCTCGGCGAAGACTTGTGTTTGCCGGCCTTTCGTCTGATTCCTGGTTTGTATGCTATGAACACGGGGGAAGAGGAAAACATTGTCATTTGGTTATTTTTTCGGTTAAAGAAAGTCGCGTGCAGTTAAATTTCAATGGAACTTTTGCTTATAGACCCAATAACTTAGGGGAACTGAAACAATTGGTTCTTTCCGGCAGAGTTTATGGCAGCAATAAAAATAGTGAATATTAATAACATCTGTTTTTATGTAAAAGTTTTGGCTTTAAGTGACAGAAAAAATTGAGAGCTTGTAACAAAACCGGCTGCTGTTCCGTGTCATTCCCGCGAAAGCGGGAATCCAGCCGTTTTTATCAAAATAATTTCGGGTTTTGTTATAGTCTCTAAAATTATTTCGAGTATTATTCGCTGACAACATAAGGATAAAGGTGACAGGACAGCCGGTAGACAATTAAAAAGAGAAATGCCATGAGCAATACCTTGACCGTACAAAAATTGACGAAAAGAGTCGTTATCTGCCTTGCGATACTTGCGGCTGTAATGTGCCTGTGCTGCCTGACGGGGACACAGAAAATATCGCTGGAAAAAGTTTTTGCCGGCCCCGGCAAAACAGCGGGCGAGAATGTCGATTATGAAATTCTCATCGGCGTCAGACTGCCGCGGGTTGTGCTGGCTGCGCTTGTGGGGGCGGCTCTGGCCTGCTCAGGGGTTGTCCTGCAGGCTGTCCTGCGAAACCCGCTGGCCGACCCTTATATCCTCGGCATATCCAGCGGCGCAGGTTTAGGCGTAATTATCGCTATAATATCGGGGATAAGCGGGACATTCCTCGGCGGCTCGCCGATAGCAGTCTCCGCATTTGCCGGGGCGATTATAACCGTCTGGTTAGTCTGGTATATCGGGCATTTTACCGGAAAGTCGCAGGTAACGAACCTGCTGCTGGCCGGCGTGGTCGTCAACGCCTTCTTCGGGGCGGTAATAATGTTCCTGATATCCATAGCGAAAAGTGAACAGGTATACTCGACAATCTTCTGGCTGATGGGCAATATAACGGAAAAAAACCCGCCGGTTCTGTGGGTCAGCGCTATTTGCATTTTTGCCGGGATAGTCTCCCTGTTCAGCATCTGTTACAGGCTAAACGCCCTGTCCTTCGGCGAGCAGGAGGCACAGGGTCTGGGCATCGACATAAACAAAACCAAACTGCTTGCCTTCGGCTGGACGGCTTTTATAACTGCCGTCGCCGTAAGCCTCAGCGGCCTTATCGGTTTTGTCGGCTTAATTATTCCTCACGCAGTCCGGCTGGTATTAGGGCCCGACCATCGGCAACTGCTGCCGATAAGCGCAATATTCGGCAGCATCTTTCTTGTTGCCGCCGATACCCTGGCCAGAACTATCGTCGCTCCCGCACAGCTTCCGGTAGGCGTAATTACAGCCATCGCAGGCGGGCCGTTCTTTCTGGCGCTGCTGGCTGGTTACAGCAGAAAAGTCGGTTGGTTAAAATGAGCAGTATTATAGAGGTTAAAAATTTAAGTTTCGCTTATAACCAGGAGACAATCCTGAACGACCTGAGTTTCGATGTAACTTCAGGGCAGTTCCTGACCATCGCAGGGCCAAACGGCGCCGGCAAAACGACCCTGCTGAACCTGATTTGCGGAATCCTCAACCCCGCCGGCGGCTTCGTAAAAATCGACGGCTGCGATGTGAAATCATACTCAATTAGAAAACTTGCACAAAAACTGGCTGTCGTTCGCCAGGAATTTGTGCCGCCGTTCGATTTTACGGTCGAGGAAACCGTTATGATGGCAAGGTCGCCCTATCTCGGCGCCTTTGGCTTCGAAAGCAAAGCCGATGAGGAAATTGCGGCTCTCGCCCTCGAAATGACCGAGACAATCAGGTTTGCCCGCAGGCCGCTCGCCAACCTTAGCGGCGGGGAACGCCAGCGGGTATTCATCGCAAGGGCGCTGGCACAAAACACCCCCATTCTGCTTCTGGATGAGCCGACAAGTTTTCTGGATATGAAGCACCAGGCCGGCATATACGACCTGCTCAAAAAACTTCAGCTCGAAAAAGCCAAAACCATCGTAGCCGTAACCCACGATATTAACCTCGCCGCCCAGTATTGCGACAAGGTACTGCTGCTGGGGGCCGACAATTACCATATCGGAAAGCCCGGAGATGTTTTTACCACAGAACTGCTTGAGAAAACCTTCGGCGTTCGGATATTTGCCGTCAATTTCGGCCAGGAAAAATTTTTCATCCCCTCAGGCAAACTTGCAAAACCGTCCGCCCCAAATCGCACAACTTCTTTTATTCCTGAAAGTTAGAAAATTTACTTGCAAATTTAATTCGGCAAACTATACTTCTGACGCCCTGCTGAAACAACCGGGGAAAAAAGGACACTTGCTTTGGATGCCTGGTTTATGGTATAATATTAAGTTTACAAGTATAAAGAACCTCATAACAAAAAGAGGCGAATGAAAAAGTGGCTCAGAAACGCAAAAAAATCGTGAGAAAAAAGGTCAACAGGCCGGCGAAGAAAGAAGACAAGCTGACCGCCGCCGATATTGCGCATTTTAAACAACTGCTGATGGAAAAACGCAAGGAGATTTTCAACAGCGTAACCGAGATAAAGGATGAAGCACTCAACAAATCTATGCTCGATGCCAGCGGAGACCTCTCCAGTATGCCAATCCATATGGCCGATTTGGGAACTGACACCTACGACCAGGAGTTCGCACTCGGACTGATGGACAGCGAAAGAAAGCTCCTGCAGGAAATCGATGACACTCTGCAACGCATTCAGGAGGGAACTTTCGGCATCTGCGAAGGCACCGGCGAACCCATATCCAAGGCCAGGCTCGAAGCCAAACCCTGGGCGAGATATTGCGTTGAATACGCCCAAAAGCTGGAAAAAGGCCTGGTGGCAGAAAGGCCGGAAGAGCAGGGCCTCAAACCCGCAGATGCAGAGGAGGCGGAAGAGGAAGACGAAAACACCGGTGGTCAGGAAGAAGACTCTTCCTCTCAATAAAGCATTTGAAATCCTTCTGTCGGCCAAAAACATCAAACAGCCCTTCAATTTTTAACCCCCGAAAGATATAATTGCTGCTATGGCACACAAATGTCCAACTTGCAAAAAAACCGTTAAAACAGCCTCTCAGAAATCATCCGAAATGAGCGAATTCTTCCCTTTTTGCTCGCAGAGGTGTAAACTTATCGACCTCGGCGCCTGGCTCGACGCCAGATACAGGATTCCCGCCGAACCGCAGCCGCCGCAGACCGATACTTCTTCTGACATAACCTCCAGCAGCAATCCGGCGGGAAAATAAAAAAATCTGTTGAAACCAGCCGATAATAAGCTATATATACAGCGTTAGTTGGAAAATACGAAAATTACAACTTTTCTGAAGGGGAATAAAATGAGCGCTGAACAACCCAATCAAATTTTCGACAAGCTTCTCTTTCCGAAAATATTTCAGGCCTTCCGCATAGCCATTCAGCCAAGCAAGTTAATTATCGCCTTTCTCGCCACAGCGATTATATGCCTGGCCGGCTGGCTTATGGACTTCAGTAAAACCGTAGTCACCACGCCGTATACTAAAGGCCAGCAAACGGAACTACAGGTCTATATGGCAGACCCTCCCAGAGTCAAAACATACATCGAAGGATACAAATATAATCCCGAACGGCAGGGCGTGTTCTCCACCCTGTGGCACTATAACTCCGCGAGGTTCCACGATGCACTAAACTCTTTATTGGCGCTGAATTGCCAGGGCGTGTATAAAAACATCGCTGATTGTTTCAGGTCTCTGGGCTGGGCATTGCAGTATCACCCCTTCTACACCATCATATTCGTTTTAATCAAGCTGGCCGTAATTTCCATCGCTGCCGGCGGGATTTGCCGGATTGCCGCGCTTCAGTTTGCCGGAGGCGAAAAACCGGGCCTCACGGAGGCACTGCGATTCAGCCTGAAAAATTTCACGGCCTTTTTCACCGCACCGCTCATACCAGTCGCCATAATTATCCTCATCGGCCTGTGCATATCAATATTAGGCCTGATAGGCAATATACCCTGGGCAGGCGAACTATTGGTTGCAATTTTCACGCCTTTGACCCTCATTGCCGGGGCTTTGATAGCAATTATCATAATAGGGACACTCGCAGGCTTCAACCTGATGTTCCCCGCCATAGCGTATGAAGGTTCAGATAACTTCGATGCGATAAGCCGGTCTTTCAGTTATGTGTTCACAAGACCCTGGCGGATGGCTTTTTACTCCGCCGCTGCCGCTGTTTATGGCGCTGTTTGTTACCTGCTCGTTCGATTCTTCGCCTTCTTACTGCTCTGGAGCGCAAGATTGTTTTTGCAATGGGGACTCTGGGCCAACTGCAGGAATAAAAGCTTTAATAAACTCGATGCAGTCTGGCCGGCGCCGACCTTTATGAACCTGCCCCCCTCAATGGCCTCCGGAACTGCCAACTGGTCCGAATCAATTGCAGCCTTTCTGATACACTTATGCGTGCTGGTAGTTGTAGGTCTGGTAGTTGCCTTTGTGATAAGTTTCTATTTCTCCGCCAACACCATAATTTACGCCCTCATGCGAAATAAGGTCGATGATACCGCTCTGGAAGACATTCACACGCCTCCTGCTCCTGATGAAACCAAAACCGAACCTGCTGATACAGTAAAGGAAACCGAAGAAACCCCGTCTTCGTCGGAGCAGCAAAATTCGTAAAGCATAAATATCACCGCCAAATTAGCTTTTCGGAACAATGTTGTTTCTTGACACGTATTCACCGCCATTGTTATAATTATGTTTTTGAGCGATTATACGGAAAAGCCGCAATAGACAGGAAGATATGGCCGACCCAAATACAGATACACAACCCAAAAAAGACGACCTAAACCCATCGCAATTTTCACCGCCGCCGGCCTCATTACTGCATTATCGCAAACTCCTTATCATTTTCGCTCATATAGTCGCTTTTGCCGCCTCTTTGCTGTTTGCTTTCCTCTTGGCCAACAATATGCAGCTAAAAAGGGATTGGCTTGTAGGACAGTATCCCACCCTCTTGGTATTTTTCGTTGTCACTAAACTGGCGGTATTCAGTCTTTTCAGACAATACCGCGGCTGGTGGCGATACGTCGGCATATCTGACCTTATTTCCATCCTCCGCGCTTCTATCTTCAGCTCAATCGTAATCGTAGCTTTGTGGTTTGTTTTTTTAAGTACAACTTCACTCCGCAACAAGCTGCAAAGCCTGACCGAAGTCAGCCAGGGCGTGTTTGTCGCCGATTTGTTCATTACGGTTCTGTTGCTGGGCGGCCTGAGAATGATGGTGCGGCTTTACCACGAGGAGTTTCTCGCCGTGGAAAGCGGCCGGCTGAAGCGGTTCCTCATTGTCGGCGCCGGAAATGCCGGCGAGGCCCTCCTGCGGGAAATTCAGCGTATGTCCGTCTCGCAATATGATGTGGTCGGGTTTATCGATGATTCGCCCGCCAAACAAGGCACCAGCATTCACGGCATATCGGTGCTTGGCACCGTTGAAGAGCTGCCCAAAATCTGCAAAGAACATACCATCGAAGAAATCGCCATCGCAATACCATCGGCAACCCCAAGGCAGCTAAGACGCGTTGTTCAGGTATGCGAAGGCACAAAAATCCGCTTTCGCACCGTCCCCTCAATCACCGATATCGCCACAGGCAAGTTCCGCGTCTCTCAAATAAGAGACGTCGACATCAAAGACCTGCTCGGCAGAGAGGTCGTTCAGCTCGACCTTAACCTGATAGAAACTTACCTGAAAGACAAAATCGTCCTTGTTACAGGTGCCGGCGGCTCCATCGGCTCTGAAATGTGCAGACAGATATGTCTTTTCGCCCCCAAACTGCTTCTTCTCGCCGAGCAGTCTGAAAATCCGCTCTTTCACATAGAAAACGAGCTGCGAAAAAAATTCCCCGCCATCCCGATGGTGTCCGTCATCTGCGATATCACCGATAAGGCTCGTGTTGAAAGAATCTTTGAAAAATACTCGCCGCAAATCGTCATACACGCCGCCGCTCACAAACACGTCCCCCTGATGGAGCTTAATCCCGGCGAGGCCGTAAAAAACAACATCACAGGCACAAAAATCGTCGCCGACGCCGCAGACCGCTTCGGCTCCACCAGCTTCGTGATGGTCAGCACCGACAAGGCCGTCAACCCCACCAGCATTATGGGCTCGTCCAAGCGAATCGCCGAGATGTATATCCAGGACCTGAACAAAACCAGCAAAACGAGTTTCGTTACGGTCAGGTTCGGCAACGTCCTCGGCTCCAACGGCTCTGTCGTCCCCATCTTTGAAAAGCAGATTGCCGAAGGCGGCCCGGTAACTGTCACTCACCCGGAAATGAAACGCTATTTTATGACAATACCGGAGGCCAGCCAGCTTGTCCTCCAGGCCGCCGCTATGGGTAATGGTGGCGAAATCTTCGTCCTCGATATGGGCGAGCCGGTCAAAATCGTCGACCTCGCAAAAGAGCTTATCACCCTCAGCGGATTCAGACCCGGCGAAGACATCGAAATAACCTTCACAGGCCCGCGACCGGGCGAAAAACTATTCGAAGAGCTTTCTATCAAAGGCGAGAATATGCAGCAGACAAGACACCCCAAAATCGGTATATGGACAAATATCCCGATGGACAGGGACAGACTCCACGCCGGCATAAACGACCTGCAAAACACTGCTCTGACAGGAAATTATGGCGAAATAACCCGCCAAATCAAAGAATTGATTCCAGAGTATATCGGCGACAAAAACTCCAACCCCGCCGAACACACCGGGAATAAACCCGCCAACTAAAAACTCAAAACTTAAAACTCAAAACTTATTACGTCCCGGTTTCGCCGCTGTTATTGTCACCGCCGCTGCGGGGATGCGCATCGTCGTAAACCTCTTTTAGCTTCTTCGTGGTAAGATGCGTATAAATCTGCGTCGTCGACAGCGACTGATGTCCCAGCAGCTCCTGCACGCTCCGCAAATCAGCCCCGTTATTCAGCATATGCGTCGCAAAACTGTGACGCAGCGTATGCGGGCTGATTGCAGGGTCAAGCCCCGCCATCTTGAGATACTTGTCCATCTTGCGCCGCACGCTGCGTGTGCTTAGACGCCTGCCGTGCTTGTTCACAAACAGCACCTTCGAGTCAAAATTGCTGTTGCTCTGCGCCCTCCTGTTGCGGAACTCGATATAATGCTGAATGACCTGCAAAGTCGAAGAGCTGATTGGCGTAATCCTCTCCTTTTTCCCCTTGCCCCTGATATGCACCACCTCGCCCAGAAAATCTATGTCGTCCATATTCAGCGCAACAAGTTCGCTCACCCGCATACCCGTGCTGTAAAGCGTCTCCATCATTGCCCTGTCCCTGGCGCCGAGCCAGTTGTCCATCGGCGGTGTCTCAAGCAGCTTCCTCACCTGCTCATATTCCAGAAACTTCGGCAGCCTCTTTTCCTGCTTCGGCGTCCGAACCGCTATTACGGGATTCGAGCCGACACGGCTTCTCTTGACCAGGAACTTATAAAAGCTTCGCAGCGTCGCAAGTTTGCGCGCTATGGTAGGCTTGGAATACTGCTTCTCGTTCAGATGCGCCAGATACGCCCGCACAGTATTGACATCCACCGTAAGCAGCAGTTGGTCGGTACTGACCGCCGGCTTGGTCTGCAGCGCCGTTGCCGAGCCGCCCGCCGTCCCCCCGCCCACAGAAATCGGCTCACCGCCGGAAGGCGTCCCTTCCGCCCGGCTGACCAAAAATTCGCTAAACTGAAACAAATCAACCCCGTAGCACTTCGCCGTATGCTCCGAAAATCGCTTCTCGAAATTCAAATAATTCAAAAATTCCTGGATAATCACATTATTTTCCATAACGTCACCTGCCCAATCATATCTATATTTCAATTTGCGTGAACCTGCGTATCAGTATTATCACGCAAGATTTCGTTTGCCTGACCGATTAGCGACTGCGTCAGCCGGAAGCTCAGCACCGCCGCATCGAACCAGTCGAAGCTGGTCCGCTTGTCTTTCGCCTGCGAAATCAGCGCATCCAGCAGCTGGTCTTCATAACCGCTGTCATAGCGGAATATGAACTTTTCTTTGCCCTTATTTAAAACTAATTGTCGCTTCACTTTTTTTAGCATAAACCGCACCGGCAAAACAGCCGCACAAACTCCCCGCCATATACGTTTTATCGGTCTGAAACAACGAAACTTCAGCATAAAGTCCGATTTTTGCAGGATTTTTTATGAGAACCGGCTTTTTTTGACAATCACAAGGTTTTTATCGGCCATTCACTCCCCCATCTTTACTAAATTTTCACAAACCCACGCAAAAATTCCGACTCCCACCATCGGAACTACCCGCAAAATACAAAATTCGCTCGAATGCAACAATTGCACCTTACGTTTTTCTGATTGTGCACAATTTTTTTAAATTTAGGCTTTTGTTGCAATATTTCCCTGCCGGCATACGTCTACTGCCTGAAATGATACGAAATATAAAGCAATCGTTATGATTGCTGAAAAATCGTATAGGGAAAAAAATTCTGGATATTTTGACAAGGAGGTAAAATTATGGACACGGTTTCCGGTATTTCCTCAAATAACGTCACGCAACTCGGCATACAGAACATTATGAAGCAATGGAAATCGGATTTCCAAAAGCTTGCCGATGCATTGCAGTCGGGCAATATTTCCGCTGCTCAGGCGGCCTTTTCCGACCTGCAGCAGTTGAAAAACAACGCCCCCAAACCGCCGAGCGACAGTTCGACAAACACTATCGAAGATGATTTTGCTGCCCTGGCCAAAGCCCTTCAAAGTGGCGATTTGGATGTTGCGAAAAAAGCGTTTGCAACGCTGCAAAAGGATATGGAGGCCCTCCAGACGTCTCATCATCGTCATCATCGACCCCCTCAGGATTCTGATAACGAAGTTACGCAGAATTCGGCTGCCGATTCAAGCAGCGATACAGGCTCGAGCTCCGACAATTTGGCGTAAATGAGCGAGTCGTCGTATTTGGAGAGCTACATCCTTACCCCGACAAATCGAGGTCAGTATGATAATCCTCCAAAACAATCTGCGGCAAAACATCAGCCTACTTTTACTACTGAGTTTAATTCGCCGTAGGGATTAGGCTCGGTTACTTTATTGTAAGGGTCGTGCTGCCAGCGTCCGTCGACGACAAGCCGATAACGATATGTCCCTTTGGCCAGCGACAGTTTAAACTCCCACGTACCGCCGGCAGTCTTTTGCATAGGGCTTTTGTCAGGCTGCCAGTTATTAAAATCGCCCGCAAGCTGAACGCAACGTGCCTGCGGATAAAATGCAACGAATATAACGCCGCCGTCAATCTGATGAACACCGTAAAAATCCGCTTTATGAACACTCTCCTGTTTGGCTTCCATTACCACCGATGCAGTGGAATCTCCGCCTGTTACGGCAAACCAGCATTATGAGGAATTCGCAAGCCAGTTGCAGGCGGAAGTCGAAGCGGAATGCGGCGTTAAATTCGACGGTGGAAGGATAAAGGACAAGAATAAAAAGAAACCGATTAAACTAACGAAGAACCTTCGCCTCGATGAGAACTTTAAGGCATTGTGGGAGAAAATCAAGCATAAGACCCGATACAGTATTGATTATGAAACGGCTGAGCTTATTAAACGGGCAGCAAACAGAATTAAGGATATTGTAATATCGAAGCCCAAGCTTGTCCGAAGCAAGGCGGATATCCTGATGGATAAGGACTCTATCAGGGCGGGATTTACAAAGGCGCAGGAAGCAAGAGAGCTTTATGCGGAAATAAATATAATCCCTGACGTTCTTTCCTATATCCAGAGCAAGACCCGGCTGACCCGCGATACTATCTGCCGGATTTTAATTGAGTCTGGCAAAATAGAAGATGTCTTCGTTAATCCGCAGCAATTTATGGACAAGGTCTGCTCAGAGATAAATACCGTTCTAAATGAGATGATTGTTGACGGCGTTAAATACGAGAAAATCGCCGGTGCTTACTGGGAGCAGACCCTCTTTGAAGATAAAGAGCTTTATAGCTATCTCGATGACCTGTATGAAGTAAAGAAGCCGGGAAAAACGGTCTATGACTATATTCAGATAGATAGTAATAGCAGTATTGAACGCAAATTTGCAGAAGAATGTGAAAATAGAGACGACATAAAATTTTATTTCAAACTGCCGGGATGGTTTTTTATTGATACACCTATCGGCAAATATAATCCCGACTGGGCATTATTGAGTTTTGAATAAATAATAGAACACATCATATTCTTAATTGTGCATGATGGAAAAACGAACGCAACAATTTTTTTTGACCACGCTGGTTACGCAACGAACCTGCGACCGCCCCATACAA
>Ga0315282_10003246_pt1 | contig 29270 bp, 23 predicted proteins | sample YL17G07_20_MG_FD_203693 | JGI IMG/M metagenome (GOLD analysis project Ga0315282, IMG submission 203693) | Sediment microbial communities from Yellowstone Lake, YNP, Wyoming, USA - YL17G07_20 | ecosystem: Environmental > Aquatic > Freshwater > Lake > Sediment | place: USA: Wyoming | collected... | reverse complement strand
CGGCCGAATCGCTCCGCCTGGCCAAGTTGCGGTACGAGGCCGGGGAGGGCAGCGCGCTGGAAGTGGTGGACAGCCAGAGCGCGCTGGCCCGGGCGCAGGTCAATTACTTCACCGCAATTCGCGATTACTTCGCTGCCAGGGCGGAAATGGAGGTAGCTACAGGGCGATGAGAACCTATCTGGTCTTCATTGGTATTTTGATGCTCTTATGCGGGGCGATGGGCTGCGGGCGCCAGGAGTCCACGGAGCCCAAGCCGGTGGTCGAGGTGACTACGGCGGCCGCCGAGGAACGCGACTGGCAGGCGTCTGTTTCGGGTCCGGCGCTGCTGCACCCCCGCCAGCAGGCCTCGATCAGCGCCAGGATCGCGGCGCCGATTCAGGAACTGCGCGTCACCAAGGGCGATGCGGTGCGCAAGGGACAGGTGCTGGCGGTGCTGGTGAACCGCGACCTGGAGAACGCGCGAGCCGAAGCGCGGCTGGCGGTTTCCGAGGCCCAAACCACGTTCGAGAAAACCTCGGCTGGCACGCTGCCGGGGGATCTGGAGCGGGCGCGGGCCCAGCTTTCCGCCAGCCAGGCGGCGCTCAACACGGCGCAGAGGATCTATGACCGCCGGGAGGCGCTGCTGAAGGAAGGCGCCATCCCGCAGCGCGAGGTGCTGGTCAGCCAGGCCGAGCTGGCCTCGGCACGCGGCAACTTCGAGGTGGCCCGCAAGAACCTCGATCTGCTGGAGAAACAGACCCGCGGGCAAGACCTGGCGCTGGCCCAGAACCGCGTGGAACAGGCGCGGGCGCGGTTGGAGCAGGCCGAGGCGCAACTGGCCTTCACCGTTCTCACCAGCCCCTTTGACGGCGTGGTGACGGACCAATTCCTCTATCCCGGCGATCTGGCCAAGCCGGAAGCGTCGGTCTTCGTCGTCATGGACATCGGTACCATCATTGCCCGAGCGCAGATTCCGGCTTCGGCGGCCAACGACCTCCAGGCCGGCCAGAAAGCGCAATTCATTGGAAAAGACACCGGACCGGCGGCAGTCTGGGGGACGGTGAAGATGGTAAACCGGGCCATCGATCGCGCCAGCCGCACGCTGGAAGTCTGGGCTGAGTTCACCTCACCCGGCAAACAATTGCGTCCGGGGGCCTTTGGAACGCTGGAGATATTCACCGGCAGATCGGCGAAGCGGGTGGTGATTCCCGTGCAGGCGGTCATGTTCGAAGAAGGCTCCCGCAAGGGAACGGCGATGGTCGTGGACGCCCACAGTATCGCTCACGCCCGCAAAGTCGAGACCGGCATCGCGCGCGACGGCTGGGTCGAGATCACTCAGGGAATCAGAGCCGGTGAGCAGGTGGTGGTCGAGGGGGTTTACGGATTGCCTGACAATGGCGAGGTGAAGCGCAAATGAGCAGCCGCTTTGCAATCTTCGTCCAGGCACATGGCCGGGCGCTGGTGTTTATCGCAGCTACGTTCGCGATGGCGGGCCTCGTATTCACCTTCCAGCTCCCGATTTCGCTCTTTCCCCAGACAGATTTTCCGCGCGTGGTGATCCTGGTCGATAACGGGATTGCGCCGCCCGATCAGCAACTGGTTACCGTGACCCGGCCGATTGAGCAGGCCATCCGCATCGTGCCGGGCATCACCACCATCCGTTCGGTGACCGCTCGCGGATCGAGCGAGATCAGCGTGTTCTTCCGCTGGGATGTGGACATCCTTCACGCCCTGCACCTGGTGCAGGGGCGCATGTCGCAGATCATGCCCAGCCTCCCGCCCGGCGCGCGCTTCTACGTCAACCGGCTGACCTTCGCGGTGTTCCCCATGATCGGCTTCAGCATCACCTCGCCGAAGCGCTCGACGGCGGAAATGTGGGAGTTTGCGTATTACAACATCGCGCCCCGACTGTACCGTCTGCCGGGCGTGGCCGAGACCAGGATCGTGGGCGGACGGCCGCGCGAATTTCACGTGATCGTCGATCCGGAGAAGTTGAACGGGTACGGCTTCCCGCTCACCAAGGTGGTGGAGGCGATTCGCCGCAACAACCTGATCGCTCCGGCCGGCATGGTTCAGGAGAATTACCACCTCTATCTCACCACGGTCACCGGACTAATGACCGAGAAGGACGAGATCGCCGGCACCGTCCTGGACATGGTCAAGGGAACGCCCATACGGATCAAAGACCTGGCTAGCGTCGAGGACGGCGAGCAGCCGATCTACAACATTGTCACGGCCAACGGGCTTCCGGCGGTACTGGTGAATGTGCTCCAGCAGCCGGATGGCAACGCGGTCGAGATCGCCGACGCGGTCAACCAGGAACTGCGAAGCTTGAAGAAAGAGCTGCCGCCCGACATTGAGATGGCGCCCTTCTACGACCAGTCGCTTCTGGTGCGCGATTCCATCGCTAGCGTGCGCGACAGCATCCTGCTCGGCTTGGCGCTCTGCATCCTGGTAATGCTCGGCTTTCTCAAGGACTGGCGCACCACGCTGGTGGCTGCGGTGGTAATTCCGGTCGCCGTGCTGATCGCGGTCGTCATCATGAAACTCTTCAAGATGAGCTTCAATCTGATGACGCTGGGCGGGATCGCGGTCTCCATCGGCGTGGTGATCGACGACGCCATCGTGATGGTGGAGAACATCCTGGTCCACCTCTCGCTCGGCCAAAAGCCTCGGGAGGCGGCGCTCAGCGCGGTGACCGAGTTGACTCCCGCCCTGATTGGCTCGACGCTGACCCCCATCGTGGTGTTTGTGCCGCTGGTCTTCTTGGGGGGCCTCACCGCCGTGTTTTTCCGCGCCTTGGCGTTGACGCTGGTGGCGGCGTTGGCTGCCTCGCTCTTCCTGGCACTGGCGTTCACCCCGGTGCTGGCTGGTGTGCTTTTGAAAGCCCGTCGCCTGGTGGTAACCGCCAGCGCGGAGGAAGGGGCGAGCGCCATGGATCGGGTGCACGCCGCCGAGCAGGCGGGCGAGGGACGCATTTTCCGGGCCTTGGCGGGCAAGCACGCAACCGCCCTGCACTGGTGCCTCGCTCATCCACGGGTGGTTATTGTTGCCTCAGTGGCCATTGCCCTGGGCTCGGTGCTGCTTTACTACAATATTGGCAGCGGGTTTTTGCCCGAACTCGATGAGGGTGCCTTCGTCCTCGATTACCGCATGCCTGCCGGCACCTCGCTGGAAGAGACCGACCGGGTGCTCAAGCACATTCAGAAGTTTATCGGCGAAACGCCGGAGATCGAAAGCTACTCCCGCCGGACGGGCGCCCGTCTGGCGCTGGCCATCGCCGAACCGAATACCGGCGATTTCCTCGTCAAGCTGAAACCGCGGCGGGGCCGGACCACCGAGGAAGTGACCGACGAACTACGCGAGAAGATCACGCGATCCGAGCCGGCCATCGAGGTCGAGTTCGCTCATATCCTCGAAGACCTCATCGGAGATCTCAGTTGGGCCCCGCAGCCCATCCAAATCGAGGTGTTCAACGAGGACTTGCGGATCAGCAAGGCGGTGGCCAGGAAGGTTTCGGAATGGCTGCCCAAGGTAAAGGGCGTGGTCGACGTAGTGAACCGCGACATCGTCATCGGCCCCGCTGTTCAGTTCCGCGTGGATAAGGAGAAGGCGCAACGTGCGGGCTTCACCGTGGATGATATCGCGCAGATCGCCAGCGCCATCGTGGACGGAGAAGTGGCGTCCAACGTGATCAAGGGCGAAAAGCAGATTGGCATCCGCGTGCGATATCCGCTCGAATTTCGGCGCACCACGGACAAGCTCAAAACGCTGCTGATTACTTCTCCAGCCGGCACCACGGTCCCACTTTCGAGCGTTGTCGATGCCGAGGTCGATGAAGGGCAGACCGAGATCCGGCGCGACAACCTGCGCCCGGTTGTCGCTGTAACGGCGCGGCTTTCTGGCCGCGACTTGGGTAGCGCGGTGGACGAAATCCGCAGCCGCCTGCCGCGCGAAATCAGCGTGCCGTTCGGCACCGATATCGAGTACGGCGGGATGTACCAAGTGCAGCGGGAATCGTTTTTGGGTCTGCTGGAGGTGTTGCTGACGTCGGTGCTGCTGATCTTCATCATCCTGATGATCGAGTTCCGCTCCTTCTCGCATCCCATCGCCATCCTGGTGGCCACCGTGCTTTGCTTTTTCGGCGCCTTGCTCGCTCTGCGGATTGCGGGCGCCACCTTCAACATTTCCTCATTCATGGGCGCCATCATGGTGGTCGGCCTAGTCATCAAGAACGGCATCCTGATGCTGGATTCCGAGCAGCACTTCAGTGGCTTAGGCATGCCGCTGGAGGACGCGATTTTTGAGGCCGGCCGCCGCCGCCTGCGGCCCATCCTGATGACGGCGCTGGCTACCATTGCCGGCATGCTGCCGCTGGCGCTGTCCATCGGACAAGGGTCACAGGTGTTGCGTCCGCTGGCCATCGCGGTGATCGGCGGCCTGGCCGTTTCCATGGTCCTGTCGCTCCTGGTGACCCCTGTGCTGTTCTGCTTGCTAAGGGAGAAGGGACTCTAGCCCCATGTTTGCGAGCAGGCCCGTGAAGGCGAGTACGTCATGCAAACCAAGGAGCAAAATCTGTCGGTGGTGGTGTCTGGCTGAACCGCCCGCTCGGCGGCGGTGTGACTGGACGCCCGGCGGCGGAGATTATAGGATGGTAGTTTCCGCTGCTCACCGCGCGCCCCGCTGTGGGCCGCTAGGCATGACACCGAAGGAGAAACGATGGCACAGGACCCCGCCAAGCTCTGGCAAGCCAAGAACCTGGGAAGCGGCGCCTTCGCTATTTCGAAACCCAAGCGGAAGGCAAGCAAGCTGCGCGCCAGTCGCGTGAAGAATAAGCGGCGAGGCCGGTAATCAGGTTTCAGGTGCCAGGTTTCAGGTTGGGTCACCCTGGCACCTGGCACCTGATCACGCCGCCAGTGTGTTGCGCCCCGGGGGGCGCTTCAGCGCCGACGTAATCACCCAGCAGAGGTCTTGTGCGCGGTAGGGCTTTTCGAGCAAGTCGAATGCGCCGGCGTCCAGCATGCGAATCCACAGCCGCTCGTCCGCCAGCCTGGTCAGAAAGACAACCGCGCTGGGCTCTTTCTGTTGTCGGAACACCGCCAGCGCTTCTTGCCAATCGACGGTGTCCGCATCACAAACGACAACGGTGACCTGGTATTCATTCTTGCGCTCGACGGCGTCCTGCAAACTCCCGGCGTAACAAGCGCCAATTCCGACTCCGGCCAGATCGGCGGCAAGCCGGGCAAACTCGGATTCTAGGGAAGTAATCGCCAGAACACTTGGCGGGGCGGACATGGTTTCCTCCAGCACCCGCTGGCCTGAGGGGGAAAGGGTCCTTGCGCACGAACCGTGTTGCCCATCTCCCAAACGGTCGGCGGCCTTGAATCTGCTTACCAGAATAGCGCGTTTTTGCCGGAATGCTCATGAAAAAGAATTATCCGGGAACGGTGAGGCCATTGCATTGCGCTCAGGCTGCAATGCCGGGGTGCGCAGGCGTGTGCGCTTTTGGGTTTTCGGTTTCTGGCCTTAGAATGGGGCGATGATTCTCCTGGCTGTCGATATCGGCGGAACCAACCACAGCGTGGCCCTGGTGGGCGAAGACGGCGCGGTCATCGAGAAAGAGCGCCGGCCCACCGACCGGGCGGGCGGGCGCCGCTGGATGCTGCGGCAACTGGAAGCCACCTGCCGGTGCTTGATTGAGAAGGCTCCGGAGCGGCCGGCGGCCTGCGGCATCGGATTCGGCGGCCCGGTCGATTTTCCCAAGCAGGTCATTCAGCGTTCCATGCACGTGGGGGGATGGTCGGGTTTCCGCCTGGCCCACCACATGGGGGCCGTGCTCGGCCTGCCCTGCGTGATGGACAACGACGCCAACACCGCAGCGCTGGGCGAATACGCTTACGGGGCGGGCCGGGGATCGCGGTCGATGGCCTGCCTCACCGTCAGCACCGGTGTGGGCGGGGGGCTGGTGCTGAACGGAGAGATGTACCGCGGCCCGCGCAGTTTTGCGGGCGAATTCGGCCATACGCCGCTGGTTCCCGGCGGGCCGCCCTGCGCCTGCGGCTCGCGCGGGTGCGTCGAGTCGGTCTGCTCCGGCGATGCCCTGGGCAAGGCGGCCCGGCTGGAAGCGCGCCGCCGGCCCCGCGCCTGGAGCACCGTGCTGCGGCAGGCCGGCGGCCTGCGGGCCATCGAAGCGAAGAGCGTGTTTGACGCCGCCCGGCGCGGCCACCCAGCGGCCCGCGCTTTGGTCCTGCGATACTGCGACGATTTCGGGCGCGGCCTGGCCGGATTGATCGCCTTGCTCGACCTCGACTGCGTGGTGTTGGGAGGCGGCGTCAGCATGGCCGGCAACACCCTGTTCGCCCCCTTGCGCCGCGCCATCGCCCGACACATGCCGCCTTACCTGCCCCGCTCCTGGCGTTGCCTGCCCGCCGCCTTGGGACCGAACTACGTGCTCTGCGGCGCCGCTCAGCTCGCGCTGCGATATACTTCAGACCTGAGACCCGAGACCTGAGACCGGAGAGTGTAGTGTCAGGTTTGCAGTCCGACGAAGGTGTGAGGCTTGAAGTTCTCAGGTCTCAAGTCCCAGGTCTCAGGTCTAAAAAGGGGGACGCGGTGAAGGCCTTTCTTGAAAACTACCGGGGCGAGTTGTCGGCGGTCCTGCACACCATCGACCTGGCCAAAATCAGCGAGTTCATCCAAATCCTGGAACGCGCCCGGGAGGAGGGCCGCGGCATTTTCGTATTCGGCAACGGAGGCAGCGCGGCAACCGCGTCGCACCTGGCCGTGGACATGGTGAAGGGAGCGTCTTATGGGCGCCCGAAACGCTTCCGGATCATGGCCCTCACAGACCAGGTGCCCACCATTACGGCCTACGCCAACGACCTCGGTTATGAGGTCGTGTTCGAGCAGCACCTCCGCAATTTTGCGCGGCCCGGCGACGTCGTGGTGGCCATCAGCGCCAGCGGCAACTCCCCGAACGTGCTTCGGGCCGTGGAATACGCGAACTCGATCGGCTGTACGACCATCGGCCTGACCGGGTTCGATGGCGGGCGACTGGCGCGCCTGGCCGGCCACGCGCTGGTGGTCCCCTCCTCGCACATGGGCCGGGTCGAGGACGGCCACATGTTCGTCTGCCACCTGATCTGCTACTACTTCATGGAAAGCGACAAAGCCGATTCCGCCTGAGAAAGAACGGGAACCAACGCCAACACTCGAAGACACAAAGCCACGAAGAATTCTTCTTTGTGTCTTTGTGCCTTCCTGCCTTTGTGATTCGATCAGACTGCCGGGATTTTGAAGTCGTCGTTGGTGTCGGCGATCCAGCGGGCGAGCAGGTCGCGATGCTCGCTGAGCACGGCGGCCGCGCTGGGGCGCGCCGCCAGGTTGCATACCTCGCCGGGATCGAACTGCAGGTCGAATAACTGCTCCGGCCGCCGGCCGCCGTTGAAGACGATGTACTTGTATCGGGCGGTGCGCAGCATGCGTCCCTGGCGCGGCTTCTCGTCGTATTCCGAAAGCTCGGAGACAACGAAAGTGCGGTCGAGCGTCTTGCCCTCGATGGCCGGCCGCAGGCTCCGCCCGCGCAGCAGCGTGGGCGGGGCCACTCCGGCGTAGTCGCAGAGCGTGGGCAGCAGGTCCAGGCCCGAGACCAGCGTGCGGTGGTCCCACGCGCCGCGCTGCCTGATGCCCGGCCCGGCGATGACGAACGGCACCTTGACCGGCTCCTCCCAGAAACCCAGCTTTTGCGCCCAGCGATGCCGGCCCTGTCCCTCTCCGTGATCGGCGGTGAAGACCACGAGCGTGTTTTCCCACTGGCCGCTTTTTCGCAGCGCGTCCAGCACGCGCCCTACTTGCCGGTCTACGTCCTCCACCAGGCGGTAGTAGGAGTGCAGGTAGAAGCGCATATCATCGCGGTTCCATTGCGACATGATCCAGACCGCATTGGAACCGAGGTTCTGGTTGTTGGTACGGTGATATTGGATGTACTCGGGCTCGTCGGGATCGACTCCCATGTTCTCGGGCACCGGCGGGTACTTGTCCAGATCGGAGTAAGGGGAGCGGCTGCCTTCGTGCGCCCGGATCCACTGGCAGATGTCGTGCGGGTTGATGAACGAGGCCACCAGCAGGAACGGCTCCTTCTGCTTGGAGAGGAACTCGACGCAGGACATGGCGACTCCGGGGTCGTTCTTCGCGCCGGGTGCGGCATTGTTCTCACTGCTCTGCCCGATCTTGCGATTCAGTTGCTCGAAACCGATGATGTTGTTGCCGGGCAAATGCCACTTGCCGGCGTAGGCTGCCCGGTAGCCGGCCTTGCTGAAAAGCTGGCCGAGCGCAGGGATTCCCTCGGCGATGCCGATGCCGTTATTGCGCACCCCGGTCTCGTGCGGCATGCGGCTGGTCCACAGGCTGCTGCGGGAGGGCGAGCACAGCGGGTAGGTGCAATACGATTCGCTGAAGCTGAGGCCGGCGGCGGCGATCGAATCCGCGGCCGGCGTTCGCAGCCAGGGGTTGCCGGCGGCCGACATGGCGTCGTTGGATTGCTGGTCGGTCATCAGCACCAGCACGTTTGGCCGCCGGGTCTGCGCCATCGCGGGCCCGGCCAGCGCGGCCAGCCCCGCCGTTCCGAGGAATTCTCTTCGGTTCTGCATGGCGCAATTTCACCACCAAGACACGTAGACACCAAGGACAAAATGAAAAATAAACCGCGAACGAACACGGATGAGCACGGGGAAGCCGGCGCCCCGCAGGGCGAGACCAGCGCTCCATCGGGAGAACTTTTTTTTGCGCAACTTGGGGGAAACCGCCGGGTTACGATTGGCAAGGCCCGGTTCTTATTCTCCCAAGCCCCTCACGCCTCCTATGAGGACCGGGCCGCCTTTTTTCCCTGCTTTCCGGGGCGCCGGCTTTCTCCCAATCGGTTCGATTGCTCATGCCATTCGCACTATGGCGGAGCCCATGAATTTCCAGGGCTTAGCTGGAGGCTGAGAGGTCCTTACCTTCAGCCCACGGCCTACAGCCGATTATTGCCGTGTGCTGATCTTGTCGGCCGTGGGGAAATCGCCCGGCACTTTCTGCGTCACCTTGCCCGTTGCGGCCCATTCGGCCCCGCGCTGCAGGGTGGCAATGAACCCCACGCAACTGATCGCTTCCGGACCGTGGCCGAGCATGGTGTGGAAGACGCGGCCCTTGCCGTAGGTAATGGTCAGCAGGAGCGGCTCGTGCTCGCCGATGCCGCCGGTGGCCGGATCCGCGTAGCCGGTGGCCAGCACCGTCATGTTCTTGCCGGGTCCCCGCATCTTGTCGTACAGCTCGTCGGTGACGTGCATCCATTCTCCCGGCAGGCCGCGGGTGATGGGGTGATTGGTGTTGCGGATGGTCACTTTAAAGGGATGGGCTTTCCCGTGGTGCCCGCCCGGCCCGGGCGCTTCGTCGGCCGCCAGCTTGCCATCGCGCCAGTGGAAATACGGCCCGTCCTTCTCGTTGCGCCCTTCCCAGCCGCCCAGTCCGATCATCTCGTTGTATTCCCTCCAGTTTCGGAACGGGTTATCGGAGGCGTGGTAGACGATGAAGCCGCCGCCCTTGCGGACGAAAGCTTCAAAGGCCTGCTTCGTTTCTTCCGGCCAATCGACGCCGTTGTAATTGGAGAGCACCAGCCTGTAGGCGGCTAAATCGGGCTTGAAGCCGCTCATGTCCCCGCCCTTGGGCGGCGAGGTGGCCACGTCCACGCTGAACAGGCCCGTCTCTTCGAGCATCTTCTTCAGCAGCGGCGTGGTGGATTTCCAATCGTGGTTGTTCTGCCCGTCGATGATGAGCGCTTTGATCTTCGGCGCCGCGCCCGCGGAGCAGGCCAGCAGCAGAACCAGCGCCACGGCAGCGAGCAAGTTTGTCCGCTTCATAAGACGCAGTTTGCTGCACCGCCGCGGAATTTTCAACCGGCAACCGGGCCGCGATCCCTAGAGCTGCGATTTTCCACGGCCTCTTACGGTGGCGGCTCTGCTACAATCTGTGAGAGATGAGCACGGAACACCAGGATGTCAGTCACTTGATTGAGGCGCTGCCCGAGGCACAACGGCGCGAAGTCCTCGACTTTGCCCGTTCCCTTCTCCGGAAAAAGCGCGGCAGAACCAACTCCTTTCGCCATGTTCCGGACCCTATGTCCCCCGCCGATGCCAATGAGTTCAGCCGCATCATAGAAGACGCCTTCGAGCAGGCTCTTGGCTGAGATTCGCCTTCTCTGGAACTCGCTGGATTAACATGGCTTAACCGCTGCTACACTTTTGGGAGAGGAGCCAGAGTTAAGAGTTAAGAGTTATGAATTGCAGCAGAGTCGGTTGGGCGTGGGCGCTGCTGTGCGGGGCCATGGCCGTCCACACCGCCGACGAAGCCACCCACGGTTTCCTTTCCGTTTACAACCCGACTGTTGTTGAACTGCGCGCGCGCACCGCCTGGCTGCCGCTGCCGACCTTCGGTTTTGCCGAGTGGCTGGCGGGCCTGATCGCGGTGAACATTCTGCTGCTGGCGCTTTCCGGGTTCGTCTTCCGTGGCACTAAAGTCGCGCGAAGAGCTGCCTACGCGTTGGCCTGTATCATGATTCTGAACGCCATCGGCCATACGGCAGGCACGGTTTTCGGCCGGACGGTGGCTTCTGTCCGTTTCCCTCGCCCCATGCCCGGCTTCTATTCCTCGCCCCTGCTGTTTGCCGCTGGCGTTTACCTGCTGTACCAGCTTGCCGCGTCTCGGTCACCGGTGTGTCGAAGCGAACCATGAGTGAACGTCCTCCGCACATCGGCAGGACGCTGGAGCGACCCATCCTCTGGCGTCGCGACCGGGTCAGAACTGCCGGTAATTGAGTTGTGGGACAGAGGCAAAATGCTTGTCGCGGCCCAGCAACTGCCGCTGCCCGCAGAAACGTGACTAGACTTTTGGGATAGGAGCCTTAACTCTTAACTCCTCCGCCAGGCGATGCGGCCGGCGACGATGGTGATCTCCGGACCGCCGCGGAACTCCCGGCCGTCGAAGGGGCTGTTGCGGCTCCTGGAGAAGGACTGGTTCAGATCGTACTTCCATTGGCGGTCGGTCGAGAAGATGGTGACATTGCCGACCGCGCCGGGCGCCAGCGTGCCCCGGTCCTTGAACCCCAGGATGCGGGCGGGATTGGCGGAGAGCAACTCGACCAGGCGGCTAAGGCTGGTCCGGCCGCTGTGGCAGAGGCGCTCCAGGGCCAGCGCCAGCGCGGTTTCCAGCCCGATGATGCCGAAGGGGGCCAGCTCGAATTCCTGCATCTTTTCGCTGCCCGGATGCGGGGCATGGTCGGTGGCAATGGCATCCACCGTGCCGTCGGCCAGGCCCGCCAGCAGCGCGGCCACGTCGGCCACTGACCGCAGCGGCGGCTTCATCTTGTAGTTGGTGTCGTAGTTGACCAGGTCCTCGTCGGTCAGCGTGAAATGATGCGGGGTGACGTCGCAGGTGACGCGCACGCCGCGCGCCCTGGCCTGCCGCACCATCTCCAGCGAGCGCGCGGTCGTCAGGTGCGTGACGTGCAGGTGGGCGCCGCTGTCGGCGGCCAGCAGGATGTTGCGGGCCACCATGACGTCTTCCGAGGCGCCGCTGATGCCGCGCAGCCCCAGGCGCGCCGAAACCACGCCCTCGTGCATCTGTCCGGCCGCCGACAGCGCCAGGTCCTCGCAATGCTCCATGACGGGAATTCCGTGCGCCAGCGAGTACTCCATGGCCGAGCGCATCAGGCGGCTGTTCATCACCGGGCGCCCGTCGTCGGAGACGGCCACGACGCCGGCGCGGCGCATGGAACCGATTTCGGCCAGCCGCTCGCCCTGGCTGCGGTGCGAGATGGCGCCCACGGGGAAGACGTGGACCGTGGCGCGCCGGGCGGTTTCGACGATGAACTGGGTGACGGCGGCATTGTCGTTCACCGGGTCGGTGTTGGGCATGGTGCAGATGGCGGTAAAGCCGCCGGCCGCCGCCGCCCGGGCCCCCGACTCGATGGTCTCGGCGTGCTCGTTGCCCGGCTCGCGCAGGTGGACGTGCAAATCGAGGAAGCCGGGCGCTACGATCAGGCCGGCGGCGTCCACCAGCTCGGCGTCGCGCGCCCGCAGGTCCGGCGCCACCTCGATGACGCGCCCGTCGCCGATCAGCACGTCGCGGGGCGCGTCGAGCTTCTGCGCCGGATCCACCACCCGTCCGTTCTTGATGAGCAGCATGTTCTCTCTGGGCTGTAGGCTGTGGGCGCCTGCCTACTGCCTTCTGCTTACTGCCTACTGAATCGGCGGCGGCGGCTGATCGGGCCCCAGCAACAGGTCCAGCACCGCCATGCGCACCGCCACCCCGTTGGCCACCTGGTTGAGGATCACGGAACGCGGGAAGTCGGCCACTTCCGAGGTGATTTCCCGCCCGCGGTTGATGGGACCGGGGTGCATGACAATGGCGTCCTCGCGCGCCAGGCGCATGTGATCCAGCCGCAGGCCGTAGAACCGGAAGTACTCCTGGGCCGAAGGGAAATACGGCTCGTTCTGCCGCTCCAGTTGCACGCGCAGCATCATGATGACGTCGGCGCCGCGAATGGCCTCGTCCACGTCGTAGCTGAGCGAGACGCGGGGCGAGAGGCGGGCCAGCTCCGGGGGCACCAACGGCGGAGGCCCGCACAGCACCACCTGCGCCCCAAATTTCGACAGCAGCAGCAGGTTCGAGCGCGCCACCCGGCTGTGTGCGATGTCGCCGATAATGGCCACCTTCAACCCCTCCAGCGCCGGCTTGTATTCCAGGATGGTGAAGGCGTCCAGCAGCGCCTGCGTGGGGTGCTCGTGGGTCCCGTCGCCGGCGTTGATGATCGACGTCTCCAGGTAGCGCGCCAGAAAGTGGGGCGCCCCGGAGGCCGAGTGCCGCATCACGATGGCATCCGGGTGCATGGCCACCAGCGTGTTCAGCGTATCCAGCAGCGACTCGCCTTTCTGCACGCTCGAGGCCTGAGCCGTGATGCTGAGCGTGTCGGCGCCCAGGCGCCGCGCCGCCAGCTCGAAGGAGGTGCGCGTCCGGGTCGAGTTCTCGTAAAACAGGTGGATGATGGTCTTGCCGCGCAGCCGGTCCAGCTTCTGCCCGCTGCGCTCCAGCGGCTTGTAATGGCGGGCGCGATCGAGGATGGCCTGGATTTCCTCGGTGGTCAGCGCTTCGATACCCAGAAGACCCTTTTTCATATTTCGGATTTCGGATTGCGGATTGCGGATTTCAGGCTCGGCTCAAATCCGCAATCCGAAATCCGCAATGGTTAGTCGGTTTTCTCCACCATCAGGATTCGCTCGTCTTGATCGGTTTCCTGCAGCTTCACCTCGATGATCTCACGGTCCGTGGTTTCCACGTACTTGCCGACGTAGCGGGCCTCGATGGGCAGTTCCCGGTGGCCGCGGTCGATGAGCACCAGCAGTTGGACGCGCCGGGGCCGGCCCTGGTCGAACAGGGCATCCATCGCGGCCCGCGTGGTGCGGCCGGTGTAGAGCACGTCGTCCACCAGAACGATGTCCTTGTCGGTGATCGAGAACCCTATGTCACTCTTCTGCACCACCGGCTTCTGGTCCACCGTGGACAGATCGTCGCGGTAGAAGGTGATATCCAGCACGCCGACCGGCAGCCGGCAGGAGGCCAACTGCGTGATCTTGTCCGCGAGCCGCTCAGCCAGCGGGACACCGCGGCGGCGGATGCCGATCAGGGCCATGTCGGTCAGCGAGTCGTTTTTCTCGATGACCTCGTGGGCCAGGCGGGTGAGGGTGCGGTCGATCTCCGACCCGCTCATCAGTTGTGCTTTCTCACGGAGCTGCATAGGCGGCAAACGCAATATCATACTGCTTGGCGGTCCAAAGTCCATAGCCCAAAGTCCAGGGGCCAAAGCCGGCAAACTGAGCCAACGCCCTTGACTTTGGACCTTGGACGTTGGACTTTGGACGTGGGACTAACCCGATGTCGCCCGATTTATCCGTTGAAATAGCGGGAATCCGGCTGAAGAACCCGGTGATGGCCGCCAGCGGCACGTTCGGCTACGGGGTGGAGTTTGCCCCACTGCTGGATGTGAACCGCCTCGGGGGGCTGGTGGTCAAGGGTTTGTCGCGCGAGCCCATGCCCGGCAACCCGGCGCCCCGCCTGCACGAGACGGCGTCGGGCATGTTGAACGCCGTCGGGCTGCAGAATATCGGCGCCGCCGCCTTCGTGCGCGAGAAGCTGCCGGGGTTGCGCGGCTGCCAGGCCGCCGTCTTCGCCAACGTCTTCGGCTATGCCACCGAGGACTACGTGGAAGTGATCCGTATCCTGGAAGAGGGCGAAGGCCTGGCGGGGTACGAGTTGAACGTGTCCTGCCCCAACACCAGGCGCGGCGGCATCAGCTTCGCGTCCGACCCGCAACTGACCGCCGAGGTGACGGCGGCGGCACGGCGCGCTACCCGCCGGCCCATCATCGTCAAGCTCTCGCCCAACGTGACCGACATCACGGTCTTTGCCCGGGCCGCGGCCGACGCCGGCGCGGACGCCCTCTCGCTCGTCAATACGCTGGTGGGCATGGCCATCGACCTGGAGGCGCGCCGCCCGGTGCTGCCCAACGTGACCGGGGGGTTGTCCGGGCCGGCCATCAAGCCGGTGGCCTTGCGGATGGTGTACCAGGCGGCGCGGGCCGTGCGCATCCCGGTGATCGGCATGGGCGGAATTGCCGGCGGCCGCGACGCGCTGGAGTTCCTGGTGGCCGGGGCCTCCGCCGTCCAGGTGGGCACCGCCACCTACGCCGACCCGCGCGCCACCGTTCGCATCATCGACGAGATGGCCCGCTATTGCGCCCGCCACAAGATCGAAGCGGTCCGCTCCCTGATCGGCACGCTGCAGACAGCCGCCGAAAGCCCAGCAGGCTAACGATACCTGTAAGTGATTCGACCGCGAGTCAGATCATAGGGGGAAAGCTCGAGTGCGACCCGATCGCCGGCAAGAATGCGGATGCGGTTCTTTCTCAGCTTGCCGGAAAGGTGGGCCAAGGCGACCTGGTCTTCGCCGAAGCGGACGCTAAAGACGCCGCCCGGAAACTTCTCCACAACCGTTCCCTCCACACCTATCAAATCTTCTTTGCTCATCCACTCTCCTGAGACAGATTGCTCGGACCCAGACTCTGAAGCCGGCTCCGTGCCCCTGGAATTGCGATGCAGGCACAGCCCCCTGCCGGCCGCGCAGCCTGCTCACAAGAATTATACCGCCAGCCAGGAGCGGTGCGCGCTGAATGACAAGCCTGCGCGTTGCCTTCCAGCCGTCCTGAGTGTACCACTCGACCGGCGTCTGGCGCATGTTGAATGCCGGCCGTCGAGGCGGTTTCCTGCTTGCCGCTCAGTCCTGACCGGCGGTTTGGGCCTTGCTCGGAAGCGCCGGCACGTTCGTTCGCGCAACGCTGCGGAGCACAACCGGGCCCAACAGTCCGGACGGAAGGAGCGGGGATTCTTTCGTGAACTTCCGGATGTTGGTCCGTGTCAGGCGTTGAGGTTCGGGCAGAAACTGATCGCCGATGATGCGGTTGGGCCAGAGGTTCGTCACCCGAATTTCCAGCCGGTTTTTGCCGGGGTGAACGACGCCGGTTATGTCAACCCGGCGCGGCGGTTTCCACAAGATGCCCAGGTTCCTGCCGTTCAGGATCACCTCCGCCAGCTCTCGCACGTCGCCCAAGTCGAGTTCCAGGGCGTGATGGGGCTGCAGCAATTCGGCGGCGACCTCGATTTCTTTCTCGTACGCGGCCGTGCCGGAGAAGTACTTTACACCCGCATCGGGGTGCTGCGTCCACGAGGCGAGGCTCTCGAACAGGACTGCCGCGGGCGCTCCCCAGCCGGGGGCGAAGCGCACGTTCCAAGGGCCGGCAATGATGCGCGGTTCCGGAGCCGGCGGAACGGTCACCGTCACTGAACGGCCCGTGGAGTGGGTCAGGCGGTACTGTCCCGGTTCCGCCCCCACCAGGCTCGCCGCGCGGTTGCCGTCAATCCAAACCGCCACCGCGGCCGCACGCCCGTCTTTGGCTAACGCAATGAAGTGCTCTCCGGCGGGTTTGCGGAAGACTACGAACGCGGATCCATAGGCGTGCAGTGGCAAGGGAAGCGTCGTGCGGCCGTCGTCGGTAGCCCGAAAAAATGCTTGCCCGCGAATCTCTCCTGTTTCGGGAAACCACAACTCAGGCGCCTTCCCCGTTACGCGAAAAATGGCGTCAATCACTTCCGGCCGATCCCCCTGGTTGCTGACAAAGTAGATGTCGGCTTCGGGCGTCCGGCGGTGGATGTAGTCGAGATTGGCGCCTGGTTGGGCCGTGAACTCGAAGTCCGGCTTGAGGCCGTCGGCGGCAAGCACCTGGCGAGCCGCGCGGCCGGCGATCACCCGTCCTTTGCCGGTTCGCTGGCCGCCCCAAAGCTCGGCGGCCATCTGCGTGACTTCCTCATCGCCGCGCAGGCCGGTGCTGCGTTGCGGCTTCTTGCCAATCACTGTGGCGCCTTCACGCACCAGGTCGCGTACTTTTCGCAGCGCCGCTGGTGAGATGACATCCACATCCGGGAGGACCAATAGCGCGTAGCTCATGCCGTCCGGCAGCGTGATGCGCCCGTTCTTCACGCTCACGCGACGAAGCAGCACATCTTCATTGCAGACGTCGTAGTCGTAGCCGGGCAGAACCCCTGCGGGATCCGACGGCTTGAGGCGCACGAAATTGGGAACATGGTCTCCGTAGTAGTAGAGCACGTCGGCCACGAAGAGGCCCTGCTGGGCCATGAATTGAGTTCGATTGATGTAGGAAAGAAATGCCGGCGACTGCTCCCACCAGGTGATGTTGGGGTTGAAGTGCGTGCCCGCGAAATACTCCTGGCCGGGTTGGCCCATCTGGCGCGGCGAGCACGTGAAGGTATGCCAGATGAGCAGGTTCAGACCTTCGCACACCGCCCGATCGAAACTCGGCTTCAGGTTGTTCCAAATCGACTCCTCCCAGTGCGGCCCGATGGCGGTGAAGCCTTCAGCGGCCACAAACGTTTTTCCGTAAATGTGGGCGGCGCTGGCGGCTTCCTTGACGAAAAAGCGATCTTCATCGCGAACGCGGTGGGTTTTCGACTGCGCCCAGAATTCCATCTGCGGAAAGGCATTCAGCCCCAGATTGAGCAAGGCGTCCACGGGAGCGCCGTGCGGGCCGCCCGATTCGCAATGGATCCCCATGCCGTGCCGGCCCGCCAACTCGGCGAATACAGCATAGTGGCGCTCGGCTACCAGGTCTCCGATGGTGCGCCGCAGGTCATTCAGGAAGCGATTGCTGGCATCCCGGCTGTCCACCAGGCGCCCGGCAAAAACAGGCAGATAGGGCAGGGGGTCATATCCACGGCGTTTTCGGAATTCGTCGCGGAAGTTGGCGGTCCAGTTCACACCGCCCAGTTCCCAGCTATCGGTGACCAGGTACTTGAACGTTCGTCCGGCCAGCGGACCCGCGTCGGCGATCAATGGGGCCACCACCTGCCGCCAGTACGATTCCAGCGCCCCGCGATCGAGGTAATCGATGGCCAGCCCCTGCCACGGCTGGCTGGAGGTGGAAACCCGCGCGCCCGACGCGGTATAACCGAAACGCAGCACTTCCCATTCGCCTTCCGGAACCTGCCAGGAGAGCCGGCCGTCGGGCTGCATCTGCGCTGTCAGGTCGATGACGCGTGTCCCCATGGTGTCCTCTTCGCCGGGACGGGCAGGCACGTCGGTCAACAGCGGCCGGGTGTCGGGCGTGGAGAACCCCGCCTCTTTCAAGGAGGCCTTGAAATCAAACTGCCGGATCGGCTCTCGCTTGGGCGCGGCTCCATGCTTCAGCGGATAGGCGACTACCGCCACGTCGCGGTAGAAGTCGAGTTTGCGCGGCGGCGCTTCCAGCACGCCATCGAACCGCGACGGGCCCGTGACCTGCACACGCGACCAGGTCGATTGCTTGGCCGCTTCCTCAGGTTTCACCGTCGGCCCGCCCAGGTTCCAACCGCTTTGGATGTTCAAGCTTATTTCCAGCCCCAGGCGGTTGGCCTCGGCCAGGGTGTGGCGGAACAGGTACCGCCACTGCGGCCCGGCGAAGATCGGTCCGGCAGGCACCTGCGCGTTGCCGCGCTGCTCCGCGCCGCCCGCATCTATGATGATGGCGCCGGCAAAGCCTTTGGCCTTCATCTGCTCGAGATCGCGCGTGATCGCTTCCTTAGTTACGTTGCTGTTGAGCCACCACCAGTAGCAGCGCAGGCGCGCCTGGGGCGGCGGGTTGCGAAAGCCCTGCTCCAGAGAGACCGGCGGGGCCGCCCAGGCGAGCAACGCACATCCGGCCAGAACGGCTATGAAGAGAACGTTTTTCATTTGCGAAACCACCTAATGAACCACGAAGACACCAAGGCACCAAGTCTTGGCGCCTTGGTGGTTGTCTCCTAGAACGTGAGGCGAAGCGCCAACTGCACCCGCCGGGGGCTGCGGGCCGCGGTGAATTCGCCGAGGCGCGTGTTCGTTTGCTTACCTTGCGCATCGAATCGCGCCGCAGTATCGATGCTGCTGAACTGGGTATGATTGAACGCGTTGTAGAACTCGCCCCGGAACTGCATTCTCATCCGCTCCCAGGGAAGCCGGAAGTTCTTGAACAGCGACAGATCCCAGTTGTTGATGCCGGGGCCGCGGAATAGATCCTTCGCCGCATTCCCTGGAGTGCCGATCACCGGCGGGCCGAACGCATCAATATTGAAGTTCCGGCTAAAGGTGCGCTCGCCTTTGGGCAGCCTGGGATCGGCGAGCACCACCGGGCGGGCGCCGGTGTCGGTGGGCGAGCCGGTGATGTCGCTGGTGGAGACTAGCGTCGCACTGACCCCCGAGGGGGCGCCGCTCATCATGGTGGCAATGCCCGATACCTGCCAGTCATCGAAAGCGGTCCTGATGACCGAGTTCTTCCACAAACGGCTGGCTTTCGGCGCGTCCCAGATGAACGAGGACTTCAGTATGTGCGTCCGGTCGAATCCTGCCTTCCCATAGTTCCAGATCTTCGGGTCGATCAGGGTGCTGACCGCGGTGGTATCGCCATCGACGTAGTCCATGGCTTTGGACCATGTCCAGGCCACTCCGTATTGGAAGCGGCGGGCAAACCGCCGGTTGGCCGTCACCTGCAGGGAGTGATAGCTGGAATTGGTGTCGTACCCGTAGAAGGTTATGTTGTTATAGCCAATGTAGGGGCGGAGTAACGGCGCCGGCAACACCGCGGTGGCCGAGGTCGCCGACGTATCTCTGTTCTGCGGCAGGAAATTGGTGCCGAATGGCACCGCATTGATATTGCGGGCTTCAATCAAGTGGCGCCCGAGCGCTCCCACGTAAGACACGTCCACAACCGTGCCGAAGCCGATGTTGTGCTGAACGCCAATACTGTAGTTCATGGTGTGCGCCAGCGGGCGGGCGCGGTCGAAGCCCATGGTTGCGGATGGGAAGTTCAGTCCTTCCGCCTGCATGAAGGTCTGAAGGTTGTTGTAGTAGATGATGGGATCGAGCCGGATCGGCGGGTTACGGAAGGTCGAGTTGAACGACCCATTCCATTCCTGCGTATCGCGGAACGAGCCAAAGCCGCCGCGAATCGCCGTGCGCCCCTTGCCGAACGGATCGTAGGCGAAGCCGAAACGCGGTGCGATCTTGATTCCCGACGGGTCGCGCATCCCGCGTGGGTACGAGGGGTTCGCAGCCAGCGTGATCGTTCCGTTGAACGGGTCGCCTTTGCCCGGCGCGATGGCGCTGATCGCGGCTTCCGGATAAAGGGCGCCGCTAATCGGGTCCTGGGCCCTTCGGGTGCCGCTTACCCTGACCGGGATCATCAGCGCAACCGTCTTGGCCGGGTTCCACAGTTGCGGCAGGAAGGCCGCTTCATTTTTCCCGCTCGGTGTGTGCCATGGTTGCGACCAGCCAAAGCGCGCTCCGAAATCGAACGTCAGTTTTCGCGTGGCGCGCCAGTTGTCCTGCGCGAACCACTCGATCACCGTCTGCCGGTGCAGATAGAGCGGCCGCGATGTTGACTCCGTATAGGAGGCGAAGTTGCCCAGCAGCGCGTTGGCGAAGGGATGGTTGGAATCATTGGGATTGCTTGTATTCCTGCTGAAGTCGATGGTGCCGGGGCCGTTGCCGTATAGGCCCTTCGACTGGCGCCAGCGCATGGCCCAGAAGCCCAGCTTGGCTACGTGTGGTCCATGAGTCTTGCTCACCGTAACGTTTTCGTTGAACGTGACGTCGTTGCCGTCGTACGGGAACCGGCCGTTCGCCTCATACGCCGTCGAGACGGCGCCGGTGACGCCGCTGAACGTGGCTGCCGGGATCAGGTTCAACGGATTGATTTCCGGGTGAAACTGCGGGATGTTCACGCCGGATTTCTTGCGTGTCAAGCGCTCCAGGTCCTCCGGGGTGCGCGGCCGGGACCCCTCAATGAAGATCGAGAGAGCGCTCGAGACCTCCAGGATCAGGCTGGGGCTCAGAATGCGCGTGCCCGACAATGTCAGCGCGTTGGTGTTATCGCTGTAGACGGCCGGCAGGAATCCCCAATTGCTGTTCGCCGCCGGCACCGCATACCCGCCAACTCTTTCATCCCAGCGCAGATAGCGGGCATAGAAGGTCGTGTGGGGGTTGTGATTGTAGTCGAGCCGCAGCGTCTGTGTGTTCCTTGGTACGTCCAGGCTTTCCTGTGTCTGCCAGTTATAGCGGCGCGCGGCCAAGACGGTGGTGGCCGCGTCCAGATTCGGAAGGGGGAAAATCTTCAGGTAGTTTTGGCCGTTGATGTTGATGCGGCTTGCGGGGACCACATTGTCGGGGAAACAACCCGTCTTGTTCGTCGCGCTGCAGGTAAGTCCAAGCAGCGGGTCTTTGACCAGAATCAACGCTCCGTTCAGGTCACGTGAGTCACTGAAATCCCCGCGGCGCTCCAGTTCGGTAGGCATGGTCAACTGGCGGATGGCCTGGGGCCGCGCCTCGCCTAGAATCTCGTGAGTGAACGAGAAGAACACTTTTGGGTTTTTGCGCTCGGACAATCGTGGCACCCAAACCGGGCCGTTGACGTTGAAGCCGGCCAGCAGGTGGCGGTAGATCGCCTCGGGCACGGCATTCCGGTTGTTGAAGAAGCTATTGGCATTCAACATCTCGTGGCGCTTGTACCAATAAGCGGAACCGTGGAAGTCCTTGCTGCCGCCCCGAGTGACGGCCTGAATGCTGGCGCCCGGCTTGCGCCCAAACTCGGCCTGGTAGTTGCTCACCAGGATCTTGACCGTGGAGACCGCCTCCATGCTGATGGCCGTATTGCGCGCGTACATCAGCGCGCTTTCGGTCGGTTGCCCGTCGATGGTGATGCTGTTACCGGTGTTCCTGCCGCCCTGCACATTAAAGTTCGCGCTGGAGCCGCCCGCGAACCCCTGGCTTTCCGAGCCCGGGTTGTCCACCACGCCGGGCATCAGCGACACCAGAACGGCAAAGTCGCGGTTAATGACCGTCAGGTTTTCCACCTCGGCGCTGGTGATCACGCCGGAGCGCTCGCCGCTGGCAATCTGCACGCTGGCCCCCTGCTCGACGACGGTGATCGAATCGGCCACCGTGCCCACCTCCAGCCGAATCTGGCCGGCCGAGAAATTATCGCTGGCGGTTAGCTCGATCTTTTTCCTCTCGTATTTGCGGAACCCGGCGTATTCAGCCGTCAGGGTGTAGAAGCCGGGCGCGACGGCGTTGAAGACGAAGTTGCCCTCGCTGCCGGTTACGGCTTCGCGCCCTGCGCCCGTGGCTTCAGAAACCAGATTCAGTTTCACACCCGGCACCGGAAGTCCGGTCGAATCCAGCACGGTGCCGCTCACCGAGCCGGTCACCTGCGCGTGAAGGCCAAGGCTAAACAACAGCATTGCCGCAACCAGCAATGCGCAATTCAACGTGGCTCTCGGTTTCATGATCCGAACTCCTTTACCGCGTCATACAACGCGATGATGTTCTCCGTGGGGGTATTGGCCTGGAGGTTATGGCAGGGGCAGACGATGTAGCCCCTGGTCTGCCGGAAAATCTCGATATTCTCGGCAACCTCGCGCCGCACGTCCTCTGGGGAACCGAAGGGGAGCGTGCGTTGGTTGTCGACACCGCCGTGGAACACCAGGGCGCCGCCGAACTCACGCGCCAGCATCCTGCGGTCCATACCGCGGCAGCGCCACTGCACCGGGTTAAGCACCTGGATGCCGATTTCGACCAGGTCCGGCAGGAGCGGGTAAATGGCGCCGTCGTCGTGATGGAAGACCCGGGCGCCGAGGCCGCGGGCCAGCCCAACCATGCGCGCCAGCCACGGCTTGATGAAGCGGCGGAAGGCAGCGGGGCTCATCAACAGCGACTCTTGCGTGCCCAGGTCCTCGGCGACGTATATGAAATCGATGAGGTCGCCGGCCGCTTTCATGGCGCGGCGCACGATCCCGGCGTGGATTTCGAAAATGCGCTCCATGGCGGCGTCCACGATATCCGGGTTCGTGACCAGGTCTTCGAGCGCCCGGTCCATGCCGCGCAGCCGGCAGTAGAGGTAGAAGGGTTCGTAGGAGGCGCCCACGATCGGATAGTCGCGCCACTGGAGGCACTCATCGCGCAGCCGGCTGGTGTCCCATTCCTCCGCCTCAGGCCAGGGGAAGCACTCGACTTCCGCCGCCCGCGTGACGGTTGCCATGGGGGGGTTGACCGCCTCCTCGTACGCCCCCAGCCCGTCCATATACGGCACCAGCGCGGTCTCGATATTCCAGACGCTGAACAGCGAGGGAATGTGCCAAGTGTCTTCCTTCGCCCGCGGGTGCTTGGGTGCCAGAAAAACGCATTTGTCGATGTCCAGTGCTTCCCAAAGCTCGCGCTCCGATGCGCAGCCCAGTTCGCCGAGCAAACGGCGGGTCACCTCCGCGGTTGCCCAGTAGTCGCAGGGCACCCGGTCCGCATGCGCGTCGTTCAGCACGGCCCGCCAGCGTTCTCGCGGTGTCACGTTCTGTAGACTGTGCTGCCCGCCGCTACGCTTGTCAATGGAGATCTAGCCAGGGGAGTCGGGAATGGCAAAAATCGCAAACCTGCGGCGAAAATACTAGGATTCCGCCACTCGGGTCATCAGCATCGAGCAGCGGCGGACTATGGGCGCGGCCACAGGCGGAGAAGTCGGGGCCCCGCGCCTAGCGCTGAGAGATACCGTCGGCCGGGCGGGTCCCTCACATGAATTATACCGCCGGCAAGCAGCAGTGAGCACCGGACGGCAAGAATGGACTAATCGCCCGGCGCCCAGCACTTCGACACGCGGGCTACTGGCGATCGCGGCCACGGCCGCCGCCGCGCCCGCCGGAGCCGAAACGGCCGCGGCCACCGCCGCCGCCCTCTCCGAAGCGGCCGCCGCCGCCGCCCCCGCCGCCCGGACGCGGGCCGCCCCGGGAACCGCCGCTCTCCGGCCGAGCCTCGTTGACGCGCAGCGTACGGCCTTCCCACTGCATCCCGTTCAGCCGGGCGATGGCCTGGTCCAGGTCCTCCCCCGAACCCAGCTCGATGAAGCCGAATCCGCGCGACTGGCCGGTGTCCCGGTCCCGAATCACGCGGGCGCTCTCCACCTTGAAGCCCTCGTTTGTCACCCAGTCCACCAAATCCTGGTCCTCGACTGAGTGAGGCAGATTGCCCACGTAGAGTCTTGACATGTCATCCTTTCTTACAATTGCGAGGCCAAACGGAGTTACTCACTCGCCCGCGCCCACCCGGTCAAGCAAAAAAGGCCGCCCTCCGGGCCAGCCCGGGGCAGCCTTTTCGACAAACGTCCAGTGATCAGCACTCTCTGTCGCAACCTGCACAGTATAACCCCAACCGGCCTTCCCGCGGCAAGCAACCGGCGTCTGCCTCTCCGGGTGCCGGCAGGGACCGGCAAGGCGCATCCGGCTCATCCGTGTTCATCTGTGGTGAGTGATACGAGCTAATACCCGCGGGCCTTATCGACCACGTTCAGCAGCGGCAGGCCATTCACGTAGCGGCGCAGGTTCTCGGTGAACAAGGCCATGACGCGGCCCCGCCGCTCGGGCGCGTAGCCGGAAGTGTGGCAGGTGATGATGGCGTTGGGCGCGGTCCACAGCGGGTCATCGGCCGGCAGCGGCTCCCGCGGGGTTACATCCAACCCGGCCCCGGCGATCCAGCCCTCCTTCAGCGCCCGCGTCACGGCCTCGCCGTCATACAGCGTGCCGCGCGAAATCGCGATCAGGAAGGCTGTCTTCTTCATGCTCTTCAAGAACGCTTCGTTTACCATGCCGCGCGTCAGCTTGGTTTCCGGGGCGGCCACCACGACGGCATCCGATTGCCTTACCAGCTCCGCCTGCCAGCCCGGATCGCGCAGCTCATCGACCCAGTGGGGCTTGGGCAGCGGCTTGGCGTCGGTGGCGATGATGCGCATGCCGAAGCCGTAGTGGGCCCGGCGGGCTGTCTCGCTGCCCAGGCCCCCGAAGCCGATCACCCCCATAGTCCGGTTGCTGATTTCCATCAAGTCGGGCGCGCCTTTCCACTGCTTCCGGTCGCCCTGGCGGACGTAGGTCGGAAACCCGCGGGCCAGGGCCAGCAGCAGCCCGATGGCCGTCTCGGAAATGACCGGGGCGAAAACGCGCTGCATGTTGGTCAGCACGATCTTCGATTGGAGCAGCTCGGGTATCTCGACCTGGCCCTCGACTCCGGCCGCCGGGTGCTGAATCCATTTCAAGCGGGTGCCGCGCCGGATAGTCTCGCGGTCGGCCGCGCCGAAGAAGGCGTCGGCGTTGGCGATGGCCGCGTACACTTCGTCCCGGTTCCGGCACTGCACCAGCTCGATCTTGGGTGCCAGCCGGGTGACCGCGGCGGCCTCCTCGGGCGTGAATGGCTGGCTGGTCACAATGCGCACGGTCGCCGGGGTCGGCCCCATTTCGGCCGTGGGATACAGTTCGCTGATGACCGGCGTGGGCGCTTCATCAGAGTGCGGGGCGGCGGCCGTGGTGGCGACAGCGGCGGTGGTCCCCGCCGCCATGCCCAGAAATCCGCGACGCGATAGATCGAGTTTGGTCATAAGTCGTCCGGCTCCTCTCGCCCGCGGATTCTACCATGAAGGTTGCAGGTTACCGGTGACAGGTTGCAGATGATTGAGGTGGTGGGGGCCGGATGGGCGACCCGCTTTCTCAAAGAATAGCGGGGAGACGACGCAGGTTCTGTGCTGTTTCTCAGGCGAGAAAGACCCCCACTTCGGCTCCGCGATCCAGACCCAGCAGCTTGGCCGCAGACCCCCTATTCGCCGCCAGTTCCAGGTAACCGCAGCTTCCCACAATGGCAAACAGGTCGCCCGGCGCGGTCTGGGCGTAGAACTGGTTGATCTTCGTGATCTCGCCCTTGCCGGCGGTGATGCGGAAGGGCGGCGGATTCTGCTCGAACAGCAGCGGCACGTCCTGGGCCGTGATGTTGGTGATGGCGTTGCCAAACCGGTCGACCTTCAGGACCACTCCCTTCACGGTCTTCTCGTTCACAGCCTTGGGCCGGGGTACGGCAAAGCGCACGTAGTCGGTGATGGGATCGCCGAACTTGGTCAACTCCACCCCGCGGCTCAGCCAGCCGGCGATGGGGGCGAATATGTCGCGCGCATGGAAGGTGTTGCTCACCGGACTGAGAAAGTAATAGTCCGCGGTGACGTGGCGGACTTCGTAGTCCTCCTCCCGCGCCAGGATGAACGACAGCACGCCGTTGTCCGGGCAGATGAAACGGTAGATGCCCGCCGAGACCAGGATGGGGCGCCGCTGGCTGCCCACGCCCGGATCGACCACCACCATGTGAATGGTGTGGTTGGGGAAGAACCGGTACGCCTGCGCGATGGTGAATGCTCCGTCCAGGATGTCGTGGGAACGGACCTCGTGCGAGATGTCGATGATCTCGGCTTCCGGGTTCAGGTTCAGAATGACCCCTTTGATTGCGCCGACGAAATGGTCGGATAAACCGAAGTCCGTTGTGAGCGTAACGATTGGACGAGCCATAGCCAGCAATATCAGCGAATTGCGGGCCGGTGTCAAGCGGAGACCGGAGGCTGCATGCTGGAGACCGGAGGCTGCATGCTGCGTGCTACAATTGTGGATGTCCTCCAAATGAGCCGGCAGGCCTGCAGCCTCCGGCCTCTGAGGGAGCCGGCAGGGCTACAGCCTACAGCCTCCGGTCTCCAGCCTCTTATGGAACGGCTCTACTTCGATTACAACGCCACCACGCCCCTCCTGCCCGAGGTGCTGGAGGCCATGCTGCCGTACCTGAAGGAGGATTACGGCAATCCTTCGAGTATTCATCACTTCGGCCAGCAGGCACGCGCGGCGGTCGAGCAGGCCCGCGCCCAGGTGGCGGCGTTGATCAACTGCCGGCCCAACGAGATCGTTTTCACCGGGGGCGGCACGGAGGCGGACAACCTGGCGGTGTTTGGCGCGGTGCGGGCCGCGGCCGCCAAGGGCCCGGGGCCTAAACACGTCGTCACCAGTGCCATCGAGCACCACGCCGTATGGAATGCCTGCCAGGCGCTGGAGAAAGAGGGCGCCGAGGTCACCTACCTGCCGGTGGGGAGCCGCGGCATCGTGAGCATCGAAGATGTGCGCCGGGCGCTCGGTCCCGAAACCGCGCTGGTCACCGTGATGTACGCCAACAACGAGATCGGCGCCATACAACCGGTGGCCGAGATCGCGCAACTGGCGCGTGCCCACGGCGCGCTGGCGCATACCGATGCCGTGCAGGCCGTGGGCAAGATCCCGGTGGACGTGAAGGCGCTGGGCGTGGACCTGCTGGCGCTGAGCGGACACAAGATTTGCGCGCCGAAGGGAGTGGGGGCGCTGTTCGTCAGGCGCAACACGCTTCTGCAGCCGCTGAGCTACGGCGGCCACCATGAGCGCGACCGCCGTGCCGGGACCGAGAACGTGGCCGGCATCGTCGGCTTGGGCCGGGCGGCGGAGTTGGCGCGGCAGTCGCTGGCCGCCGAGAGCCGGCGCCTGGCCGCCCTGCGCGACCGGCTGGAGCGCGGCGTCCTGGAGAAAGTTCCCGATACGGCCGTCAACGGCGACCCGCTCCACCGCGTCCCCAACACTTGCAACCTGCGGTTCGACTGCGTGGAGGGAGAAGCGCTGGTGATCGCGCTGGACCTGAAGGGCGTTGCCTGCGCGACCGGCGCGGCCTGCTCCAGCGGCGCCATCGAGCCCTCGCATGTGCTGACCGCCATCGGCCTGCGCCCCGAGCAGGCGCGCGCCAGCCTCCGCTTCAGCCTGGGCCGGCAGACGACCGAGGAGCAGGTGGATCGCCTGCTTCAGATCCTGCCCGGTGTCGTCGCCCACCTGCGCGAACTGTCGCCGGTCTACAAGAGGTGACGAGTGACAAGTGACGAGTGACGAGCCCGGGTCACTCGTCACTTGTCACTCGTCACTTGTCACTTTCATGAATAGCAACCAGACCATCGCGGTAGCCATGAGCGGCGGCGTGGACAGCTCCACGGCTGCGCTGCTGCTTCACGAGCAGGGCCTCACGCTCATCGGGCTGACCATGCAGGTATGGAACCAGCGGCGGCTGGCGGGCCATGCCGGGATGCCGCTGAGCGCGCACGGCCGCTGCTGCTCGCTGGACGACGTGTACGACGCGCGCCGGGTGGCCGAGCGCCTGGGCCTGCCCTACTACGTGGTCAACTTCGAGCAGCGCTTCGAGCGGGAGGTGATTCGTCCTTTCATCGACGATTACCTCTCGGGGCGCACGCCAATTCCTTGCGCGCTGTGCAACTCGCTGCTGAAATTCGATCAGTTGCTGGTGACCGCGCAGCAGATCGGCGCCGGCTTGATCGCCACCGGCCACTATGCGCGCGCCGGCCGCGATCCCGGCCCCGGCCGCTTCACGCTGCGGCGCGGCAGCGACCAGGGCAAGGACCAGTCCTACTTCCTCTTCGGGCTGACGCAGGAACAATTGAGCCGAACGCTGTTCCCGCTGGGCGCGATGACCAAGGAGGAGGTGCGGGAGCGGGCCCGGGCCGCCGGCCTGCCGGTGGCCGCCAAGCCCGACTCCAACGAAATCTGCTTCGTGCCCGGCAACGACTACAGCCGGTTTATCGCCGCCTACTTTGCCGAGCAGGGCCAGGAGGTGCCGGCGCGGCCCGGCCCCGTGGTCGATGGCGCCGGGCGCGTGCTGGGTGAGCATCCGGGCATCCACAATTTCACCGTCGGCCAGCGCAAGGGGCTGGGCGTGGCCGTCGGGCATCCCCTTTACGTGCTGCGCCTGGAGCCGGAGACCGCCACGGTCACGGTCGGCGAAGATGCGGAGCTGTTGGCGAGGACGGCGCCGGTGGCGGGCGTCAACTGGGTCTCCATCGCGCCGCCCCGCGCGCCGATTCGGGCTGAAGTGAAGATCCGCTACAGGCACCGCGCCGCGCCCGCCGCCGTCACACCGCTCGATGACGGCCAGGTCCGCGTCGAGTTCGACTCACCTCAGCGGGCCATCACCCCCGGCCAGGCAGCCGTTTTTTATGACGGCGATTTGCTGCTGGGCGGCGGCTGGATCCAACGGCAGGAATAAACCACCAAGCCACGAGGACCGTAACGACCCACGAAGTTCTTTGTGAACCTTTGTGCTCTTGGTGTCTTTGTGGTTCTATATCCGCATGTTGATTCTCGCGATGTTGCTGTTTGCGGCGGCCGGCTTGGCGCAGGAACCGTTGGACATCGGGAAGGTGGCCGCGGGCCAGGCGGCCTCCGGGTTCCTGGAGGTGCCGGCCGGTGTCGATGAGGGGACGCGCATCCCGGTCACCGTGGTTCACGGCGCAAGCCCCGGGCCCGTGCTGGCCGTGCTAGCCGGCGTTCACGGCTACGAGTATTCGCCGGTCCTGGCCGTGCAGAAACTGCGCGGCCAGATCGATCCCAAGCGGCTGGCGGGAACCGTGATTTTGGTCCACGTCGCCAACATGCCCTCGTTCCTCAGGCGCACGATCTATTACAGCCCGGTGGATGGAAAGAACCTCAACCGCGTCTTTCCCGGCAAGGCTGATGGGACGATCTCGGAACGCATCGCCTATGCCCTCACACGGCAAGTCATCGAGCGCGCCGATTACCTGATCGACCTGCACTGCGGCGACGGCAACGAATCGCTGCGCCCCTATGCCTACTGGACGCAAAGCGGGCAGCCGAAAGTGGACGAAGCATCACGCCAAATGGTGCTGGCTTTCGGTCTGGACCACATCGTGATCGACGCGGACCGCCCCAAGGATCCGGCCGCCTCCGTCTATTCGTCCA
>Ga0315282_10003245_pt1 | contig 29271 bp, 26 predicted proteins | sample YL17G07_20_MG_FD_203693 | JGI IMG/M metagenome (GOLD analysis project Ga0315282, IMG submission 203693) | Sediment microbial communities from Yellowstone Lake, YNP, Wyoming, USA - YL17G07_20 | ecosystem: Environmental > Aquatic > Freshwater > Lake > Sediment | place: USA: Wyoming | collected... | reverse complement strand
TAGTTACTAACAAGTAACTATCAACAGATAAAGGCTACGCAACAACAAACAAGAACACAAGCAAAAAACAACACAAAACAAACAACCAACACAATCAATAGTTACTAAAACAGCCGAAACCCAGGTTGAAGAAGGAGATGTAAGCCAACAATATGTTGACCCGGTATATGTATTTAAGGGCGATGAAATCAGCGGTGATACGGTTAGTAACAGTACATATATCGCATATGTAAAAGCAATATAATAAAAAGATTGATATTCGCTCTATGATATGAGCGAATATCATTTTATTTATTAATATACATGTTATATCGTTGAGAAGTGAAGAAATGTCAAAGAAACTAGTATTGTTAATATTTGGTTTATTGATAGTGATATTGCTAATAGGTATCTATATAATCTTTTCACATTTAAATCAAGTTTATATTAAGGATGCATACTGTGATAATAATGGGCATTTTAACTTTACCGTAGTGAATGCCGGGCCTTCTGATTTGAATCTTATATATAAATGGCATCTTGATGACCCCAAGGCCAATTCTCCACGGCCTATCCACAAACCTGGCCAATACACCCAGGAATATTACACTGGCAGCGGAGACCTATCCATTCCCGGTAACAGTAATAGAACTGTAGTTATCCCATTAATCGACGATCCGAATTATCCGATGATGAACCTGGTTATGGACATCGAGCTTTTTGATGGTAATACGAGCATATACCATTACCGTGAACAAAAATCCACTTATGACTGGAATTATAGCACTCTGCCACCAAAACATGTATAGCATTCCACTTTTTAGCCTTTATCCATTTTAGATTTCCGGCAAAATAGAAAATTCGATTTGTAGTCATTCTTTTCTTTTATAGACTCTATTTTAATTTTAATTTTTAAAGCTCTGGATAGGCGCCGGGATCCTGCCGCCCCTTCTCACAAAGTTAGCCGAAGAGAACTTGTTCAACGGCATCACGTAGCTGCCCCCGAGCAGCCCGCCGAACTCCACGTACTCCCCCTCCTTGCCGGCCGGTATGATGCGCACGCCCGTCGTCTTATTATTAACGACGCCGATGGCGCACTCGTCCGCGATGATGGCCGACAGCGTCTCCGCCGGCGTATCGCCCGGCACGACGAGCATGTCGAGGCCCACGGAGCACACGCTCGTCATGGCCTCAAGCTTGTCGATGCCGATGGCTTTTTGTTTTACCGACTCGACCATGCCCGCGTCCTCGCTCACCGGTATGAAAGCGCCCGACAGGCCGCCCGTATAGGAGGTCGCCATGGCTCCCCCCTTCTTGACGGCGTCGGTGAGCAGCGCCAGGGCGGCCGTCGTGCCGTGCGTGCCGCACTTCTCCAGGCCCATGACCTCCAGAATGTTGGCCACTGAGTCGCCCTCCGCCGGAGTGGGCGCCAGCGATAAGTCAACGATGCCGAACTCCACGCCCAGGCGCTCGGCCATCTCCCTGCCCACGAGCTCGCCCATGCGGGTGATCTTAAAAGAGGTGCGCTTGATGGTCTCCGACAATTCACCTAAATCGGCGTTGTCCATCTGTGATAATACGGCCCTCACGACGCCCGGCCCCGATATACCCACGTTAATGACGGTCTCGGGCTCGCCCTCGCCGTGGAAGGCGCCGGCCATGAAGGGGTTATCCTGCGGAGCATTCGCAAACACGACCAGCTTGGCGCAGCCGACCGGGTCTATGGCCGCGGTCTTTTTGATGACCTGGCCCATCAGCAGAATGGCGTCCATGTTGATGCCGCTCTTCGTGGTGGCGACGTTCACCGAGCTGCAGACGCGCTCCGTGGATGTCAGCGCCCCGGGTATGGAGCTGATTAAAATAGAATCGCCCGCGGTGAAGCCCTTGTGCACGAGCGCCGAGTATCCGCCTATGAAATCGATGTTGAGGTCCTTAGCGGCCCGGTCCAGGGTCTTCGCCACCGAAACGGCCCCCTGGACAGCCTTCCCTTCGGGCTTCCCCGACAGGGGAGTGTCCAGCAGACTGGCGATCGGAGTAACGGAAATGCGCTTATTAACGATGGGGATGCCGAACATCCCCTCTACCGCCGCAGCCTCGCTAACAAGCTTCTCGGCCCTCGAGGTGATAGTCTCGTAAATGTTCTCATTCATCTCGCGAACGTTATCCGAGATACATCCGCGCAGGTTGATGCCCATGGTGACCGTGCGTATGTCCAGGTGCTCCGCCTGGATCATGCGGACGGTCTCGAGGATCTCCTCTATGGAGTATATCATGCGCCCCTACACCCTGTGCATGTACTTGAAGATGTTCTCATGCTGTACCGTGATCTGGACGCCCTGCTTCTTGCCGATCCGGGCCATGGTCTGCTGTAATATGGATAGGTCGTGGTCGGTCACGTCCGCTATCAGGATCATCGTGAAAAGCCCCTGCACGATGGTCTGGCTCAAGTCCTCGATGTTCACGTCCTGGTCGGCGAGCGCCTTAGTGATCGCCGCGATGATGCCCGGGTGGTCTATGCCGTTGACCGTGATGACCGCGCGTTCATTCGCCATTCAAACACAACCTCGATGAAGATCATTTTTGCACGAGCGCGATGTGCCTGGTCAGGCTCCTATGGATGTACTGCTCGTGCGTTTCTATCACATTAAACCCCGCTTCTCTTAATAGCTTTTCCATCGGCTCCCTGTATATTATTACCGCGTGGCGGCCGGGCTTCAACGCACGGTACATCTCGCTTAAGGTGCCTCTGTGGAACTCCTCGAGCGTGGCGCCCATGATGGGCGTGGACTGGCCGTAGGGGAAGTCGGTCACCATAGCGTCGATGGAATCCGACCTTATCCCCATTTTTAGGGAATCCTGCCTTAAAACGTCGTAATTGCGCCCGTAGTGCCGCAGGTTCCGCCTCGTACCGTAGGCCATCTTCTTCTGGATATCGCTGCCGACCACGTGGATTGAATCGCTTATGAGCTCGGCCTCCACCAGGATGCCCCCCGTGCCCGACATGGGGTCCAGCAGGCATCCCTCGCGTATCCGGGACATATTTACCATGGCGCGGCTGATGCGGGGCATAAGTACCCCCGGGAGGAAAAACGGCTTCTTGAGGGGCGCCCGTTCTTCATACTGAGCCCTGTCTATGCGGGCAATGAGCTTCCCGAAGATGCACACGCCTCCGGTGATGACGGCCCGGTAAACGGCGTCCGGGTGGTCCAGGTCCACGCCATGGCCCCTGCGCCACAGGACGGCGCCCAGCTCTCGCTCGAGCGAGGCATCCGCCCGCCCCCCGACCTTCTTGGCCCTCACCATGAACGTTTTGCCCTCATCGAGCTTTATGTCCGCGTTTTCCGCCTCTCTTTTTATTTCCTCTTTTTCGGCCTTGCATTGGAAAATAAACTCTAAAATGTCGTGAGTCAGCGCCAGCCTATAGGCTAGAACATTTTGGTCTGCCTCGGCTTCCACGATTAGCGCCTGGTCGTAGCTGCCGACGACCTCATACGGCCAGCCATAGGCCTCGATGCAGCCGATGACCTCGCTTTTAGGCAGCGTGCCGTGCTCGCCCGACAATTCAAAAACAAGGCGCCTCATACGATTCCCTTAATGGTTATACAATCTGGATAAACTTTTTTATCAGGAGCATGTATTAGCACATGATGCTGGAAAGGGTCAGGACCATTGCGGACTATCAATTCGGGAGGGGCGTAGGTGCCATTTTATTCCCGGACGGCGTCCGGTTCATCATGGGCCGCACGGGCCGGGTCCGCCAGATATTAGAGGACGACAAACGGATTGCCACATTGCGGGCCAACGACGGCTTCCTCATCTTGAGCGCCCACGGCGGCCAGAAGCTCAAGGAGGCGCTGCCATACCCGAAGAAGCGCGTGGTCATGAACGCCGATGCCGCCCCGTTCGTGGCGAAGGGCAAGACGGCATTCTGCAAGTTCGTCGTGGACTGCGACCCCGAGATTAGGGCGCTGGAAGAAGTGATTTTAGTAGATGTGGACGACAACCTGCTGGCCACCGGGCAGGCCCTGCTGTGCGCCGCCGAGATGATGGCGTTCAAAAAGGGCACCGCAGTGAGCGTCCGGTACGGCGTCAGAGGAAAGGAGATGGCCCCTGAGGCCGACTGACCGTTAGCAAATTGTGCGAAAAGGTATATTTAAGCTACCCCCGACATAACCCTGGATACTCATGAAAAAGTCGATGGTCTTCGAGGGGGTCGCGATAACGCTTTTAATACTGCTGGCCTTCCTCATGCTCGCCATGATCTTAGGCGGCGCCGGAAGGGAGGTCTCGGGCATCGGCGATATCCGGTACACTTACGCCGGCAGCGACAACACGCTGTACGTGTTCTCGGGCGAGAACATCCACGCCATCGGCGGGGACGGGGCGCTAAAATGGACTTTCAGGGTGCCCGAACAATGGGGCATTTGCGATTATGGCCATTACATGGGCCAAGTATTGTCCGACGGGAAGCCTAACATAGCCATGAGCACGCCGATAGTGTCCGCCGACACCGATATCCTCTACCTTTATGTGAAGCCAGCCATGGACAGCCAGTCGACTTATTTCATGGACGGAGCGCTCATGGCCATATCGGGCGGCAAGGAGCTCTGGGAGGTTCCGATCACCTGCCACAAGGCCTACGCACTGGCTCTCGGGTCCAGCGACCAGTATATAGAATATGGCGATGCCATAGTCCACGCGAGCGGCGATAGGGTATATGTGTTCCACGATTACAACGAGACGGTAATTAGCAGGGACGGCGCCGTCCTGTGGGACATAGGTAACGTGTCGGTCCCCGCGGCGGTGGACGAACAGGGGTTCGTGTACATCGTAAGCTCGCCGGGCCAGCAGAATGGAAGCCTGGCATATCCATATGGCGTTTACATTCCCGATTATCGCGAGCCATCCGGCACCATCCACGCCTACTATCCCAACGGCACGTTCGACTGGGAGAGCCGTGCTGGGAGCCCGCTATTAATCAACCAGTACGTGAGCGACACGCTGCCGATCTACGATAAGGGCATGGTATATGCCCCGATTTATGACGGCATCACGGCACTATACCGGAATGGCACGGTGAAGTGGACGAAGACGTATAATGGAGAAGACTTTAACGTCACCTGGCCGTTCGACCTGAATAATATGACCGAAGCCCAGAAAAGAGACCTTGAAGCTTATAAACGCATTGTCTCGGTCCAGGATCCCGAGCCCGGGATAATGGTGGACGGCATTAAGTTCAAGCTGAGGCTTTATCGTGACATGCCGTTCGACCGGGATGGAAACGTGTATTTACAATATACGAATAGCGTATGGATACCGGGTAATACGAGCTTTCCCCTGCTATCCTTGATCGCCATAGGGCCCGATGGCAATGAGAAGTCCAGGACCTATATGTACGATTATACGTACCTGGCGGCGAAAGACAGAGTCGGCTATGTTACGGAGAACATAATCAGGTGGTCTGAATCGCGCGATTATTTCATCCCCAACGCGGGGTACGTGCCGCGAAACGTGACAGACCTGGCGTCGGATAGGCTGATCGCTTTTGACATTGAGAGCGGCAAAGAGCTCTGGAATTATTCGTTTGACGTAAAAGACACGATGGTATTGACCCTGGACAGGAGTAACGTGCGTACGCTACTCGACAGTTACACCGCCGACGACGCGATCAATAATTCGGGCGTTAACGTGTCGGAGCGCTGGCACAACTCTCTCGGCCCCGTCCAGTCCCATGAGGGCCTTCAGATCGCCCCCGGAGATAACGTGACCTATGCCAGCTTCCAGAGCCTGAACTACGAAGACCCTGTAGTCCTGGGGGAGTCTAAATGCGCTTACCTGGGCGGCATCTATGCCTTTGATAAGAACGGCACGCTGCTGTGGTATAACTCCATGCCCCCGATAGTGACCAATACGATGTGCGTCACCCCGAACGGCACCGTCTTCTACCAGACGCCGGACGGGAAGATAGGCGTTACAAGCGCCGGCATCGCCGCGGGCGCCACGCTTACGGCTATACTCTATCTATTCCTACGCTTCGTCTGCCTTGGCGCGGTGGCCCGCGCCAAGGCCCGCCTGAGTAAGAACGACAACCGTAACCGCGTGTTAGAATTCATAGCAGGCAATCCCGGTTCTTCCTTATACGAGATCGCGAGGGGCACCGGCGTCAACCTGGGCACCGTGCGCTACCACCTCTTCATCCTGGGCCTCAACCACAAGATCGTGGCGAGCCAGACGGACGGCAAGTACGTCCGGTACTTTACGAATTCGGGCACCTACAGCAAGGACGAGCAGCTCATCTTATCGTTGATGCGCCGCGACGCCATGGGCAGGGTGCTGGGCCTTATGCTGGAGAGGCCGGGCATCTCCAACGTCGAGATCGCCAGGGAGCTGGACATCAGAGAGAGCGTCGTGAGCCGGTGCGTCAAGGAGCTCTCCGCTAAGGGGGTCGTCACAAGGGAATCGGAGGGAGGAGGATGTTCAGTGGAGGAAACCCACAGGGATCATGTGGCAACGGCCATGAGGCGCATACAGGGCGAATGAGCGCTCGAAAAAATTACTTTTTTCTCGACCTGACGTATATGGCCAGCACGACGGCAACGGCGATAATAGTGAGCGCCCCCAGCCCTATGTAGACCATGTTCCCGCGGTCCTGTTCCGCCTTCTCCCTGGCCATCCTCTCTTCCAGGGCGGACCCGTTCAGCGTCACATTCTGAAATAACGATTGGCCCCTGGCCAGCGTTATCGTCTCGTCGAATCCCTCGTACTCCGGCTTATCGCATATCACCTTAAGGGCGCCGTACGTAACATTTACCGAGTATTGGCCAGTCTCATTCGTCACGGCCTTATACACGGTGCCCTGCACTGGCGAGTCGTTCCGTAGAGCGGTGAAGGATACGGTCTCATTCGGCATGGGGTTCCCGCGGTGGTCAACCACGTAGCCGTAGACCGTCTGCTCTAATATTTTACCGTCCCTTCGGTCAAGCTCGGCCTTTAATTCCCTTTGCCACTGGCGATTGACCCCTTCTGGAATATCCCCGACTGTCGCCACGAAGATGGCGTCCAGGTCCCCGACGGGCCCGAAATGGTCCAGCATGGCGAGCAGCGTGCCGTCGCCGTACTTATCCTCGATGTACTCGGCCAGCATGCCTGCCTGCGCGTAAGCCGTGCTTACACCGTCTGCCGTCACCTCGTCCGTGGACGACAGCCTGTGTACCCGGTCGAGCTCTTCGATGGACATCAGCTTACCGCTCAGGCATTTATCCGCTATCATGCCCCTCTTTGCGGCGGGCAGGTCCCCTGACACGTAGACGGCCAGGCCCTCGCTGAACCACTCGGGCAGGGCGTACTTATAGCCCCTGATGTAGCTCCTCGTGGCTATATGGGCCATCTCGTGAGCCATCGCCGTCTGAAAATCCGGCACGAGCTCAGGCCGCTTGATGACGATGGCGCTCTTATCGCCGTCCCCCCACCCGCTGCTCATGCTGTAATCGGGCAGGTCGCCGGCATTCAAAATAGTCTCGTATTCCTCCTGGGACGAGGCGACGATGACGTTCGGGTGGAAGGGCACGTTATGGAAGAACGTGGAGGCGTCGGCATACGCCCGGCTCGCGTCGTCCCCCACGATGCCGGCGCTGCCTGCGCTGGCAGGGCCATAACAAACGTCGAAGTCCTGGCCGTGGACCGTGATAAAATCTTCCGGGCACTGGGGGATGAAGCCGGGCGAGTAATCGATGCCGTATGCCGGCCATGGTATAAGCACGCATAAAACGGCCAGGGCTGCCACGATATTAGACCAAGTACTCACCGTATCGCCAATAGAAACTGCATATGCACTTATAAATGGGTTGTGTCATGATCCGTAAACCGCTTAAAATGCTGTAAAAAAAGAGGCCGGGCTTAAGGGCCCGGAATTTTTAGGCCGGGACATACGCGTAGTCGTGTATGGCAACATTGTGGACCGACGTGCCGAACTCAGAGCCCGGATAGAACGACGCGTTCCCATACACGTCGTTCTTCCACGGCCCCAGCAGGAACACCGAGAACCAGGCGTGGCCGTCCTTCTCGGCGGTCAGGTTATACACGCCCCACGGCGCCTGGCTGAACGTGTACATGCCCACGGCCCCGGTGCTGCCATTATCGGTGCGCTGTGGGTTATCCTTGACCTTAGAGACGCTCGCTTTCTCCCACGCCCCCGAAGTATCGCTCCACCGGGCGTTCCACAGCGTCACGTTGGCGCCCGGGATGCCGACCTTGTTCTGGTCGGTGACGATGCCGCTGACCGTGACGAAGCCTTCAACCTGGTCCGGGGACCAGACGAGCCCGCCGACGTTGCAGATCGCCGTGCCGAACATGCCGCCCTGTCCCAGGATGACCCTGGCCGACCACAGCCTGCCATCCTTCTCGGCCGTCACGTTGTACAGGCCCCACGGCGCCCTGTAGAATGTGTAAGTACCAGGGGCCGCGAGGCTGCCATCGCTTGAAAGTACCGGGTTGGCGGAGGCACTGGAATTGTTCCTCGGCTCGGCCGCCACGATGGCCTTGCCCAGGTTGACCTCGCTGCCATTTTTATAGCCCACCGCCCACAGCGTCACTGTAGCGTTAGATACAGGGATGCCGTCGTCATCGGTCACCGTACCGGTAAGCGTGGCCCACGGCCCCAGTTCGGGAGCCGGCTTCAGGGTGCCCGGCTCGGGTGCGGATCCATTAATATAGGAATAATCGGGTATGGCTATGTTCACGTTAGGGGAGCCCTGGCCCCACTCCACGTTCGCATACCACAGGCGCCCCTCCTTCTCGGCCGTCACGTTATAGGCGCCGGCGGGCACCCCGGAGAACATGTACGATCCCATGGCGGCCGTGCTGCCGTCATTCGTCGTCTGTGGGTTGCCGCTGTTGGGCATCTGGGGAGTATATTTAATGTCCAGCTTCTCCCCATTCACCCGGCCGCCGGTGCCATCGATGACCTTATAGATAGTCACCGTGGCCCCGGGCACTGCGACCTCGTTCTGGTCGTACACCACGCCGGAGAGCGCCCATCCCTGGACTTCCGTCGAATTATCCTGCGTAATCGGTACCTGGTTACTCAGGGCGATATAAGCTGCCCCCACGATAATGACCAATGCGGCGATAGCCGCCGCTATAATGACGTTCCTTCTCATATAGAACCACATCTTATGATAGAAAGGTCAAGATAATAAGCATATAAAGCCTGTGTCACTATCGGATAACTTCTCCCATAAACGGCAGGCCGGAAAGATACGCCCTTTCGTATAATAATTTTGGTTAACCGATTATGACAGAAGATATATCATAGCCCTAAATAACTTTCATAGTCGAGTACCCATGGGACGCAAGCGCGTATTGTTCGAGTCGCTACTGGCCATCGCCGCCATATTACTGTTATTCTCCTTTTACCTCATGGTGTCAGGCTACGCCTTCACGACGACCGAGACACGGGCCACGGTCAGGTGGGACGCGGCGGGCAACGGCACCATCTACTACCTGACGGCCTGCGATGATGGCACGCTAAGAGCTTTAATGGACGGGAGAGCCACCGCCATAGGCGACGACGGCTCCCTTCTATGGAGCGTAGACATACCGGACAGGTGGTGGATCGGCAGCAAGTACTACAAGCCGGCCGTGGACACCGGCCCGGACGGCACCCTATACGTGTACCTGAGGGCCAACGTGACCCGGGCCGCCATGGAGCGAAAGCTGCCGTACGGCTACTCGGGCGAATACTCGATGGACATGGACGACCATAACAAGCGCTTGATGGACGCTTACGCGGGGACGGAGTTCGCCTACTCGCTGGACGAGCGGGTGCTCGCCATCTCGCCGAAAGGCGATATTCTATGGAACGTGCCGCTGGCCACTGGCCTGTACGACGCCGACATAAAAGTACGCAACGGCACGGTATACGTATATCACGGCTTCGACGAGGCGGCCCTGACGAAGGATGGCCACGTATTATGGGACATCGGCGACGTGGGGGCCGTGCCCGCAGTGGACGAGGCGGGGAACGTCTACACGGTGGTGCCCATCCACTACGGCGACCAGAACCCGAGCCGCCGTGTGCTCTCGGGCATCGTGCAGGCTTATCATCCCGACGGCGCCCCGTACTGGCGCCGTGACATCGGGGAGCCCACCTACGTGCAGCCCCTCCAGGATGGCCCGGGCCCTGTGCCGCTTTACGACCACGGCACGCTTTACCTGCCGCTACAGAACGGCGTCGCCGCCATGGACAGGAACGGCACCATAAAATGGGTTAAGCACTACAACGTGAGCGCCGCCCTGTTCGAGCTATCGCCCTTCGACCGCGACGGTAACGTCTATTGGAGGTGCTTCGATGGCCGGACGGGGCTCAACGAGTACACTGTCATGGGCGAGACATATTACTCGTACCCGACGGTGTATGATCAAAATCCGATCACGAATTCACACATATCCATCCTATCGCCCGGGGGAAGCGAGCTATCCATGGTCGCCGGCCCGACCGAATATGCGTATGCCGCCGACGGGATAGCATATAAGGCGGACGTCGTATACCACGAGGGCGATCGAAAGCTGGAGGCGCTCGAGTCTGCCGTGCTGACGGCGATAGACCTAAAGGCCAACACGGCCCTGTGGAGCTATAACTTCACCCCGTCGAAGGCATACATCGCCACGGTCAACGAGTCCAACATCAAGGGCCTCTTATTGGCTAACGACATTAAGAGCGCTCAGACGTTCAACGGCATGAACTCCCACGGCTCGAACTTTACGCCGAACTGCGTGTGCGGCGACTGCAGCTTCAGGATCGTCCAGGGCAGGGACGTGACGTACGTCGGGTTTTGGGTCTATAACTATGAGGCGCCCGCCATATACGACAAGTCCCGGATCGCATGTGCCGGCGGGCTGTACGCATTTGACGGGGCGGGCAGGCTGCTATGGTCCCGGAGCATCGACTCTCTCATCGGCTCCATGTACGAGAAGGACGACACCATTTATTACAGCACGGGCAGCGGCAGGATGTCGGCGGCCCACATAGACATCGTCACCGGCCTGGCCATCGCCGCCGCCCTGTACGTCCTCATCAGGTTCATCGCCGTGGGCGCCATCTCCAGGGCCAGGGGGCTGGTGAACAGGAACGATAACCGGAACGCCATCCTAAAGTACATAGCCGATCACCCCGGCTCCACCATGTACGAGATCTCCCGCAGTTTAGGCATAAACAAGGGCACGGTACGCTATCACCTGTTCATATTAAGCATCAACCACCGCATCGCGTCCCATAAGGCCGATAAAAAGTTCGTCCGCTTCTTCCCGAACTCCAACTCATACAACAAGGACGAGCAGCAGCTTATGTCCCTAATGCGGCGGGACTCCATCCGCAAAGTCATGGAAGCGCTTTTAAGAAGGCCTGGCCTCTCGAACGTCGAGCTATCCAGAGAATTAAAACTCCCCGAGAGCGCCATGAGCAAGCACATGAAAGAGCTCTACACCCGGGGCATCGTGGATAAGAGCCGGATGGACGGGGGCGTATCGTACCGGATCAGGGACGAGGTAAGGGTCTCCATCATGAGGGCGCTCGAGAGGATGGGCCAATAAAAAAACATTTATACGACGTACGACATCACAAAGGCCGTTGATTTAATATGCGCTCCACGAAAACGCTCCTATTGCTCCTGTTCTGCTCCCTCCTGCTCGCACAGGCCTTCCGCGCCACGGCCTACGAGGGCGTATACTTTTCAATATCCGGCACCGTGACGGACGCGAATTGGAACCCCATACCCGGGGCCCTCGTGACGCTCTACGACAATGATTTCAACCGGATAACGACCCAATATACCACTGAAAGCGGCTATTTCTCCTTCCAGGGGGTCAGCGTGAAGTCGAACCTTTGTAACATGCGCGTCACGTATACAGAGGGGGGCATAGAGCATAGGATCCCCGGGTATTATATACCGGCGTATCCTGCAAACGGCGAGCAGCACATCGACCCGGACCAGACGCATTTTGACGATTATTATCTACCCGGCTCGATGCCTAAGGAAACTCCGACCCCGGCACCCGTGCCCACATTAACCCCCGCAGCTACCCCCGTAACGGATACAGCATCCGATAGTAGCCAGGTCACCCAGGCCATCATATTCGCCGGAGGCTTCATCGCCGGCTCGATCACTGCGGCCCTGGCCAGCCTTATCGTGCTTCGGCGCCCCGGGAAATGATGAGCGATGACGATATAAGCTATTTATACTCCCTTCTTTAAATCATACGTTTATCCCATGAGAAGGATATTCTTATCGATCCTCATGATCGCCGGCGTGGCCTTGCTGTGCGTAGCCCCCGCGCTGGCCGGCACCTGCACCATCCGGGGCACGGTGACCGACGTCGACGGCACCCCCGTGCAGGGCGCCCAGGTGACGCTATTCGACGCCAACCGCGCCGAGGTCACGACGGTCGTGACCGATGCGGGCGGCAGCTTCGCCTTCGCCAGCGTCCACGTCAATACGGATCAGTGCACGGTACGAGTGTTCTATAACGACCGCCGCCAGACCTACAACAACGCTGCCTACTTCACAGAGTGGTATCCGGCGACGGGCGACCAATCCATACCCAAAAAAGACACCAGGCTGGGTACCCTTCACCTTTCCGCTTCATCTTCGTCTACCTCCCGGCCTTCGCTAAGCTCGGCCGGCCTGTCGGCCATCGTCACGGCATTAGCTTTAACGATAGTAGCGGCGGTAGGCATATCCTGGAAAAAGCGTAAGTAAATATTTAGAATAGTCGCTATGCCCTCTTAATTTCTTAATAAAACGTCAATTTCATTTTTTAAATTTTCTAAAAAAACACATGGGAGGTCGGGCGCCGGTATGGGAGACCGGTCGCCCTTCCCCGTCTAAAGGCAGCTTGTGATCGTTTTTCTTCGATGAGATAGCCCTAAACAAATGGCTGGGGCGATGCGTTAAATGCCCTCGTAATCGGCATGTTCGACTGTATCGCCCATAAGGCATATTTCCATTGAATCGTCCAGGGACTAAAGCCCTGTCACAATCAACTCTACGAATGGAGAGCATATAAGCTCTCTCTCATAATCGCTAAAGACATGAGCCGGCCGCGACATGGCGCTAATTTATTTACATTATATTGAAGCAATTACACGAACGGCCATGAGATTCGCCTCTTTAGCGATTATGACAGAAAGTATATTTAAGCTACCCCTGATGTAATACTTGTGTCGAAGAGAAAGGGTATACTGTTCGAGGCCGCAGTAGCGATAGTAATCGTTTTTCTGGCGTTCACCGTATACTACATGGTCGTCAGCAACGCCCCCGCTGCCGCCGTTATGTGGACGACTCCCACCTATGACCAGCCCAGGTACATCTACCCGGGCGATAACGGCACATTATACTCTTTCACGGGGAACAGCATCTATGCCATCGACGGCGAAGGCCGGCCCGCCTGGAACCTGACCATACCCGATAAATGGCGGATCTCCACCGACTGGCTAAGGCTCAAGGAGATCGGCGATATCGCCGTCGGAGGGTTCACCGGCATCAACGAGGTCAGCCCGATCGTGGCGGCCTCCGGGGGGAACCTCTACGTGTACGCCCGGCCCAACATCACGGGCTCGCAGGATATCAGGACCGTTGACAATATCACCGTCGTTTTTGCCATATCGCCCGACGGCCTGATCCTGTGGAACGTGCCCCTGGAAAGTAAGCTCATCATGTACGAAGGAGGGTCACTGGACACGGCCTCCATCCACGCTTACGGCGACCGCATCTACGTGTTCCACGATTATAAAGAAACGGTCATCGGTAAAAATGGCAGCGTGCTCTTCACCATCGACGGCGTGTCCGACCCCGCGGCCGTCGACGAGCGCGGGTACATATACGCCGTCGCGCCTGTGGGCAGCGACCCGCTGCTGGCGGGCGGCGCATACGATTACAGGATACCATCGGGCGTCGTGAACGCCTATGACCCGTCCGGCAACCTGCTCTGGAGCCAGGACATCGGCGAGCCCGTCATGCGCCAGTACATCCGGGAGGATATCCGGCAGAAGTTCGACACGCTGCCGCTTTATAAAGATAATAAGTTATACCTGCCGCTGCAGGACGGCGTGCTGGCGATGAACGCCGACGGTACCATCAACTGGGTAAAGCGCCTGAACGGGACCGCCAGGCTGCTTGAGCTCATGCCCATGGACACTGCCGGTAACCTGTATCTGGAGCACGCCAATGAGGCAAACCTCTCGGCCTCCAGCCTCTATGTCATCTCCAAAGACGGCTCCAACGTATCCGGGCCCGTGCCCTATGACGAGTACCGCTCATGGAACTATAAAGGGGCGAATGACGGCATCCTCTACTACCTGTCCGTCGAGCCCGCGCAGAACCGCAGCCTCGCCGACCTGGACTCCCTGAGGCTCACCGCCTATGATGCGAGGAACGGCTCGAGCCTGTGGACGTACGCCATTCCCACTTATAAAAAAAGCACGGTCACCCTGGACGTGTCAAGCATCCGGGACATCTTCGACCCCTACACGGCGGACGATATTCTAAGGAGCAGCGAACAGCGCTATCCGTATGCGAGCCCGCCAACGAAGGTATTCGGCCGCTCGGACGTCAAAGTGCTGCCCGGAGAAGGGCTCGTCTACGTCAGCTATGCCGATTATAACTACGAGTACCCCATCACGCCGGGACAGTCGCAATGCGTCTACGTCTCTGGCGTCATCGCCATCGACCGGAACGGCCGGGAGGTATGGCAGCAGCAGACGGGCTCGCCTGTCACGGCCATGGCAGAGGGCAACGGGGCGCTCTTCTACAGCACCATGGACGGCAAGATATCGGCCGCCAGGTTCGACCCGGCCACCGGGCTCACGATCGCCATGGTCGCCTACCTGTTCATCCGCTTCTTCATGTTCGGGGCGGTATCGAGGGCACGGTCCAAGCTCGACAAGAACGACAACCGCAATGCAGTTCTCAAATTTATAGTGGAGCACCCGGGCTCCACGCTGTACGAGATCGCCCGCGGCGTGGACATGAACCTGGGCACGGCCAGGTACCACGTGCTTATCCTCGGCATTAACCACCGCATCACCTCCCAGAAGGCTGACAATAAGTATGTGCGCTTCTTCCTGAACTCGAACACTTACAGTAAGGAAGAGCAGGTGCTGCTCTCTTTTATAAGAAGGGAGCCCACCAGAAAGGTGCTCGGGCTCCTGCTCGAAAAGCCCAGCCTGACTAACGTGGACCTGTCAAGGGAACTGGACATAGCGGAGTCCACCATCAGCAAGTATATAAAGGAGCTCTCCTCCAGGGACATCATCATGAAGGAGCCGCTGCCCGGCGGCCGGTTCGCCTACTCCATCAAGAAGGAGTATACGGAGCGTATCGCCATGGCGCTGGAGAGCTTGAAATGCGTTGCGTGAGCCTGACCACCATTATTTTCATCATAGGCCTTCTCATCCTGCCAGCAATGGCATATCCCGCCGAGACCGTCACCGTCGTGAAGGTCCTTTTTCCCGACGGCTCGCCGGCCGCCGGTATTTTCGTCTCACTGCAGAATGGTAACTATGTCAGCCTCGGCAACGGGACCACCGACGCGTCGGGCGCATATAGCTTTACGGTAACCCCCGGCTCCGGCGCCATCCGGGCGCTCGTTGAGAGCCCTGCATTTAACGTTGCCTCGGTCTGGCACGATGCCGCCGACGCGGACATAGAGGTAAGGCTACCGGCCGCGGGGGAGGTTACCGGGACCATCAAGCTCGACGGCATGGGCGCGGGGAACCCCCTCGTGGTGCTGGACGACGCCGAGATCTTCGATTCCTCCCCATATGACGTGTCCAGGCAGAACGGCTCAAGCGTGCAAACGTTCACGGTCAATCGGTTCTCCCTTACCACGACCACCGGGCGCCACGTCCTGTATGCGGTCGGCTACTCCGATGGCATTGTCTACCGATCCGACAGGCTTGAGGTCAACGTCTCCGGCAGCCAGGCCCCCCTCGTGCTGGAGTTGAAGTATGCAGGCGATAACGCCTCGATATTGCCGGCGGCCGTGTATGAACGGATATTCCACACCTCGGACACGCCGGGGGGCAACGTGAGCATCGCAGGCCGGCTATTAGGCGCCGACGGCATGCCCCTGGCCAACGCCACGCTCACGGCGCAGGACTACTTCCTGAAAGAGCCGGGCTCCACCACGACGGGCGCCGACGGCGCCTTCGCGTTCGGCCCGATGTACCTGAGCACTGACATCGTTCGCTTTAAGGCCGTCGTGCGGGATAACGGCACGGAGTACGCCTCTTTATCGCCATTCTATCCGGCGCAAAACACGACGAGCCTGGAGGTGAGCGTGCCGGATTACCCCAAATCACGGGTGGGCTATGTCTACGGCATCATCACCCGGTATGCCAACCATTCCAACCCCGTGCCCATCTCGGGCACTGTTTATCTAAGTAATGGGCTGGTGCAGGAGGTCTTGCCCGGCCAAAACAATGGCCAGTTCTTCTTCACGTTAGCCCCCGGCTCCTATGAGATATATGCGGACCGCCTCGAAGGCGGCGAGCGCCTGGTCTCCGAGAAGAAACGCATCGAAGTGGAAGCCGTGTGGTCGCCCCTGGCGGTTAACCCTACAATTTTAGTCGTCGGGCCCGAAAAAGTACAATACATGCCGCTCGCCGGGGCGATAATAGTAGGTACCTTGTGTATCATTGGCATGGGATTTGCTATTCGAAAATGGCTCTAAACGAAAATCCACGATCAATTAGAAGTATTATTCGAGAATATTAAGGATGGTTACTAGTAGATAAAGGATGGTTTGGCAGTCAAGAAGTAAATGGATGGTTTGGCACCACGTCTTCTTTTACTGAGACTGAGGGGGGACTCCGCTTCGCTTCGCCCCTTCGTGGACCCCCGATTTCTCGATTGCCTGAAGGCAAACGGATAAAAAAACGAACTATAGGCTAGGCGACCCACGCCAAAATAAGGTATAAGGATTAGCGGTCGTCGAGGCGTTTTGGGCATCAGTCCGCATCAGCGGATGCGGAGGTGGCGGGGCAATGGACGTTTTGCTTTAGTAAAACGTCGCTTAGGGCTTGCGAGCGAAGCACGCCGCATCAGCGGCCGTGCGAAGCTGGGTGCTACGCCGCGCGGAGCGCTCTTGCTTACCGGCCCCGACACCGAAGCACCCAAAACGCCGAGTAGCCCGGCCATCAGGCCGGGCGTCGACCCGCCAGGAAGAAGCCCAAGTAAACCTCCATGTATTTCTAGAAGGAGGCCTGCCAGAAGGAAGAAGCCCAAGTAAACCTCCATGTATTTCTAGAAGGAGGCCTGCCAGGAAGAAGCCCATATACTTCTAGAAGATCACCTGGCGCTCACGACGCTGACCTCCATCTGCTTAAGCGACTTGGCGGCGGTCAGCAGCATCTCCTTATACTCTTTAACGTCGGTGTGGTAGTACTCCATCGCCTTCTTCGAATCCGGCTCCGTCCCTTCCTGTAGGGCGGTCAGCCGGTCCACCGTCACATTAATAGCGTCCAGCACCCACTGGTCCCTGGTCCCGGCGTCGACGGGCAGCACAGCCTCGGGCCTCACTGATACGAGGACTTCGCCCTCCTGGGTCTTATAGACACGGGGCTTGCCGATGACCGCCACGAACTCGGGGGCCTCCAGGTCGGATAGAGACTGGGCCGCCTCGGGGTTGTACTGGCCGGCGTAGAGCACGAACGCGCCCGTCGGGTCGGTCACCCTCGCCCTCCAGTACTCCGAGTCGTCTCCGATGTTCTCCTTTTCCGTCAGCGTTCCCACGATGAACACGCGGTTGCACTTCGCGCCCGTGGGCGTCAGCAGGTAAGCAGGCGCCAGCTGGTCTTCGCTCTCCTTATAGGTTAAGCTGGAGGCGTTGAACTCCTTCGCGAAGACGCGCCTCGCGACCTCTCTAGCCTTGGGCATTTATATCCCCTCCACTTTCTTGGCGACCACGTTCAGGTCGAGCTGCACCGGGGCGCGCTGCATGTCCTTCACCAGTAAATAACGGCTGCCCAGCACGGGGCCCTTCACGGTGAAGTACTTGCCGAGCAGGATGCGCTTGATCTCGTCCAGCACCACGAGGGGGTCCACGGCGTCCATTGCCATCTTCCTGGCGACCTTCACGTCGATGCCGGTGACCTTATAGGTCATCTCCTGGTTCAGGATGATGTCCTGGGCGATGTGGCCGTCGTCGATGACCGCCTTCACCCGGAGGTCGTATTCGCCCTCCTGCTTGCCATGGTCGACGCAAGCGCCCTTTACGAGGATGCGGTTGCATTCCGGGCATCTCTTCACCAGACCGCTGCCCGACTGCACGTCGACGATGGCGCCGGTCATGGCCACGTCGCTATTGGCGACCTCCACGTCCTCGGTGGGAACGACGGTCGTTGTTTTGTTCAGCTTGACCGAGAACCGTCCCTGCCAGGAGTCCGTGACAAGGTTCTTAAATACGTAGCTCTTGCCTTCCTCCAGGAGGGGCAGGTCGGACTTTGTCCACACGACGAACTTGATGGTGCCCGTATCGTCGCCGAGCAGCCCGATCTGGGAGATGGACGGCTTCTCGTTCTCCCACAACTGCACTACCTTGGCCTTCAGCGATATCCACTTGCCATCGCTGGCGATGTCCTTGATCTTCGTGAGCGGGGAATCGCCGCTTGACGACGTCCGCTGGAGCTTCAAGTCCCTCACGTACTGGTTAAATACGGTCCTCCTCGCCTCCTCCTCCGGCACCCTGTACTGGTTCACGAGGAGGTCGAGCTTCGATTCTATCTCCTTCAGGGGCACGTCGGCGCCCAGCTCGGAGAACTTTTTCCTCATTTCCTTGGCAATTTCTTTTACCATCGCTGTACCTCAAGTCTCCTGTTTTACATATCGGGGAGACAATAGTAGATGGCATTCTTTACTATATAAACGAATTTAAAGCTCGGTGAAAGTATTTTTGGAATACTGGAAAACACGGGAGGGTTTCACCCCATATGCCATTACAAAAGGTGTATAATCGCCCAGGGTTGCCCATTTTCGGTATCGGCCAAGTTTAACTTATATTTTACAAAACTGATACTTTTTAACCGGCTTATCCGGCGTTTTACAATAAAAAGCGCCTATATCATAAATTTTTGAGCCCATCACCTTTTACAGTACGTTACGGTCTATTTTTTTGGGGTGTAATAAGATGAAGATGGATTGGAGTCGTATAGTTTTGACCACCTTGCTGGTCATGATATCTTCCGCGCTAGTATTCGCCCCCACGGCCCTCGCGAAAGGCGGTGGCGGCGGCATGGGCGGCGGCATGGGCGGCGGCGGGATACACGGAGGCGTCGGAGGGATCTCGCATGTCGGCACCGGTGGCATCGGCGGTTTCGACCGTTTTGGCGGCGGCTTTGGCGGCATCCATGATGGCTTCTTCCGCAATCGCTTTGTCGGCAGCGGCTTTGGCGGCTGGCCCTGGTGGAACAATTGGGGCTCGCCCTGGTGGGGCGGTTCTCCCTGCTACACTAACTGCGTTAGTCAGGGTCTTGATCCCGGATATTGCTCGCAAGTTTGCGGCATATATTGATCGGCCAATTTTTTTTCATTTTTGGGAAACGTTTCCATTTAAAGATATTTGCCCCCTGTTGTTTATCAAGTGCTATAGGGCAGCCTGCCATTCTAAATAAGGGATAATCGCCCAACGTAGGCTGCTTTTATTTCCGGACAACATTTGGCACGTATTGTATAAAAATGGCAGTTTTAATACTTTTATCCGGCATTTCACTGTCGGCATAGTTCAATATAATCGACTTTATGCCCATCATTTTTTACAATATGCAAAGGTCTATTTTTCTGGGTGCTGAAAGATGAAAACGAACTTGAGTCATATAGCAATGACCACTGTTTTGGTCATAGTAATACTAGCGCTCGTGCTCGCGCCCATCGCCACGACCGTGTCTTCGGCCGCTAGAGGCGGCATGGGCGGCGGAGGCGGCGGCATGGGCTTCCGTACCGGCATGGGAGGCGGCGGCATGGGCTTCCGTACCGGCATGGGAGGCGGCGGCATGGGCTTCCGTACCGGCATGGGAGGCGGCGGCATGGGCCGGGGTTTCGACCGTGATTTCGGTCGCGGTAGATTCTTCGGCGGCGGCTTCAACCGTTTCGGCCGTGGCTGGTGGTGGAACCGTCCCTGGTGGAACAACTGGTGGGGCGGCGGCTGGTGGGGAGGAAGCATCTGTCCCTACTGGAACTGCGTGAACATGGGCTACGGACCACAGTACTGCGCATCAGTCTGCGGCGTATATTAACCTTTTTAAATAACCTTTTTTTAAATTTTTTTATTTTTTCACATCTCAAATCTAAAGATATTTATATCCTCCCGGTGAAATTTACCCTCGAAATGAGCCTGAAATACCAGCCGATAAGCGCCAAGTTCCAGACGGTCATCGACGTCCTCAGGAGGGAGCACCCGGGCGCGGCCATCGAAACGCTCACCAACGATTTCGACTCCTACGACCTCATCCTGGAGCACGACCGGGCTGTCTACATCATCGGCATCAAGCTCTCCCGCGCCACGCTGCAGACCGTTTTCAAGCTGGTACTGTATGGCAAGGCGGTGGCCCAGCGCTATAGTGACCAAAAGGTGTACCTGAAGCTGTACGCCCCGTCCATCACCGCGGACGCCCGGGAGGCGTTCATCAAGGCCGGGGGCTCGTTCCAGAAGCTCGGCCCGGCCCGGCATGGCGCCCCGGCCCCCGTGAAGGTTACCTCGCCGGGCTCGTGGAAGGTCGTGTGCTACTTTATAAAGAACGATGGCTCGACGATGAACCAGGCGTCCGTGAATACGGGCGTCTCGTACCCATGGACGCGCTCGGTGGTGAAAAAGCTCGTTGAGCTAGGCGCTTTCGGCGATAAGGGCCGTAAGGTCAGCGTGGCCGACATGGACGCTCTATTTAAGGCCGTGGCCTGGGAGCGGCCGGTTAACGGCCTGAAAAGGCTGGGATTCAGGAGTTGCTTCGACAGCGAGCGGGAGGCGTTAAAGGAGCTGTACTCGAACATGGAGGGCATCGTCCCGAAGTCCGCGTGCACGCTTTTCACCGCGGCGGACATGTACCTCGAGGGCAAGCCATCGGGCGGCTGCGTCCAGCTCTACGCGGACGAGAACGCCGCCTGCGTCGTAAGAAGCCTCATGGGCGAGGGCGAAGGAGTGAGCTTCCAGGTCTACAACCCGGACCGCGAGCTGGAGGCATACTCTATCGACGGCGTCCGCGTCGTCTCCATCGAGCAGGCGATCCTGGACCTCGCCGGGCTGGGCTCGGCCGGCGCAGATGCCGCCAGGGTGCTCGTCCAAAAATACCGCGAATCGTAAGCCTCTAAGTTTAAGATGCCACTATGAAGCTTATTAAGGCACGAAGGGTTTCACACAAAGCTCGCTAAGACGCGAAGCTCGCGAAGACTATTTTTTAGATGCAAGGCTCTAAGTTTTAGAAGTGAAGGCCTCGAAGTAATAGAAGTTAAAACCCCTTACCGTCTTAATAATCTTAGCCTTCCTACTCTTCAAGCACTTATTGTCTTGCATCTAAAAAAGACTTCGTGGGCTTCGCGTCCTGGCGAGCTTTGTGCGAAACTCTTCGTGTCTTCTTAAGACTTCATAGTGTCATCTTAAACTTAGAGGCTTAAGCGAACCGGAAAAGCTTATATATAATTCCCGCGGGAATCCTTTTGCAATGGATAAGCTGAAGATCCTTGTCATCAACAACTACGGGCAGACGTGCCACCTCATCCACCGCTCGCTAAGGGACCTGGGCATGGAAGCGAAGCTCATTCCCAACACGGCGCTGGCCGGGGATGTCCTGAGCATGGGGCCCGACGGCTTGGTTTTTAGCGGCGGGCCGACCATGGACAGGGCCGGCAACGGCGCCAGCCTAATAAAGCTCAACTTGCCGATACTGGGCATATGCCTGGGCCACCAGCTCATGGCCCTCGCCTACGGCGGCGAGACCAGGACGGGCAAGTACGGGGGCTTCGCCCGGGTCGACGTGGAAGTGATCGACGAGGACGACATTTTGAGGGGAATGGCGCCGTCGACAAAAGTATGGGCGTCGCACCAGGACGAGGTCTCCAGGCTGCCCCCGGATTTCAAGCTGCTGGCGCGCTCCAACATATGCGAGATCGAGGCCATGCGCCATAAAACGAGGCCGCTCTACGGGGTCCAGTGGCACCCTGAGGTCTCCCACACGGAGAAGGGCACCGACCTGCTCAAGAACTTTTTAGAGGTGTGCGGGCGGCCTTGAACCCCGATCTCATAAAAAAGGTCGCCGCCACGGGCTTCCGGTGTAAGCGATGTGGCAGATGCTGCCGGGGCACGTTCGGCGACAACACCGTGACCATATTCCCGTTCGAGATCCGGGACATCATTGGGGCCACGGGCCTCGGGTGGCTGGACATAGCCAGGCCCCACGAGAGCGACGACGCGGACGAGCAGGGACTCTACCACACATTCGAGTGGGCGCTACGTAAGAAGGAGAACGGCGACTGCGCCTTCCTGGAGGAGGGGAGGTGTGCCGTATATGGGCATCGGCCCTTAATATGCCGGACTTACCCCATGAGGCTGGAGGCCGGGCGCCTCGAGCTGTCCGAGTGCGAGGGCGTCGGCCAGGGCGCCATGGACGAGCCCGAGGCAGGGCGAATGGCCGAAGAGCTTTTAAAAAGACAGCTCGTTGAGTCCCGGGAGACCGCTTCACTGCTGGAGAAGTACGAGGCTTTTCGCCCGGCCCCCCCGGCGCCCGCACGGGACAGGGTATACGTGGTGCACGACAGCGAGGGCTCGCGAAAGGTGCTGGCCCGCGGGGACGGGAGTTGCTCCTTCGTCTAAATCGTGTTTTTTCATCGGGTTATTTTTATTTTAAAATTCGCCGCATATCAGATTGTTATGTATAATATGGAGTACAGGATACAGGTCGGCGAGATGGCCCCTGATTTTCGCCTAAAAAGGACCGACGGGCGTGAAATAAGGCTCTATGATTGTAAAAATAAAAAAAATGTCGTGTTGTTTTTCTTTAATCACTCAAAGGATAAATGCCTGGACCGGCTGAAAGCTCTGGCCGCCGACTATGAAAAATTCAAGGGCATCGGCGCCGTGATCTTTCCCATCAGCATCCTTAAGGTCGATGAAGGAAAGGCCATCGTGGAAGAGCTGGGATTGCCGTTCGGCATACTATGCGACGATGACCACTCCGTGGTCCGGGCATATAACATGGGCCAGTGCAGCGATACGCCCGCCCACGTCTGCTTCGAGGTCATCCACGACGTCGAGTTCCCGACCATGCTCATCGTCGATACCAGCGGCGTCATACGGTACAAGCATGCCGTAGACGCGGCGGGAAGCCCCGATAACCTAACGCTGCTGGACGAGTGCCGCAAGGCCCTCAAATAGCCGGGCGTCGGGAAAGCGGGCGCACACCCCGGGCCTCGTCTCATAGATGGCACACCCCCCGCCGTCGTGGTATACGCAGCCGCCGGCATTTTTAGCGATGACCAGGGCCCCCTCCCTGGAAGCGGCCAGGGCGAAGGCGAGCGTGGCCGCGAGGCTTTCGTCGAGCTCCGGCAGGCCGTCGCACATCGTTTCGAGGGATCTGGCCTCGCTGGGCGTCAGCCCTTGCGGGGGGCCTTTCTTTGGCACATATATGAGGTTTTCAAGTATGTCGAGCCTTTTTTCCGATATCCACCGCTGAACGTCATTGTCGGACGCCTCGACGCGCCACGGCCGGCGGCAGCAGGCGCCGCAGCGCTCACATTGAAAAGTGTCCCGGTCCCTGAGGGCGGGGCAGGTGGCGTAGGCTTCGTACGCCTCATATAGCTCCTCAGTCGAAAATCGCGCGTCACGGGCGAGGGCGAAAAATTCCTGCCGGCTGAGCATACATAATTGATTGATTTGTGCCATATTATAATTATTTTGGAAAACATTTTCGTGGCTTACAATTAATTGCCATTGGAGTAAAAGGAATCTAATTAAACGATATTACACTGATATAAATCGTTATAGGGGAGACGGAATACATTGAATGCTGGCGTACCGTAAAAAGCATTAAACGCTTCAAGGTCCAAATAAAGGTTGTAGTCCCCACAACGTTTGGAAGTCGGATGGCTCGGCCATATCCTTATAATGAAAACGCATGACCGCCGTAAGCGGCGCCGGGCCGTCCGCCCTCCATTAAATGAGCGTGGTCAGGGCCAACGTCGCGTGTATTATCGCCAGCGTGATCGTCGCGGCCGCGAGCATCATGTGAGCCCTGAAGGACCGTACTTTTCCTTTAAATAGCATGTACCCATAGCTGGCGGTGGTCAGCAACGATAATAATGTCAGCAGCCCCAGCCAGGCGAAGAGGGGCTGGAACCATATCATCGTGATGGCCACATCCCTCAGGCTCATACTACTTTCACCCTGCCGTGCATGCCCGGGTGTATGCCGCAGCTATAGTCGAACGTGCCCGCCTCGTTGAACGTCTTAGAGTACGTTTTGCCCTTCTTCATGTCGGTCGACTCGAAGTCCTTGAACTTTACGTCATGGGGCACCGGATCCATATTCGTCCAGGCGACAACGTCCCCTTTTTTTATCGTAACAGTGTCCGGCCGGAACTTGAAATCCTTGATGCTCACCTGCGCCGTGTCGGCGGAGGCCACCCCTGTGAAAAAGATCAAAACTGCCGCCAGTATGGCTAAACTAGCTAGCTTCATTGATACCACCTGGAAACATTTACGGGCGGGGCAATAACCTTAAGCGAGGCATGTAACGGCGGAACCGTGAGAGCGGAAAAATAGCGTTACTGAAGGTCGAAATACCCGGCGAGCTTTTGCCCAAGCACCGGGTCGTCCATCCCGTCGATGAACTCGCGGCGGCTCCTGTAGGGCCGGCGCATGGCGATAGCCGTGGCCCGCTTTTTTCCCACGCCCGGAAGGCTCTCAAGAATTTTAGAAGAAGCGCGGTTAACGTCCAGGGGATACGGGACCGCCGTGACGGACCGGAAGCCGTGGCCCACGACCTTCACGTCATAGAACGCCCTCAGCGGCAGGTCAGCGGGGACGCCCACGAGAATGGGGTAAGTGGCTATCTGCCTGCCGAAGGTGATGCCCCCCTCCCGCAATTCCATGCGCACGCCGGCCAGCACCGTCCCCGTCGGGACGACCCCTTTGAGCATCTCGAAGTCGATGTCCCGCCGGATCTTTTCCTTGTAGGCGTGGAAGATGCCCTTGTGCTTTTTCGCGATGCGGTCGCCCACGTCGCCCATGCGCGTGCCCTCGAACGGCATGACCTGCCTGATGTTGATGCGCCTGACTAAGAGGCCCTCCTCTAAAAGGCGCTTTAAAAAGTCATAGTTCAGCCGGAAGGTCTCCCTGGTCTCGCCCAATAGCCCGTACACGAAGTTCAGGCCCGGCAGCAGCTCCGGCAGCCCGGCCGGCCCCCTCGCCCCGCCCACCTCGCTCACGAGCCGTATGGCCTCCAGCACTTCTTCCGGCAGCGCCTTGAGGTTGTTAAGCTTGATTACGCGGGGGTCCGCGCTCTCCATGCCGAAGGCGGCCACGTCGCCGGACGTGTGGTATTTTACGATGGCCTTGAGCGCTTCTTTAGACGCTTCGGGGTGGCGGGCGATGGTGCCCGGGTTGACGTTATCCAGGTGAAGCACCTTGAGCCCCGGCGCTATCTTCCGGATGCCCTGGTATAATTTTTCTATGGCGCTCACGTTGGGCTCGGGGAACTCTTCGTCGCCCTTCGACATGTATGCCAGCAGGTCCGGCTGGCGCCCCAGGCGGAAGTGCCTTACCCCTATGGCATAAAGCGCCCCCGCCTCGCGGACCACGTCCTCGATGCGCCGGAAGTCCGGCCTCCCGTAAAAGCGCTCGGTGCAGAACGAGCACGTCCCCCTGAAGCACCCCCGGTACGTCTCCATCTCCAGCATAGTATCGGGATAATCGGGGTGCATGGGCACTATCCTGGCCCCCCTGACGGCCCATTCGGCGACGTCCCCGGCAGTCCTCCTCAGGCCGGGGTCGACCTTCATGCCTTCCTCCAAATAACCGAAAACCACGGCCTCGATGTCGCCCCTGGCGACGACGTCGAATGCGGGGCTGGCTTTTATCCTGTGTGCCATTTTCCCGCCCTCGGTGCCCGGGCCGAACATGGAGATGGGGCCGCCCAGGATCTTAGGCGTTTTCACTCCGGCCATGTAGCGCTCCAGCTCCGGGAGCGTGGCAGGGGCGCCGCCGATGTACTTGCCGGGCACGGTCACGCCGGCGATGATAACGACCAGATCCGACCTGTTCATCGTCTCGAGTATCGAGGGATCGCCGCGGAGCTGGTCGATGGTATAATAAAGCGCCTCGCCGGGCAGCGCCCCCGCCACGTACCGTGGATAGGGCGCCATATACGGGGGGACGCCCAGGCAGGCGGGCTCGTCCACGTAGCCGTCCAGTATGACCGTGCGCGACATCGTATGATAATGGCCGTGTGCTCCTAAAACTTTTCCGGGCCATACAAACCTTAAAATACGCCCCCGCCTATTACAAAGGTTATATGTCGAATAATGCTCCACCTTTCAGCAGGACCTTTGGCCGTGTCCACAAGTTCCGTATCCTGGCCTTCGACGGGCGCCGGGCCAGGGCGCTCGAAGAGTACATGCGGGCGCGGGGCGAGGTGAGCGCCGTTAAGGTCGACGAGCGCGACGGCACGCTCACGGCGGCGCTCATGCCACGGACGGACCCGTGGGAGGTGGAGGAGGCGGCGGCTGCCGGAGGGTTCCCCATCGTCGAATCCCGGTTACCGCTCGACTCCGTGGAGGGCCGCCTGGAGGTCGTTCTCTTAGTATTAGCTGTAGCCGCAACGGCGCTGTCCTTCCTGGGCACGTATTACGGGTGGGTGACGGGAGACCTGGCCGTGATGCTGGGCGCCTTCATCGTTTTTATTTGCGGCTACCCCATCCTAAAAAAAGCCATTACCGCCGTCTTCGAGAGGAAGTTCGGCTCGGAGCTGCTTCTTGGCCTGGCCGTCCTGGCGCCCCTGCCCTATTCATACGGGTATGGCCAGCCGCTGTACTATGCTTCGGGCATCATCATACTCATCGCCCAGGCCTCTAACATCCTGAACCGCTACATAGAGCCCCGATTCGGTGCCCTGGGCTTTTTCCTGCCCACGGAGGCCCTGGACTCGAAGGACGAGTGGATCAGCCTGGAGGGCGTAAAGGCGGGCGACATACTCAAGGTAAAGCCCGGGTTCCGCGTGCCCGCCGACGGCACCGTGACCGGGGGGGACGGCACCGTCGTGCGGCCCGGCTCCTGCGCCGAATCCAGAGCGGGCCCCCCCGCGGTGGAGGGCGGCTCCCTGCTGACGGATGGGACGTTGCTCGTGAAAGCGGCCCGGGACCGGGGCGAGTCCCGGCTGAAAAAGGCCGTCGTGGCCTTCGAGAAGGCGAGGAAGCCGATAGATGTCCTGCTCAGCTACCCGAAGTCCATCGAGAGGGCGCTTTTACTGGTCACGATCATGGGCGTCTCGTTCGTGTACCTCTTCTTCGGCAATTTAATGGCCGCCGTTGCGATATTCATCGCCGCGGCCCCCTGCGCGGCCCTCATCGCCCGTCCCCTGTCGCTCTTCGCCTGCTACCTGGCCGCCTCCAGGGCCGGCGCCAGGTTCGTGAGCCACGGCGCCATCGAGCGCATGAGCATGGCGGACACCGTGGCATTCGACGGCCTGGGCTCCATAGTAGCTAATTCGTCGCTCACGGACGTGGCCGGCTCCGAGGGCGACGTGAAGGCCGCCATCGCCGCCTATAAGGGCGATGACCCGACGTTCGGGGACGCGAAGGAAATGGAAGGAGGCTATTCGCTCCTGGGCCTGGCCGAAGCCTCAAAGGTGACGTTCGTGCCGGACGACCTCCTGAGCAAGGCCAGGTCATTCGAGGGCAATGGTAAGCTGACGCGCTACGCCTTCAGGGGCACGGCGCTCCTCGGCGTGGCAGCCTTCGAGCTCTCCGTGCCCGACAGCCTAAAAACGTCCGTGGAGCGCTTAGGGAAATTAGGCATCAAGGGCGTCATGCTCCTCACGGGAGAGCCATCGGGGGTCTCCGAGGCCGCGGCCAGGAAGGCCGGCATAAGCGTCGTGAAGTCCCGAATGGATGCCGGCGAGCGTTTGGAATATATAACGAAGATGGCGGCCGACGGCAAGAACGTGCTCGCCGCCGGCCGGGGATGCGACATCTCCAGGTTCGCCGCCAACGCCGCCGCCATCACCATAAAAGAGCCGGCGGTCGGCTTCGAGGGCCTGGAGGATGCCATTTGTGCCTCGCCCGCCGACGTGCCCGGATTATTATCGCTCTCCAAAAAAGAGGTGAAGAGGGCCAGCGAGGGGATGTCGTTCGGCTTTTACTTCAACACCATCGCAATCATCGCGGCATCCACCACGTTCGTCGACGTGGAGTTGATACTGCTCATGGTCGCGGCCAGCGTTGTCGCCATAGCCACGAACTCTGCCAGGATGTATTTTTCGGGCCTGAAGTGACCGGGAAAGAGCCAGCGGATATTTATATATAAATAATTCCATATATATTTCCGATGAAAGCATCGGGCATGCTGGCGGCTATCATTTTAATACTTCTCGCGGCAGCCCCGGCCCTAGCCGAGGAGTACGGCTCGATCACGGGCATCGTCACATCGGCCAACAATGCCGCAGTGCCCGACGCGGTGGTGACGCTCTGGGCCATCGTGGACGGGACGCCCGTGCAAGCCGTGGTCCCTAACAACCCGCAATATACCTCTAACTTTTCAACGACCCTGCCCGGCGCATACGCCTTCACGAGCGTGCCTCCGGGCAAATACAACATAACGGCCGCGCGGGGCCAGTACTTGTATTACGCCGAGGTGAACCTCACTGGCGGCACCGCCACGGCCAACATCGTGATCCCCGAGAACATAGACGTACTGAACATATCCGCCCCCACGCCCCCGCCGACGCCCAGGACGTATTACACCTACGTGCCCGTGCGCGTCTCGTCGCCAGTGCCGCAGGCCATCGCCCGCAGTCCCGGCTTCGAGGGGCTCATCGTATTATTAGCAATACCAATCGCAGCCTTTACCCGAACGCGCAAGTGGGATTAACCACCAAGGCCACAGAGGCACCACAGAGGCCACAGAGCTGTTTTTTCACCACAGTGGTTCACAGTCAGTAGTTCCGATGTGGTGTTTGTCCTTTTTTTGTGTCGTTATCGGGTGGTCGTGTGGTGGTGGAAAGTGTTGGTTGTTTGGGTTTAAATGACTGTAAAAAAGG
>Ga0315282_10003244_pt1 | contig 29275 bp, 24 predicted proteins | sample YL17G07_20_MG_FD_203693 | JGI IMG/M metagenome (GOLD analysis project Ga0315282, IMG submission 203693) | Sediment microbial communities from Yellowstone Lake, YNP, Wyoming, USA - YL17G07_20 | ecosystem: Environmental > Aquatic > Freshwater > Lake > Sediment | place: USA: Wyoming | collected... | reverse complement strand
GCCCGCGCCAGGAGAGAGGCATGAAGTTGTTGGTGGCGCTTCGCCCTGCGCTGGGTGGGACACACCACTGTCGAGTCGGCACTCGGCCGCCTGGGCGGGGGCGCAGGCCGAAGCGCCCTCCGGATTCCATCCGTGTGCATCCGCGCCCATCCGCGGCTCGCCCGGCCGCCTTCTTCCATAGCCTACCAAACCAACGCCGCCATTCCTGCCTTAGCAGCGAATTTCGTTGACCACTTGCAATTTTGCTATAAATATGCTATACTCCATTCCGAACCCGGCGCGCCATCTGCGCCGCGCACCTTGAAAACTGAATCGCGATCAGACTTGGGGACCACCTCCACCAACACGTCTTCTGTGGGAGCCTGTCTGTCTGGCCGTTCCCCCGGGCCCCTGACCCCTTCCGCGAGCCCCCGTCCTCGGGGCGACGGTTTGTCTGTCCGTTCCCCCGGGCCCCTGACCCCTGCTTGCCCGCCGGCCGTCTGGCGGGAACCCTGGCCCCTTCCTCCCATTTCCGGCTCTTTCCGACCCCTTTCCGATCCGTTTCCGATCCGATTTTGCCCCAGGACCCCCCTCCCGTGCCCCACAGCCCCAAATCGGCTCGCTTGTTTTCCGAAAATCGTGAAAACGCGTTTTTCGGCAATTTTCGGAAATCCCCGCGCAGTTGTGCGAAGCAGAGCGAAGCGCAACTGCGCGAGGCGAACCCAGCGAGCCGTACCGCTGCGTTCGCCCCGTGACACTCGCACGGTTCGGCCTCCAGCGGAACCGTGCGGCACTGAGTTGTCTGGCCTCGAACCCTTTGTGTCTTTGCGCCTCCGGAGCCTGTCCCGAGCGGGAGCGAGGGATGCTCTCTGTGTTGAGAGGGCGGCGATTTCCCATTCTTTCCCACCGATTGCCCACGAATTGCCCACTCGTTTCCCACTCGATCTTGCCCCAGGAGCCACTCAGGATGCCCCAGGACGCAAAATCGGCCCTTGCTTGTTTCCCACTTTTGAGAAATCGCGAAAATGGGAAGTTTTGGGAAACCGGGGATTACCGGATAACCTGCCAATCGTACGCTGCGGCGCAGCAGAAGCGTGCGGCGCCGGCCGTTCCCTCCGCCTCTTCGCCTCCTCGACTCTTCGCCTCTTCGGCCCTACGAGGTATACGCCCACCATCACAGAAGAGGCTTTTCGTCCGACCCCCCCGTGGGCCGTCCCTGAAGGAGTTACTCATGGCTCGACCTCTGAAAAAGCGACCCCTCGAAAAGCGACGCCTCGGCAAGACCGGTATGGAGATCACCCTCCTGGGCTTCGGGTGCATCAAGTTCCCCCACATCTCCGCCCAGCAGGCCGCTGACGCCCTGGACCGCGCCCTCGACCTCGGCGTGAACTTCATTGACACCGCCCGCGGCTATCGGGACAGCGAGGAGAAGATCGGCCCCGTCCTCAAGCGCCGCCGGAGCGAGGCCTATATCGCCACCAAGTCCGGCCAGCGGAGCGCGGCGAAGATGATGGCCGACCTGGAAACTAGCCTCCGCAATCTGAAGACCGATTACCTGGACCTCTACCAGGCGCACTACGTCTGTGACGAGGAGAACCTCGACAAGGTGCTCGCCCCCGGCGGGGCGCTGGAGGCCATGCAGAAGGCCAAGCAGCAGGGCAAGGTCCGTCACCTCGGCATCACCATGCACTGCCACCACAAGGCGATGCGCCGGGCGATCGAGACCGACCTGTTCGAAACCATCATGCTCGCCTACAGCCCCCTCGACCACGAGGCCGTCGCCGCGGAGATCATCCCCCTCGCCGCCCAACACGACATGGGCATCATCATCATGAAGCCCCTCATGGGCGGCGCCCTCGTCTCCCCGCCCGACCCCTCCCGGCCCGACGGCGCCGACCCCATCGTCGCCGGCGCGCTCCGCGCCATCGCCAGCCATCCCGCGATCAGCACTGTCATCCCCGGGATGATCAGCCCCGCGCAGGTGGACGCCAACTACGCCTCCGTCACCACCGCCGGGAGCTGGCACGAGGCGGCCCGGCGCGAGCTGATGCAGCGCATCGGCGCCCTCAAGGTCGAGGACCAGATGTGTCTGGCCTGCGGCTACTGCCTCCCCTGCTCCCAGGGGATTAACATCCCCGCGGTCTTCCGTGCCCTCCACATGCACCGCAACTGGTCCGCGGAGCAGTCGTTCCTGGGCCGGGAGCTGTACGAGTCGCTGGACGTGCCGGCCGACGCCTGTGCCGAGTGTAAGGAGTGCCTCGCCCGGTGTCCCGCGGGGATCCCCATCTCCGACCGCATGAAGGAGGCGGTGGCCGCCTTCGGGCCGCGCGGGAAGAAGAAGTGATATGGCCTTGCCCGAGCTGAAAGAGCTATGCCTGGCGCCCCTCGTCTCATCGGCAGAGCGCTTTCTAGCCATGCAGTGGTCCGATGGGCGCTTCGAGGTGACCCCGGAGTACGAGACCGAGGTGTGGAACCAGTTCCACCAGCAGTATATCCTCGCCGCCGCCCTGCTCTATACGACCGAGCATCCGGCCAATCCCTGGCGGGGAAGCGAGCGCCTGTGGCAGGCAATGCTGCGCAGCGGCCGGCACATCGCCAGCCATGTGGATGCCAATGGCGCCATGCTGTGGAACCTCAACGAGCACCACATGATCTTCTGCGATCAGCGCCTGCTGTGCGCCTGGCTGCTCGCCTACGAAATGCTCGAATCACAGTTGCCGCAGGAGGACGCTCGCCTGTGGCGGGAGGCGATCCTGCGGGGGTGTGACTGGCTGTGGGCCCACCACGTCTTCCCCTACCGCGAGACGCAGAAGTTCACCGCCCACCCGGATGGCGTGAACACCGGCACCAACCACTTCTCCCTCTACCTCGCGCTGCTCCACCGCGCCGGCCGTCGCTTCGGCCGGCCGGAGTGGGTGACCCTCTGCACCGACCTCATGCACCGCCTCCTCGCCGCGCAGGCCCCCGCCGGCTACTGGCTCGAGCACGAGGGCCCGGCCCTCGGCTACAACTACCTCACCTATCACGGCGTGGACGAGTACACCGCCTGGTCGGGAGACCAGGCCGGGCTCGACGCCCTCCGTCGGGGGCTGGACCTGCACCGCGACTGGACCTACCCCGATGGGGTCGGCATCGAGTGCATTGATGGACGCATGCGCCACACCGGAGGGCCTTTCGTTTGGGGCCTCTCCGGATTCGCCCGCTGGCCCGACGGCCGCGGCTATGCCCGCCTGCTCCTCTCCCACCTGAAGGAGGACTCCCTCTCCGGCGAGACCGCGGCCAAGCTCGCGGAGGCCTACCTGCTGCTGTCCGACCGCGCGGAGGGTGAGGAGACGCCTACGCCTCAGCTTCAGCCCCGCTATCGCTCTGTGCTCGAGGGCAGTTCCGTGGTGCGCAAGGAAGGCCCGTGGGTGATCGCGCTCTCCGGGCAGTGCGCCTCGAAGTGGGAGGACAACCCCTTCATCCTCGACCGCCAGTGCCTGCTCAGCGTCTGGCGGCAGGGAGTGGGGCTGGTGCTCGATGGCAGTAACTCCAAGCGGCAGCCCGAGTTGGCCACCTTCCACCGCGGCGCCGGCCCCCAGGCCGACCATCTGCCGCTCTCGGTGCAGCTGCTACCCGCAGTGGGCGCCGAGGAGGCGATCGCGGTCGAGTACGGCTCGTTCCGGGCGGCGGTGCGGGTGCGGCTCGTGGACCCGCGGACAGTGGAGGTGATCGTCTCCGCCCGGGGGGGCGAGGGTCAGCCGGTCCTCGTCACCCTCGTCCCGGCCGTGCACTTCGGGGAGAGCGTGACGGTGTATGGCGACGGCGGCGTCCACCCACGGGTGCTCGGCGAGGAACCGTTCAGCTTCGACCTCCGCGAGCACGGCGGCGTCCTCGCCTTCGGGAAGGTCCGGCTGCTGCTCCCCGGCGGGACGCGGGTGGAGTATCCCATCAGCCCTTTCAACTCCTACCACGCGCGCAACATCTCCCCGCCCGGCGCCAACCGCCTGCTCGTCACCTGCCCGGCCGGCCGCGGCGGGGTCGCGTTCCGCGTGCAGGTCGAGGACTAACCCGCCGATGCCCGCCACTCCCTCCGACCTCATCATTGACATCCACGCCCACCCCGGCTACTCGCAGAGCCTGGAGGGCCTCCGGGGGGAGTGCCAGGCCCTGCTTCGCGCCGCCGCCCACCACCGCGTGGATACGATCTGTCTCAACTCCCTCGCCGACTGGACGGAGTCGCCGGACCCCGACCGGGTGCGGGAGGGGAACGACGCCGTCCTCGCGCTGGTGGCCGAGCATCCCGACCGGTTGCTCGGCTTCTGCTACGTCAACCCCTGCTACCCCCAGCAGGCGCTGGAGGAGATAGACCGCGGCCTCGCTGCCGGGATGGTGGGCATCAAGTTGTGGGTGGCCTGCAAGGCGAGTGACGCCAGGGTTGACCCTATCGCGCGGCGGGCGGCCGAGCTGGGAGTACCGATCCTGCAGCACGCCTGGTACAAGGCACAGGGGCAACTCGCCAACGAGTCCACCCCGGCCGACGTGGCCGCGCTCGCGGCCCGCTACCCCGAGACGCAGATCGTCATGGCTCACCTCACCGGCGCGGGCGAGCGGGGCCTCGCCGACATCGTGCCCTATGGCAACATTTCCGTGGACCTCTCCGGGAGCGACCCGGAGGCCGGGCTCACCGAACTCGCGGTACGCACGCTGGGCCCGCGCCGCGTCCTCTTCGGCACGGACGCGCCCATCCGGAGCTACGGCGCCTCCCTCGGCAAGGTGTACGGCGCCCGCCTGTCACCGCGCGACCGCCGGCTGGTCCTGGGGGAGAACGCGGCGCGGCTGCTGGGGAGGGCGCGGCGATGAGGATAGATGCGGCCGCCTATCTCGGCGCCTGGCCCTTCCGCGCGGTCGAGGGCGGCCTGCGCGGCCTCGAGGCCATGCTGGAAGAGGAGGGGCTTACCGGCGCCCTGGTATCGCCCCTGGCCGGGCTCTTCCACACCGACCCCGCCCTGGCCAACGATCGCCTCTTGCGCTCGCTCCGGGGGCGCCGATCCCTGTGGGCCGTCCCCGCGAGCAACGCGCGTCTGGCCGACTGCCACCTCGAGATCGAACGCCTGTCCCACCGCCGCCAGGTCCGCGGCGTGCGCCTTGCGCCGGCCTTCCACGGATACCCCGCGGCCGAGGCGGCCGACGCCCTCCGCACCGCGGCCCGGTGCGGGCTGGCGGCCGTCATCCAACTCCGCGTGCAGGACGCGCGCGGCCAGCCTCCCGGCCTCCACGTCTCCGATCTCCCCCTGGGCGACGCGCTCGCCCTCGCCGAGGCCGTGCCCGAGGCCCGCGTCGTGATCGCCGGAGCCAAACTGGCCGAGCTGGGCGAGCTCTCGCGCCTCCAGGCCCGGCCCGATCTCTGGCTGGACATTTCCCACCTCGACGGTTTGGACTGCCTCGCGCGGGCCTGTGACGCCATTGGCGACGAACGTCTGCTCTTCGCCACGTGTTGGCCCTTCTTCTACGCCCGCGCGGCGCGGCTCAAGGTGGAGGAAGCGGAGCTGTCGCCCCAGGCCCGCGCTCGCCTCCTGGGAGGGAACGCGGTTCGCGCCTTCGGTCTGCCGGTCGAGGTCGTAGACTGAAGGCCGGGAGGCTCAGCGGGCGCGGAGCCCCGGCCCCTCCGCCTGGTAGGCGTAGGCACCCAGGTCAATCGGATCCCGCACCGGCCGCGGCCGGGCCGCGCCGACGGCCTCCGCGCGCCGGTCCGGGGGGAGGAAGGCCGGCGGGAAGAACGGCTGAGGGAACGGGTACCCCACCGGGCTCTCCAGCTTCCTCGCCCCCGCGCCGATCAGCGGGCTACCGGGCCGCGGGCGCAGATCGAAGGCGGCCAGGTTTCTGAACCCCGGGTCCCTCCCGACGATGGTGCCCCTCCACTCCGGCGGACAGGCCGAGCCCTCCGGCACCCAGTTGTTCTGTCCCGCGCAGATGCGCCCTCCCTTCGTCCATTGCGCGGTGTCCTCCGCCAGGAGGGTGACCGGCCCTCCGCCGAGCCGGTAGAAGACGTTGTTGTGCATCTCGACGCTCTCCAGCTCGGAGCGGGCCTGGATTGCGTCCGGGCACTTCTCCGACACGAGGAAGGTGTTGTTCACGATCCGATAGCGCCCGCGCGAACCGTACTCCTTGCCGTCGTGCCCGATCTGGACCACGGGGAGATCGCTGCGGCAGATGAGCACGTTGCCCACTACGTCCGAGTTCATGGGCCGGGGCCCGCGCTCATTGTCCCGTCCGATCAGCACCAGCGCGCGGAGAACATCGCTCTCCAGCCAGTTGTAGCGAATCTCGTTCCGCTCCGCCCGCGTCTTCACCGCATTGCCCCACGTGCAGTCGTGCACGTAACAGTGCTGCATGCGGAAGACCGCGCCCGGGTAGGCCACCGGATCGGTAGACATGTAGATGGAGTGCCCGCCCGGCTCGCCCCCGCTGCGCGCCACCTCCACGTACTCCAGCGTGAGCGATCCGGTATCGTGGTCCGAGCCCAAGATTCCTTGATCCGGGCAGTCGTGCAGGTAGACGTCTCGGATGGTCGTGAAGGCCGCCCGGTAGCGGATCCCCCGGTCCGTCCCCTTCTCGATCTCGAACCCCTCGAACAGGTAGTGGTTGCTCCGGTCGAAGTGCACCGCCATCTTCCCGCCGGAGATCACGGGCCGCTTCCCGTTCCGGCGCACCCCGCGAACGGTGATCGGCTTCTCCGCCGTGCCCGACCGCGTGAACGTCACGCCGCCGGGGTAGACGGCATCACCGTCTACCTCCACCACGTCGCCCGGTTGCAGGAGCGGAGCCACCTCCTGGAGCGCGTGCTGCTTCCGGCTCGGTCCGACCTGGTAGGAAGAGGCGGCGGCCGCGGTGGTGCCCCCGAGGAGCATCGCCAAACAGAGGAGGAACTGGGTCATGGGGTCTTGTCTCCTGCAGAAACGGCGGAACGAAAAGAACCGCGGGGCGCCTCTCGGCGCCCCGCGGACACGTCTGCGTCGAAGCGAGACTTACGTCGGCGTGACAACCAAGTTCGGGTACCAACACGGACAGAGTTCGCCCTCGAACAGAGGGTCGGCGGTCCCGCAGCCCCGGGTGATGATCTCTTCAGCCGGGTACCACTTCGCGTGGCCGTCCAGGAAGCCGAGGTTGGACCCGCCCAAGTGCCGGGCGTAGCTCTTGCGGAACACCGGGTCTTTGAAGAACCTGATCATATTGGGTATGTCCAGGCCGCACCTCTGGGTCCACGTGCAGTTCGTCCAGTCCGCGCCACCGGTGCAGGTCGGGTCTGGCACTCCGCAGCCACTGAGGTTGAAGACGTCCGGATAAGCCAGCTGGTTCCCTTGGGACAGCCAGCCGCCCGCGGCGTCGCCCACGCAGATCGTCTTCGCCACGTCCTTCCAGCGCTTCATCGAGTAGCAGGAAAGGGAGTCATTGTAGGCGATGCCCTGGGTGAACACCTTGTTGTCGGGGTTGCCCCAGCCGTGCTCGAACAACCCGAACTGGGGATGTCCCTGCACGAAGCCGTCGGTTACGTCGCCGCCCCAGCCACTAGGCCAGCAGATATTGCAGACCTGGACGTCCGGGCCTCCCGGATACCACGGGGCGTGGTCAATGAAGTTGTTCAGCCACAGGCCATCCCGGCCCATGGGGATGATGTTGTAGGGGCCGCCTATGACCCTGGCGCTCGGGCACTTCCAAATCTCGCGGTTCTTGATGTAATCCTCGAGGATTACCGGAATCCGCAGATAGGGGTCCGCGTGGCGGGCCTGGTTGCAGACCGCCGGCCAGACGGTGGTCATCACGCGCCCGCGGCTGTGACCGAAGTTGTTCCAGAAGTCGGCCGTCATCTTGTCCACGACCTTGCCGGGGAGGTCGTCATAGTCGGTCAGGTACATGTTAATGGCCAACGCGATGTTCTTCACGTTGGACAGGCACTGGATCTTGCGGGCCGATTCTCTCGCCCTCGCAAACACGGGGAACAGCATCGCGGCGAGAATGCCGATAATCGCGATCACGACCAGCAGCTCAATCAAGGTGAAGCCTCTGCGTCTCGTCATCTCAGAGCGTACCTCCTCATTCGGACGCTAAGCACTACGGCGGTCAGATACAGCATCAGCTGCGTTCAGGCCTCTCCTTTCCGGTCGCGTCTGCGCCCCTGCCCGGGTCCCCCGCCCAACGGCGGCAAAGGCACGCACAGAGCGCCTCGTCTGTCTTCTCTGCCTCTCAGCATACCGCTCGGGAGAAGGCACGGTCCATGCCAGAACCTGCTGGGGACTAGCCATTTCCGCAGCCCTGGCAAGGAAGGGGTCTACCGGCCGCAAAGCGGCTGCTGGCAGGCGTTCGGAGGAGGACTGGGTGATGGGGTCCTGTCTCCTGCAGAAAGGGCGGAACGAAAAGAACCGCGGGGCGCCTCTCGGCGCCCCGCGGACACGTCTGCGTCAAAGCGAGACTTACGTCAGCTAACAACCAAGTTCGGGTACCAACACGGACAGAGGTCGCCCTCGAACTCCGGGTCGGCGGTCCCGCAGCCCCGGGTGATAAGCTCTTCGGCCGGGTACCACTTGGCGTGGCCGTCCAGGAAGCCGACGTTGGACCCGCCCAAGTGCCGGGCGTAGCTCTTGCGCATCACCGGGTCCTTGAAGAACTTGATCATATTGGGTATGTCCAAGCCGCACCTCTGCGTCCACGTGCAGTTCGTCCAGTCCGCGCCACTGGTGCAGGTCGGGTCTGGCACCCCGCAGCCACTCAGGTTGAAGACGTCCGGATAGGCCAGCTGGTTGCCGCCGAACAGCCAGCCCCCGGCGGCGTCGCCGCAGACAATCACCTTCGCCGGATCCTGCCAGTGCTTCATCGTGAAGCAGCAAACGGAGTCGTTGATGGCGAGGCCCTGGGTGAACACCTTGTTGTCGGGGTTGCCCCAGCCGTGCTCGAACAACCCGAACTGGGGATGTCCCTGCACGAAGCCGTCGGTTACGTCGCCGCCCCAGCCACTAGGCCAGCAGATATTGCAGACCTGGACGTCCGGGCCTCCCGGATACCACGGCGCATGGTCAATGAAGTTGTTCAGCCACAGGCCATCCCGGCCCATGGGGATGATGTTGTAGGGGCCGCCTATGACCCTGGCGCTCGGGCACTTCCAAATCTCGCGGTTCTTGATGTAGTCCTCGAGGATGACCTCAGGACGGAGATAGGGGTCCGCGTGGCGGGCCTGGTTGCAGACCTTCGGCCAGATCGTGCTCATCACGCGCCCGCGGCTGTGACCAAAGTTGTTCCAGAAGTCAGCCGTCATCTTGTCCACGACCCTGGGGAAGAGGTCGTCATAGTCCGTCAGGTACATGTTGACGGCCAGCGCAATGTTCTTGATGTTGGACAGGCACTGGATCTTGCGGGCCGATTCCCTCGCCCTCGCAAACACGGGGAACAGCATCGCGGCGAGAATGCCGATAATCGCGATCACGACCAGCAGCTCAATCAGGGTGAAACCTCTGCGTCTCGTCATCTTAGAGCGTACCTCCTGTTCGGACGTTAGGCACTACGGCACATACAGCGTCAGTTGCGTTCAGGCCTCTCCTTTCCGGTCGCGTCTGCGCCCCTGCCCGGGTCCCCCGCCCAACGGCAGCAAAGGCACGCACAGAGCGCCTCGTCTATTCTCTCTCTATCGTAGCATACCCCTCGCAAAAAGGCACGCCCATGCCAAAACCTGCTAGGGACTGGCCATTTCTGCAGCCCTAGCAAGGAAGCTGTCTACTGGCCGCGAAGCCGCTGCCGGTAGGCGTTCGGAGGAAGGTGGAAGGCCCGCACAAAGGCCCGGGTGAAGTGCGCCGGGTCTCCGTACCCTACGCGATGGGCGATGTCCGCCACCGTGTGGTCCGTGCTCTCCAGCAAGTCCCGCGCCCGCGCGAGGCGCAGTCCCCGCACGTGGTCCGCCACCGATTCCCCCAGGTAGGAGGAGAACAGGTGGCTCAGACGGCTGGTGCTGTACCCTACGGCCCGCGCCACCTCCTCCACCCGCACGCCCCGGGAGAAGTTCGCCCGGCAGTAGGCCAGGGCGCTCTGGATCACCTCCCATTGCCCCGGATCGTGGGCGATGGCCGGCGATTCGCTCGGCACCAGGTGCATGCTCTGCCCCCGCTGGATGCGCCGGATCAGAATGCACCCCAGGTACTGCAGCAGCGCCCGCACCGCCTGGCGCCACCCCCAGGCGCGATTGGCCAACTCCGAATCTATCGCCACCGCCAGGCTCTGTACGTTCGTCCGGCCGTGCAGCTCCAGCACCGCTCCGGCCAGGTAGCTCTCCGGGGGCGAGTAGCTGGTATCGCCGATCGTCGCGTAGCTATGATCCAGCTCGCACCAGCACATGACGTAGGGGTGAGGCGGTTCGGTGGGAAGTTCTACGTGGTCTATGCCCGGGCCGATCAGCAGCAGGTCCCCCGCCGACAGGATGAATTCCTCTCGGGGCGTCTTCACCCGCCCCTGTCCGGAGGTCACGAACGCGAACTCGTGCCGCCCCGCGATGTGGTGACCCAGGTCCTCCGGGCGATTCTCCACCAGCCCCTGTGAGTCACTCTCGCTGGTGCGGTGGAACTTGCCGGCCGGCCGAGGAGCCATCAGTTCCCGGATACGACCCTCGAAGAGTCGTTCGGATTCCACAGAGTGATCCTTCGGTTGCAGATCTGACCGCCAGAGATACATGATACCACGATTTCGTCGGCCGCGAAACCCCTGAGAGCTTCCCTGCCAAAACCGGCTGAATTCTTGCCTTTTGCGGCTCCCCGCCTCTCAAGGAAGGCCGCCCTACGGGCCAGAATCAGGGGTTATCCACAGCCCGGGGCCGCGCCGCGTCAGGAAGTCGCCCCTCCATGAGCTTGAGCGCGAAAGAGAACTACCTCGCCGCCCTCCGCTTCGCCGACCCGGAGTACGTGCCCCGGGGTGAGGAGAACGTCTTCTTCGCCTTCCAATTCGAGGGCAACTTCGTCCAGGGGAACTGGACCGATCTGTGGGGGGTCCGCTGGGAAGTGGGCCTGCCCGATACCGTCCCTTTCCCGAAGGGCAACCCGCTGCCCTCCCTGGACCGGCTGGGCGACTACCGCTTCCCCCGGCCGGAGCAGTTGGTCTTCACGGAGGAACTGCGCGCGCAGGTGGCGGCCGTGGACCGGGGCCGGCGCCTCCTCCTCGGCCAGTTGACCTACCTGCTGTTTGAGCGGGCCTGGGCCGTGATGGGGATGGAGGAGTTCCTTACCGCGCTGCTCACCCATCCCGCGGAGGCGCACGCCTTCCTGCACGCCATCGCCGACTATGCCCGCGGCGTCTTCGACCGCTACCTGGAGTTGGGGGTGGACGGGATCAGCTTCAGCGAGGATCTCGGCAGCCAACGCGCCCTGCTGCTCTCGCCCGCGCTGTTCCGGGAATTCCTCCTTCCGGAGTACACGCACTGCTTCGCGCCCTCCCTCCGCGCGGGGAAGATCGTGTACTTCCACAGTTGCGGGTGCGTGGACGCGATCGCGGGGGATCTGGCCGCCCTCGGTGTGACCGTGCTCAACCCCATCCAGGCGCGGGCCAACGACCTGCGTCGCCTGAAGGCCGACACCGTCGGGCGCATGGCCCTGGAGGGTGGTATTGACACCAGCGTGCTCGCCCTCGGCACCCCGGCCGATGTGCGGGCCGAGGTGGCGCGGGTGCTGGAGGTGCTCATGCCCGGCGGAGGCTACGTGTGCGCGCCCGACCAGCACCTCCCCGGCGTGCCGGAGGAGAACATGCAGGCCCTGTGGGAGACCGCTCGCGCCTTGGGCCGCTATCACGGAGGTGCCGCATGACCCCGCGGGAACGCGTCGGCGCCGCGCTGCACCACCGGCGTCCGGACCGGGTGCCCCTCTTCGAGTGCTTCTGGGACGCGACGCTCGCGCAGTGGCGCGCGGAAGGGCTGCCCCCAGGAGTGGAGGCGGCCGACTATTTCGGCCTCGAGATCGAACTGCTGGAGGTGGACAACACCTTCGGCTTTCCTCCGGAGATCGTGGAACGCACCGCTGACTATGTGGTCGAGCGGGATAGCTGGGGGTACCTCAAGCGGAACTGGACCGACCGCCGCTCCACGCCCGAGCTGCTCGACTTCGCGGTGAAGTCCCGCGCCGACTGGGAGGCGCTCAAGGGCCGTCTCACTCCCGACCCGAACCGGGTGGACTGGGAGGCGGTGCAGGCGCAGCACGCGCAGTGGCGCGCCGAAGGCCAGTTCATCTGCCTGGAGGCGATGATCGGCTACGACATCCTCTGGCGCAAGCTGGGCGTCGAGCGCGCCCTGACCGCGATCGCCGAAGACCCCGCCTGGGTGATGGAGGTGTACGAGTACGACGCGAACATGCTCACGGGGATGGCCACGCTCTTCCTGGAGAGCGGCCTCGACTTCGACGGCGCCTGGGTGTACGACGATCTGGCCTACAAGAACGGCCCCCTCTTCTCGCCCCGCGCCTATCGCGAGCAGCTCCTGCCCTACCACCGGCAGCTGGTGCACTTCTTCCACGGCCACGGTCTGCCCGTGATTCTCCACTCCTGCGGCAACATCATGTCCCTCGCGCCGCACCTGGTGGAGGCCGGCTTCGACTGCCTCCAGCCCCTGGAGGTCAAGGCCGGCTGCGAGCTGGCGACGTTGGTGGCCGAGTATGGCCGGGACACCTGCTTCATGGGCGGGGTGGACGTGCGAGCTTTGGCGGCGGAGGAGGAGAAGGAGATGGAGCGCGAGGTGCGAGCCAAGCTGGCCATCGGCCTGGCCAGCCCGGGCGGCTACGTCTTCCACTCCGACCATTCCCTCCCGCCGCAGGTGAGCTTCGCGCGGTATGGCCGGATCGTGGACCTGGTGCGAAGGGAGGGAGTCTACCGGTAGCTAGAGTGGTTGGAGAGTGGACTAGGCCATCCCCGCGAGCTTCTCCGGCGTCACCTCCGCTCTCATCCGCTCGCCCGCGAAGAACCGCCGCAGCTCCTCTACCGCGAACTCCCCCATGTCCCGGTAGCGGCTCGGGACAGGCCCGCCCACGTGCGGGGTCAGCACCACGTTGGGCAGCGTGCGCAGGGGCGAGTCGGCCGCGGGCGGCTCCGGCTCGGTGACGTCCAGCCCGGCCCACAGCCTCCGGGCCTGGAGTTCCTCGATGAGGGCCGCCTCCTCTACCAGCGCCCCCCGTGCGGTGTTCACCAGCACCGCACCGTCCGGCATCAGCGCCAGCCGCTCCCGGCTGATCATCCCGATGGTGTCCGGTCGCACGGCGGCGAACAGGCATACCACCTTGCAGTTCGCCAGCAACTCCTCCAGCTCCACCAGCCTGATCCCCGCCGCCGCGGCCCGGGCCGGGTCCGCGTGCCTGCTGTAGGCCCACAGCTCGCACTCGAACGGCTTCACCAGCCGCGCGAACTCCCACGCGATGCTCCCCAATCCCACCAGCCCCACGCGTTGCTCGATCAACGTGTCCGGGTCGTACTCGCTGTACGTCCCCCACCAGAAATCGCTGTGCTTCATCTCCTCCCGGAACTGCGCTACCCGCCGCAGGCAGGCGATGGCCAGCCCGAGCGTGCATTCCGCGACATAGCGACTCATGGTCGAGGTGGAGGAGGTGATCTTCAGGCCCCGCGCGAAGGCCGCCTCCGGCTCCGGAAAGAGGAACTTCACGCTCCCCGCGGCGTGCGCCACCACCCGTAGGCCGGGCACGCGCGCCAGCATCTCCGCGGTGAAGGGCGGCGAGCCCCACCCCGTGATCACTCCGTCACACCCCTCCAGCCGCTCGGCCAACTGCGCCGAGGTCAGGCGCCCCTCCGCCTCGTTGTAGCTCGCCTCCGCAAACTTGGCCAGCGCCCCGCGCACCCGCTCGGGAAAGAGCTGGGTCTTCAGCTTGCCGCTCGGCACCACGAACACCTTTGGTCTTGCCACGCCTGCCCCCTTGGGTGCAGGGTTTCTGTGCGCCGGGCGGCGCCTATGCGCTCGTGGATTCGCGCCGCGCCCGGCGTTGCTGGCGCTTCTTCTCCCGCCACGAGTCGAAGTCCTCGCGGCTGTCGAACTGCAGCGTGTGCCGAGGCTGGTACGGAAACTCGCACTCCACCGTGTCGTGGTCCCGACATACGTTCGGTCTGACCTGGTAGGCGCTGCAGCAGTTGTCCCCGGTGAGGTACTTGCACGGCGTGCGCATCTCCAGGCGCCACCGCTGCGCCTCCACGTAGACTGATATCTGGTGGTGCGCCAGCCACCAGCTTATCTCGTCCCAGTCCCGCTGGCGCTTCGGGGCGGGAATCTGCACCGTGATGTAGCGGCAGCACCGCGCCGCGCACTGATCCTGGCAGCGCCGGCTCACCGTTGCTCGCTCCTGCTGCGACGCACCCATCATCACCCCCGGAGCCTGTGCTCCGCCCCTACTTCTCTCCGCCCTTCAGATCGCCTGTCGCCTCCACGGCGCCGCGTGTCGCGTTCCCTCGCCGTGGGCGGCGGGCGGCCGCAGAAAAACGTTGGGAGATTCGCGCCCCGCTGTGGAATAACCCCCTGCGTGAACTGAATAGGGTTCCAGAGGCTGCCGGAGATGCCAGGCCTCGTGGGAGTCGGGAGTGGGCTCCACGGGTGGACATCTGCGGCAGCCTCTTTTTTCGGCCCGCCACTGGACAACTGCATAGCGTCATCCGGAGCGACTACTCCTCCTTGCGCAGCTCCCGCGGATGTATGGGGTCCGCGTGTCGCCCGGATGAATGAGCCGCACCCCGCGCGAAGGCCCCCGCGCTTCCCGCGGACTGAAGGCACTGGCGCAAATCCCTCCCGCGCCTTATCGGCCCGGTGTTGTCCCCACACCGGGCCGATGCCTTTGTCGGGGGATAGGGTCCAGGGGTCAGTGGCCAGGGAACAATCCAAGGCTGCTCCCTGGTCTACTCGTTCTCCTCGAGATACCGCATGATGCCTCGAAACGCCAGGGTGCCGTCTCCCACGGCGAAGGTGATCTGGCGGTAGGCGCCCTGGCGGACGTCGCCCGCGGCGAAGATACCGGGCACGGTGGTTTCGAGGTGGCGGTCCGTCACCACCAGCCCGCTCTCGTCCCGCGCCACTTCCGCCGGCAGGAACTCCGACCGCGGCTGATTGCCGATGGAGATGAACAGCCCGTCTACCGGCAGCGTTGTCTCTTCCCCGGTCTTCACGTTGCGCGCCCGCACCCCGGTGAGCACCTCCTCCCCCAGTACCTCCACCAGCACATGGTCCCACAAGACTTTCACCTTCTCGTTCGCGGCCAGGCGCTCTTGCAGGATGCGATCGGCGCGCAACTGGTCCCGCCGGTGCACCAGGGTGACCTGGCTCGCGATCCCCGCGAGGAAGAGGGCCTCCTCCACCGCGGTGTTGCCTCCGCCTACCACCAGCAGGCGCCTCCCGCCGTAGAGCGGCCCGTCGCACACCGCGCAGTAGGAGAGGCCCTTCGTGAAGTACTCCTTCTCCCCGGGAATCCCCAAGCGCCGTGGGGCCGATCCGGTCGCGATCAGCAGCGCGCGCGCGCGCCGTACTCCCGCGGTGGTGGTGAGGTGGAAGGGACGGGCGGAGGCGTCAATGCTCTCCACCCGCGCGAGCTCGGTTTCCGCGCCGAAGCGCGCCGCCTGCTCCGACATGCGCTGTCCCAGCTCGAACCCGGAGATCCCTTCCGGAAAGCCGGGATAGTTCTCGATCACTTCGTTGAGCACGACCTGCCCGCCGGGCAGCGTCCCCTCCTCCAGCAGGGTGCTCAGCCGCGCCCTCCCCGCGTAGATCGCGCAGGCCAGCCCGGCCGGGCCTCCCCCGATGATGACCAGATCCCACACCCGCGCGGTCGTGCTCTCGCCCATCGCACCGGAAGCCGCTAGTCGCCCGAGACGGCCCCGACCCGCCGGCGGATCTCCGCCTCCGTCTGCAGGCCGATGGCGCTGTCCGCGACCTCGCCGTTCTTGAAGAGGAACACCGTCGGCACCGCCTGCACGCGGTACTTGCCCGCGGTCGCCCGCTCCTGGGCCGCGTTCAACTTCATGAACTTCACCTTGCCCGTCAGGTCCGCCGCCACTCTCTCCAGAATCGGCCCCAGCGCGGCGCATGGCGGACATCCGGGCGCCCAGAAATCCACGAGCACCGGGACCTCGCTTTTCAGCACCTCTTGCTCGAAATTCGCATCCGTCGCTTCTGCCAGCCCTGCCATTCCACAGGCCTCCTTGTGCCCGTTCTCATCCTTACCCCGGAGAGAGAAGCCACACTCGTTCTCCGGCGCGACATAGGGGGAATCGCCGGCCGCCGCCCTCCGCCCACAGGACGGCCTCCGGCGCACATTGTTCGTTGCCCGGCGGCCGGCCTCCTCTTCCGCTGCTTCAGGACCGCGGCTCACTGACAACACCGGTGGTCGCGCGGCGCGACTGGGGAAGAAGGGGTGTGCGGCGGCGGCTCCAGGCGGCCGGTTCGCCGCGCCGGAGACGGCAAGCGGCCCGGCGTCCCTCCGGGATCAGGCCCCCGTCCCCTCCTCCGCCTTGGCGCCCTTGTCGAGCAACTGGCGAAACTCCTGGCGGTCCTTCGTCTTCGCCAGCCCCTCCTCGTACGTGATCATCCCCGAGCGAACCAGGTGCGCGATGGACTGATCCAGCGTCATCATCATGTGCTGCGCCCCGGTCTGGATCACGGAGGCGATCTGGTGCGTCTTCCGCTCCCGGATGGCGTTGCGCACCGAAGAGATGGCCACCAGCGTCTCGAAGGCCGCCACCCGGCCGCGGCCATCCGCTCGCCGGATGAGGATCTGAGAGACCACCCCCAGCAGGTTCACCGATAGCTGCATCCGGATCTGCTGCTGCTGATGCGTCGGAAAGATATCAATCGCCCGGTCTACCGTCTGCACCGCGTCCGTCGTGTGCAGCGTCCCGATCACCAGGTGGCCCGTCTCCGCCGCCCGGATCGCGAGCTGTACCGTCTCCAGGTCCCGCATCTCCCCCACCAGGATCACATCCGGGTCCTGGCGCAGCACGAACTTCAGCGCGTTGGCAAAGCTCATCGTATCCCGCGCCAGCTCCCGCTGCGTGATCACGGCCAGCCGCGGCGTGTGCACGAACTCGATCGGGTCCTCCACCGTGACGATGTGCACCGGGTCGTGGGCGTTGATGTGATCCACCATCGCCGCCTGCGTCGTGGACTTGCCGCACCCCGCCGGCCCGGTCACCAGCACCAGCCCCCGCGGGCGTTCGGCGAAGTACGTGCACACCTCCGGGAGGGCCAGCTCCGCGATGGTGCGGATGCGCAGCGGGATCACCCGGAACACCGACCCGACCTGCCCCCGTTGCACGAACACGTTCACGCGGAAGTGGGCCAGCCCGTCTATGTGGTATCCGAGGTCAAGCTCCCAGGCCTGCTCGAACAGCTCGCGCTCCCCGCGGGAGAGCACGGAGAACGACAGCCGGCGCACCTCGTCCGGAGACATCGGCGCCAGGTCGGTGGGAAAGAGATCGCCGTAGATGCGGAACAGCGGCGGGCTGTTCGCCTTCAGGTGGATGTCCGACGCGTCTCGCTCGACCGCGGCCCGCAGCAGGTCGTCTACGTGCAGTGGCGCAGCTGGGCTCTTCATCTCTCACAGCTCCCCCGGCGCGGCGGCCATCAGCTCCTCCGGCGGCCGGCCCTGCCCGGCGCGGGCCATGAACTCGGAGGGGTTGGAGGTCTTGGAGAGCGCCATTTCGAAGCTGACGATCTTGTCGCGATACAGTTTCAGCAAATGGTTGTCCAGCGTCTGCATGCCCTGGTCGGCCCCGGTCTGGATTGTCCCCGGGATCTGGTGCGTCTTTCGCTCCCGGATCATGTTCCGGATGGCGGAGGTGGCGACCATGATCTCGAAGGCCGCGATCCGCCCCACCCGGTCAATGCGAGGCATCAGCGTCATGGAGATCACCGCCTGCAAGGTCACCGCGAGCTGCATCCGGATCTGCTCCTGGCGCTCCGGTTCGAACACGTCCACGATGCGGTCTATCGTCTGCGCCGCGTCCGTGGTGTGAACCGTGGAGAACACCAGGTGGCCCGTCTCCGCCGCGGTGACGGCCAGCTGCATCGTCTCGTTGTCCCGCATCTCGCCCACCAAGATCACGTCCGGGTTCTGCCGCATGACGTGCCGCAGCCCGTCCGCAAACGTGTGCGTGTCCATCTCCACTTCCCGCTGATTGAGCGCGGCCACCTTGTCCGTGTGCACGAACTCGATGGGGTCTTCGATGGTGATGATGTGTACCGGCTTGAGTTCGTTGATGTGGTTGATCATCGCGGCCAGGGTAGTGGACTTGCCCGAGCCCGTGGGGCCGGTGACCAGCACCAGGCCGCGGGGGAGCAGGGCTATGTCCTTGAGCACCGGCGGCAGGCCCAGCTCGTCAATGCTCTTCACCCGAATGGGGATCAGCCGCATCACCGCCCCTACGCTGTTCTGCTCCCGGAACACGTTCACGCGGAAGCGGGCGACGTTCTCGATCCCGTAGGCGAGGTCGCACTCCAGGTCGCGCGTGAAACGCTCGGTCCGCTCCGGACCCATGATCCCGAAGACCATCTCCTGGAGTTGCTCGGCGGTGACGACCGGAAGGTTGGTGCGGTGCAGCTCCCCATGCACGCGGAAGATGGGGGTCTCCCGGGCGCGCAGGTGCAGGTCCGACCCCTCGTTCTTCACCAGCAGGCGCAGCAGTTCATCCAGTGGTACCGGATAGCGATCCACCTCGGTTCTCCTTTACGGTGGATACGTCGCCTCCCTGCCGGCCCGACCACCCCGCGGGGCCAGACCCAGAGAATTCCCCTGTACCACGCCTCCGCCTCGATTCCTTCTGTCGGGGGCCCCAAAGCGCCTGGAAAAGGGCCGCGTGCCTGTGGCCTCTCACCCCTGACCCAGGTGTGTGACTGCTTGGGCAGGAAGTGCGGGGCGGCCCGGCGAACCGGGAGCAGAACCATCCCTGACGCCAGACGGCCGGACTGAAAGGACGGTCCCAGATGATGAGCATGCGAAGACGACTGATTCGGAGCGGGCTTGTTCTGGCGGTTCTGTCCCTGGCCGGCGCGGTGGCCATGGCCCAGCCGGAGCGCTTTAGCCTCCCGGCCAGGCTGACTGACCTGACGGTCCTGGGGGACCTGGCGCAACGTGGCGATCTGACGGCACCTGATCGGACGGAGATCCTGGTCACCTGGTACATCCGCGAACTCCGCGAACCCACTCCCACGACACGCGGGCTGGGCGGTCCCATTGACAGCGGCTGGATTCAGTGCAACATCATCGAGTCCCTGGGCGGGAAGGGTGATCCGGATGTCGTTGCTGCTGTCGCAGGAGATGCTGACGTCGAACCCGACGTCCGCGACGCCATGTGCATCGTCCTGGGGATGAAGGGGGACTCCTCACAGACGGCGCGCCTCATCACCATCCTGCAGAGTCACCCGCGGGAGTATGACCGCGCCACGGCCGCGCAGGCCCTCGGGGCGTTGGGTGCCACGGAGGCTGTCCCGGCGCTCGAGGAGGCTTTGAGGGACCCATACGTGGTGGAGGTCTGGCCGGATACGGATCCGAGCGTCACCACCTTCTACCCGGTCCGGAGGTGTGCCGAAGACGCCCTCCGCGCGTTGCGCACTCCCCAAGTGGTGGCCGCGAGCCGGAGCCGAAGCCGGCAATTCGTGAAGCGGATGAAAGGGTCGGCCGACACGATGATCCCGCTTCGGTCGTCTCTGCCTTCCGCGGGGTGGAGCATCTCCTGGAGCGAGGGCCGCAAGGAAGCCGTGGCGGTACACACCGGGAATGCGCTGCGCGTCGTGGTCGGCGACGGGTACGCGACGGTGAACAACCGCAAGGTCCAGCTCGCCCGACCGCCGGTGCTGCGCGGCGACAAGCTCCTGGTCCCCCGTTCGCTGCTCGCGATGCTGGCCTACAAGGCCACGCCGCTGGCCAAGCTCGCCATGCGGCCGGCGTCTGAGACCGCGGAACGGGTGCCGCCCCCTGGCCCCTGAACCCTGGCCCCTCCCTCCCTACGTCCCCCCGCGCCGCAGCATCTGGCGCAGCTCCGTGGAGTTGCCCGCGTAGGTCATCGCGTCCTCTTCGCTGATCACCCCCGCCCGCCAGTACTTGATCAGCGATTGGTTCATCGTCTGCATCCCCCAGTACCCGCCCTCGTTCATCGCCGCGTAGATCTGGGAGGTGCGGCCTTCCTCGATCAGCTTCGCCACCGTGGGGGTGTTGATCATCACCTCCACCGACACTGCCCGCCCCGTCCCGTCCGCGCGCGGCACCAGCTTCTGCGACACGATGCCAATCAAGCTCCCGGAAAGACGCAGGCAGATCTGCTGCTTCTCGTGCGGGGGGAAGATGCTCACGATGCGCTCCACCGTGTCCGCGGCCGAGGTCGTGTGCACCGTGGAGAACACCAGGTGCCCCGTCTCCGAGGCCGACAGCGCCACCCGCATCGTCTCCGCGTCGCGCATCTCCCCGATCAGGATCACGTCCGGGCTTTCCCGCACCACGAACTTCATCGCATCGTAGAACGACTCCGTGTCTATTCCCACCTCCCGCTGGCTGACCACCGACTGCTTGTCGTTGTGCACGAACTCGATCGGGTCCTCGATGGTGACGATGTTCGCCTGCCGCCCCCGGTTGACGATGTCAATCATCGCCGCGAGCGTGGTGGACTTGCCGCATCCCGTGGGCCCGGTCACCAGCACCAGCCCCTGCTTGTGCTTCACCATGTCTTCCAGCGTCTTGGGCAGGCCCAGCTCTTCGAGGGACTTGATCTCCAGGGGCACGATGCGGAGCACCATCGCGTATGTCCCCCGCTGGATGTAGACGTTGCAGCGAAAGCGCGCCATCGTCCCCACCGTAAAGGCCAGGTCCAGCTCGTGGTACTGCTTGAAGGCCTCTACCTGCCCCTCCGTCATCACCGAGCGCGCCAGCCGCTCCGTGTCCGCCACCTCCAGTACCGGGAGGTCCGTCGGCATGATCCGCCCGTGCACCCGCAGCGCGGGAGGGCACCCGGCCTTGATGAACAGGTCCGAGGCCTTGCTTTCCACCGCGAACCGACACAGTTGCTCCAGTTCCATTCGTCTCTACCCCTGTGATCTTCCCGGGCCTCTCCGCCGGCACTGCCACAGCACCCACCCCGCTACCGCCAGCAGTACCGCGGACGTCCCCAGGAGTACTTTCCGTATTCCACTCCCGAGTACACGCGCCTCTCGTCCCCCCGCCCCCGGCGACCCGCGTTCGCTCCCCGGGGCCACCCCCCTGTCCGCCCGCACGACATCGTATTGGTACCCGTTGCTGCTCCCCGCCAGGAGGAACCGTACCCCGGCCGCCTCTCCCCCCGGTGGGCCCGCAAACCGGAACCCCGGCCCGACGAAGAACGCGATTCGCAGATGCCCCCATGCCGGGAAGGCCGTCACCAACGCCGCCACCGGCAGCGGCGCCCCGCTCCGCACCAGTCCCATCGCGCGGAACCCGGCCGACGTCCCCACCCCCGGCTCCCCGCGCACGAGGGTCTCCTCCTTCAGCGACAATTCCGAGATGCTCGCGCCCGTCGCTCGCGCCAGTCCGTTGACGCCTGCGGTGAGGGCCGCGTGATCCACCACCCGATCGTACGCCACCGCCACCTCACACCCTCCCCCGCCCGTATCCACCACCATCACCGTCGTGTCGTAGGGCGCCGGGCGCGCGGGCGCACCCTCCGCCGCGGCCATCACCGCCGCGGCGAGCACCACCGCCAGGGAACTCAGGAGTCGCAGCCCCGTGCGCATCACCCTAGTATGCCCCATTCGCCCCGGCTGGTAGCAGATGGCCCTTACCGGCTGCAGCGGAACACGTGGTCGTACCCCGGCTGGTCCCAGTGGTGTATCTTCGGGTTGTAGTCCGTCGCGCCGTTGTCCGTCAGGTCCGGCCCCACGCTCCACACGGCCAGGCCCTGTCGCTCGAGGCGGTAGTGATAGGGTTGGTCGGCAAAGGGATCATTCGGAAGCGCCCAACCGTCTTTGGCGAGTTCCTCGAGCGAGGCCGGATACTTGCCGTGCGTTCGCTTATAGGACTTGGCCGCCGCGGCGATCTGCGCCGCCCCGGCCAGGGCCATGGGCCGGTACGCAATCCACAGCGTGCGCGGGTAGACCGGCGTGAGCATCGCCGTCATCGGGGCCAGGCGCAGACCGGTCTCCGTCCGGTCCACAGCCCGCATCGCCTCCGCCGCCTCCCGGTAGGGCCTCCTCGCCGCCTCGATGCCGCGCGTCGTCAGGTCCACATAGCTCCGCTTGTCCCGGCTCCAGATGTACCTGCCGATCGGCGACCGGGAATAGGTGATGCGATCAGACTCGTCATCAGGGTCCACCGCGTCCCCCAGCCTGATGCCTTTGCGCGACCGCTCGACCGCGCGGAAGATGGCCAGACCGTTGGCCCGGTCGCCCCTCAGCGCCGTGACGAACGGCTCGACCCGCCTCCGCCGGTCCAGTTCGTCATACAGCGCGCGACAGGCCTCCGGAGACGGGTCGCCGGTGGAGAACACGCGCGGGAGTTCTCTCAGGGCAAAACCCTGGATCGCGACCGCGACGAGGTGGCTGACGAGTGTCGGTTCCTGTGTGCAGTGGTCTGCAACGCGCAGAGAGGTGATGGACGTCGCCACGGCTTCGTCCAGCCGGCCCGCGCGGCGTTCCACCTCCGCCTTCGCCTCCAGCGCATACCCGGCCGCGCGGAAATGGGCCAGCTCGGGCATATGCGGGTTCCAGTCCGTGTCCCAATCCCTGATGAAGAGGCACGTGGGGAGCCGCGCCGCGCGCTCCAGCCGCGCGAAGTACTCCCCGTCCTTCGCCACCAGCTTCGGCCCCACCGCGGCCGGGTCCCACTTCGGACCCCGCTCCGTCTCCTTCACCACGGCCGGTTCGATCGCGAAGGCCTGCTCGTAGACCATCGCCGCGTTCGGCTCGCCGGGCTTGAGCTTGGGGAGCAGTTCGCTGACGTTCAGCACCGCCCCCGCCTGTCGCAGGCGCGCCAGCTCCTGTGCCCCCCGCCACTCGCTGTACTCCCAGGCAAGGTAGAGCGCAACTTGCGGCAGCACCGCGAGCGCGAGCAGCACGATGGCCACCCACCACAGCTTCCGCAGCCTCCGTTGCGACCGAAGGTCACTCATCAAATCCCCCGCCTCTCAGGGTATCTGGAAGGTGGTCTCCCCCTCCAGCGGCTTCGATACCAGGCCTACGGTCACCATCGCCTTCATTGTGTACCGGCCGGGCTCCGCTATTCGCACGGAATAGCACGGGGTCGCTCAGGTAAAGCCGAACGTCGCCAGGTCGCCGGCCTTCTGGTGAACCAGCTTCCCCCGAGTGTCCCGCACCTCGATGCTGGCCGGCGCGCTCTTGCCATCCTTCTGGAGGTCGCGCACCACCACCATCTCCCGCGTGCGGGGGTCGCCCGCAGCCATCACCCGCACTCCCAGGCCGGCCTTGTGTCCTTCGACCTTCGCCTCCAGGCGCAGGCGCAGCGCGCCCGTATCCGGTAGCCAAGCCGTGTTCCCGGCGTCCCACCGCGCCCGGTCGCTCACCGCGCGGTCGGCATAGATTCCAAACGTCCAGAGCGCGCCCGACTCATCCCGCTTCCGCACGCGACAATCGCACCAGAAGCTCCTGGCCGGCTCCTCCTCCGTCTCCGCCTTCGCGTTCCCCTGGCGTCGGAGGCTCAGTGCGAACGTGACCCGAATCTCGGCCCCGGCCAGTCCGCTGCCGTCCGCTGCTCCCCGAGGAAGAACGACTTCCGGGAATTGGTAGCTGTCAATACTCTCTCCCGAGTCCATCTTGACGCTGCTCACCTTCGCGACGCGCGTCCAGGGCGCGGTGCGCAGCGCTTCCCGCGAAGTGGCCAGGCGCATCTGCTCGCGGGTGAACTCCAGGTAGACTCCCGGGTCTTTCGCTGGCAGCAGGCGGAGCGCCCCGTAGTACGACTCGGTCCCCCAGGCCCGGGACGCGCCTCCCAGCGCCATCAGCGGGCCGGCCATGAGGCACACGAGCTTTCTCAGGTGCATGGTTCCTCCCCTGAAGGCCGTGAACAGACAGCCTACGTGTTAGATGCCACACCCGCCTCACCTGTCGCGGCACTCGTGCTCTTTCTTGACGCTGCTCCCTCACCTGACTATAATAACCTCCCGTGGGGCTGTGGCGCAGTGGGAGCGCGCTTCCTTGGCATGGAAGAGGTCACGGGTCCGAATCCCGTCAGCTCCACCATCCCACCCTTGTGCTTGCCATCGCCGGGGGAGCGAGATGCCCAAGACTTTCCCGTGGATCGTTTTGGCTCTCTGGATAGTGAGCGCGTGCCGCCTGTGGGCTGACGGCGGCCCGGTCACGCCCCTGCCCGGCACCGACATCCTCATACCCGTCCACGTTCACGAGGCCCTGCTCCTCGACCGGCACGTCACCATCACGCTTCCCAAGCCGCAGACGACCTCCGTGGCCACGATCAGGACGCAGTACCTGCTTGCGGTAGACAATGCCGTCAAGAAGCCGATGCTGGTGGACGTGGGGTGGCCGACCCAGGGGATCGTCTATGGGATGATGAATCAGGCGACGGGGCAGGTTGTTGAGCGCGTCGAACCGCCCTATCTCCTAACGGTTACGCTTGATGGCAAGCCGGTGCCGTGCAGCCTTCTCTCGGGCGACGAACTCGCCGCACAATACCTGCGCCCTCTGATGCAGCGCCGCGACCACTTGCTTTCCGACAAACCCGAGTTGAACGACAAGGTCAAGGAGATCAGAGGGCAGGCGCCGGCGGATCACCCGGAGTGGCTGTCGGAAGAGGGTGCGAGTGCGCTTTCGCAGTGGATGCAGCAGCGCAAGCTCGTCCCGACGCCAGAGGCCGACAAGATCGTCGCCGGACTGCTGGCGGTGAAACCCACCTATGAGAACGGCGAGGCACTGAAGCGTGCGCTGGGCTGGCTAGACCCGGCGCTCTCGGGCGTTTACGCGGCCCTCGACTACAAGGCGATATTGGCGGACCGCTGGGGCTTCAAGGAGGTGATGGTTGATCCCCGCAACGGCCGGCTGATCTGGGGTGGTCCTCTAAGTGCCATGGGCCCCGGGGAGGACTGGGGGATGTTTCGGTTCACTATCACGCTGCTGCCAGGCAAGCGGCACAAGTTGGTCGTGCAGTATGGCCAGGCCGCCTACAACTGCACCAGCGAGGCACCGGACGGCTGGTCGGTGCTCATGGAAAGCGTTCGGTCATGGGGCCTAGGCGCCGAGGGGACGACCGAGATCCGTGTGCCCCGCCGCGTGCCGCGGGTGGCCATCCTGCCGCGGGCGAAGAAGGTCCGCGTCGCAAAGGGCTACACCATCTACCGCATCAAACGAGGTGCCACGGACGCCGGCGACGCGGACAATCTCACCCACGACAACCTGTACGTGTCCACAGGTGGCTACGGCGGCTACTAACTAGACTGTATAGCCCTCGTTTGTAGTTGGCATTCTCCTTGACACAGTTGTCCTCGCGTGTTAGCATAAGTGGGCCAGAGACACGGCCCGCCCTTTCGGCCTTTCCGAAAGTTTGGCGGGCGTTTGCTTTTTCCAGCAGTCGTCGCGCGGTGTCTGCGTGGCCCGTGAGGGCATGAGCGAGACCGCACTCCACATCAAAGCCGTCGTGCTCGACCTCGATGGGGTCATTTACCGGGGACGCACCCCGATCCCCGGAGCCTCCGCCGCCCTCTCCTCCCTCTCCTGTCCGGCCTATTACTTCACCAACAACTCCACCCGCAGCCGGGAGAGCTACGTCGAACTGCTCGCCGGCTTCGGCATCACTTCCGATCCCGAGCATATCGTCACCTCCGCTTCCCTCACCTCCGAATACCTGCGCGGCAAGTACCCCCGCGCCACCGTGCTCGTCGTCGGCGAGGGCGGCCTGGTAGACGAGTTACGCGCGGCCGGCCTGCGGGTGGTCCGCCGCCGCGGCGCGCGACCCCTCTCCGCCGTCGTCGTCGGCATGGACCGGGCCTTCACCTATGCCAAGCTCAAGGAGGCCCAGCAGGCCCTCCTCTCCGGCGTCGAGTTCATCGCCACCAACCGCGACGCCACCTATCCCGTCGAGGGCGGCATTATCCCCGGCGCGGGCAGCGTCGTCGCCGCCGTCGCCGCCGCGGCGGAACGCGAGCCCCTCACCATCGGGAAGCCCTCCGCCTGGTCGGGCCAGCTCATCGCCCGACACGCCGGCGTCGCCCCCGGCGAGATCCTCATGGTCGGCGATCGGATCGAGACCGATATCGAGATGGGCCGCCGCGCGGGCCTGTGGACCTGCCTCGTCCTCACCGGCATCAGCTCCCTCGCCGAGGCGGCCGCGACCCCCGAGGCCAGCCGGCCGCACTTCGTCATTCCCTCCATCGCCGAGGTGCCGGACCTGCTCCGCACCCTCGCCGCCGGCCGCGCGCCGTTCGACTGGGTGGGGGAGGGAGAGCGATGAGCGAGCGCGTCCCGGTGGCCCTCACTATCGCCGGCTCTGACTCCGGCGGCGGCGCGGGCATCGAGATGGACCTCAAGGTGTTCGCCGCGCTCGGGGTCTTCGGCGCCTGCGCGATCACCGCCCTCACCGCACAGAACACAACCGGCGTGCTCGGCGCGTGGGAGGTCCCGGCCGAGTTCGTCACCGCCCAAATCGCCGCCGTCGTCGGCGACCTGCCGGTGGCCGCGGCGAAGACCGGCATGCTCTCCTCCGAGGGCGTGGTGCGCGCGGCCGCGGCGATGATGAAGGCGCGCGGCTTCCCCTACCTGGTGGCGGATCCGGTGGTGGTCGCCAAGGACGGCTCCCACCTCCTCACCCCCGGCGGCTTGGCCGCCCTGAAGGAGGACCTGCTCCCCGTCGCCACGCTGATCACTCCCAACCTCCTCGAGGCCGAAGCCCTGACCGGCCTCCGCGTCACCTCCGAAGAGGAGGCCCGTCGCGCCGCGGAGAACCTGCGCGCCGCGGGGTCTTCCTGGGTGCTGATCAAGGGCGGGCATGGGCGCGGAGAGACGGTCACCGATCTGCTCCTCGGTCCCGACGGGGCGCAGGCCTTCACCTCTCCCCGACTCCCCGGCGGACCGTATCACGGCACCGGTTGTGCCCTCTCCGCCGCGATCACCGCCCACCTCGCCCGCGGCCTCTCTGTTCCCGAGGCCGTGGCCGCCGCCCGCGACTTCGTCCATCAGTTGATCCGCGATTCCGTTGTGCTGGGCCGGGGCGCCCGCCTCCTTCATCCCCGCGCCTCGTGTCCCTCCCTAGACCCTAGACCCGAGACCCCAGACCCTATCATTCCAGGAGCTTCCTCATGCCAAAGTCCACCCCCAAGTTCATCTTCGTAACCGGCGGCGTCGTTTCATCCGTGGGCAAGGGAATCACCACCGCCTGCCTCGGGCGCTTGCTCAAGGACCGCGGCCTCGCCATCACCATCCAGAAAATAGACCCCTACCTCAACGTGGACGCGGGGACCATGAGCCCCTTCCAGCACGGCGAGGTGTTCGTCACCGAGGACGGCGCGGAGACCGACCTCGACCTGGGCCACTACGAGCGGTTCGTGGACCAGTGCCTCACCCGGCTCAGTAACGTCACCACCGGCCAGGTCTATGCCGAGGTGATCCGCAAGGAGCGCGCCGGCGAGTACCTGGGCCGCACCGTGCAGGTCATCCCCCACCTCACCGACGAGATCAAGTCCCGCATCTACGGCATCGCGGAGCAGGACAAGGCGGAGGTGGTGATCTGCGAGATCGGCGGCACCGTGGGGGACATTGAAGGGCAGCCCTACCTGGAGGCCATCCGCCAGGTGCGCCGGGAGGTGGGGCCGCAGAACGCGATGTTCGTCCACGTCACCCTCCTGCCGCACGTGGGCACCTCCGGCGAAACCAAGACCAAGCCGACCCAGCACAGCGTGCGGGAGCTGCGCAACGTCGGCATCCAGCCCGACGTGCTGGTGTGCCGCACCCACTGGCCCCTCTCGGCCGACATGCGGGACAAGCTCAGCCTGTTCTGCGACGTCGCCCCCCAGGCCATTATCGAGGCCGTGGACACGGAGATCGTCTACGAGCTGCCCCTCATTCTGGAGCAGCAGGGCCTCGGCGATCTTGTCAGCAAGCGTCTGGACATTGACGGCACCCCCGATCACTCGGAGTGGGAGCTGGTGGTCCAGCGCCTGAAGAACCCCACCCACCGCGTGGAGGTGTGCATGGTGGGCAAGTACATGGCCCTCCAGGATGCCTACATCAGCGTCACCGAAGCCATCCGGCACGGCGGCATCGCCAACGACGCCCGGGTGGAGGTGCGCCGCGTGGATTCCGAGGAGATCGAGAAGCACGGCGCGGCCAAGTTGCTCGAGGGCGCCCACGGGGTGGTGGTTCCCGGCGGCTACGGGGATCGCGGCGTGGAGGGCAAGATCCTCGCCATCAACCACTGCCGGGAAACCAAGCTCCCCTTCCTCGGGCTCTGTCTCGGGATGCAGTGCTCCGTGATCGAGTTCGCCCGCGCGGTGTGCGGGTGGGGGGATGCCAACAGCGCGGAGTTCAGCGCGGCCACCGAGCACCCGGTCCTGGACCTGATGCGGGCGCAGCGCGACGTGGATGACCTCGGCGGCACGCAGCGCCTGGGCAGCTACGAGATGCGCATCAAGCCCGGCACCAAGGCCCGCAAGATCTACGGCTCGGCCCGCGCCGCGGAGCGCCATCGCCACCGCTACGAGGTCAACAACAAGTTCCGCGCGGAACTCGAGGACCAGGGCCTGGTCATCTCCGGGGTCAACCCCGCGCTCGACCTGGTCGAGCTGGTCGAGCTTCCCGACCACCCGTTCTTCCTTGCCAGCCAGTTCCACCCCGAGTTCAAGTCCCGACCCAACCGCGCCCACCCCCTCTTTCGCGAATTCGTGAAGGCCGCACTGAAGCACGGGGAGTGAAGCCGGGGCCGGGGTTCAGGGCTCCGGGGCGAGGGGGCAATGCGGGCCGGGATTCGGGAGGGGACGGCCGCAAGGAGGATCGCCCGGAGGACCGGGGTCCCACAGGCCGGCCTCCCACTCGTCGTGCCCCTTCTTGCCGCTTTCTGCCGCTTTTCGTGATTTTCGTCAAAGCGGCAATCGCGGGAGGCGGTTTTCGTCCAGGAGCCCCGTGAGATGCCCTGAGAGACGAAATTCGGGCCTGCCGCAAGTGGCAGAAGAGCGGCAGATCTGCGGCAGGGGGCGGCAAGAGCGGCGGGCTGGCGCGCTATCTCAACGGGCCGGGGCCAGGGGCCAGGGGTCAGGGGCCCGGAGGCCCGGTTGTTTCGGAATTGCCGAGATTTTCCGATTTTGGAGTTTTCGGGAAATCGGAAATTCCGCGGCCGAT
>Ga0315282_10003243_pt1 | contig 29277 bp, 17 predicted proteins | sample YL17G07_20_MG_FD_203693 | JGI IMG/M metagenome (GOLD analysis project Ga0315282, IMG submission 203693) | Sediment microbial communities from Yellowstone Lake, YNP, Wyoming, USA - YL17G07_20 | ecosystem: Environmental > Aquatic > Freshwater > Lake > Sediment | place: USA: Wyoming | collected... | reverse complement strand
GTCAATACAACCGCGCTCCACACCCCTTTGTCTGGACAGCGACAGCTGATTCAATCCTCCAAAAGGTCAAAAGACTTTGTCAACGTATTTCCGAGACGGGACACTAGTTGAGTGGGTACGAGCTGTAAATTCGCATGGCGGGTTTGGTCATTGGCAATGGGCAGTGTCTACTCATCCCTCTTATGTAGCTGGTATTCTAAACGCCTCGGTGATAAAATAAATGCATTTTACAGTAAAATGTATATAGAAACTGAGAATTTGAAGACATATAATGGATTTTAAGATGGTCTCGGTATACCCAAGGTCAATCGGTCTACTGGCCAGGCCTCCGATAGAAATAATATCATATTATTTGAGATATAAGGTCATAATAACTCCGGGCAATCCCGGCCTGAAAGTTAATATATTACTAATAGCGAATGCCAGATTCGCCGACTTCTACTTCAAAGTGTCACGGAACCAGCAGCTTTATTATTTCTGAAACGTTATCCACTTTCTCTAGGTTATTAATCATGTCAAATACCTTTTCAGCGTTTTTCCTTGGTATTCTGCCGCAGAAATCGAAATTATGCCAGTATTTCTCCGTCAGTTCTTCCCTAGTTAGCGGGAACTTGGGAAAGCCTCTACTCTGCGGATGATTAAAAGCGGCGGAATATTCTTTGCCATCCTTCATTTTCACAATTAATTCCACCATCATGGGGTCTTTTTGTGTCGTTGGTATGTGCTTTACTTTGCCGCATAATGCGATAACTTTGGGATCCTTCACGGCTTCTTCAGTGTAATGCTCCAGCCTGGCACCTTTTCTGAGCAGGACATTGGCGGCACTGTAACCTTGATAGAAGAGAGCCGCCTGCTGAGAATCGCCCTTTTTGAAAGGAATGGCTCCATAACTATTGAGCTGCATCGGGTGCACACCGATAATGATTTCTTTGATATCATCCGCATTGATGTCATGTTCTTTAAGGATATCTAGTCCGCAGTCAATAATATTATGGTTCCCCTGGCAGGAGGGATACTTTTTATGTCGACTTTTGACGTAGAATTCCTTGCCCAGGTCACGATTCATAACCTCGGGGTGATATGGTTTCGGGCAGTAGCACTCAAAATAACCCTGGGGACCAAAGAGCGGGTCTTTGAGACCGGTGTAGCCATTCTTAGCCATTAGAGTGGCTATGATGCCATTGCGGGCAGCCATTGCCCCATAAAGCTTGAAAGTCATCACACCGTCCCATAGAGAGCGGAACCCTCCGGCAACCTGGGTTGTCAGAATACCGAAGGAATTCATCACCTGGTTTTCATTTAATCCCATCAACCTGGCGGTAAGTCCGGCTACCCCGAACGCGTTTACCGTACCGACTGGGTCAAAGGGGTGATCGAAGCCGAGTCCTTCTACAAAGGCAATTCGCGCCGCCATGTCGCCACCCAGGATTACGGCGCTGATAAGGTCTTTACCACTGGCGCCGACATACTCGGCTACGGATAGTGCCGCCGGTACTGTCGAACTCTGAACATGACCGGGAAACATGCCTTCATTCTGTCCGAAAGCATCCGGTCCCGTACATTCGAAATCGTAGGACCGCCCCTGGAGACTATTCATCATGGCAGCATGGGGTAAAGGCACTTTATCCCCGTGCACCAGGACGGTAGCCTCTCCTTTCCCACCCCATTGTCTTACCAGATCGAACAGTGCTGAGTTACCAGGCCCGTTGGAACCACTTACCATGACACCTATCAGGTCAATTAATTGTCTTTTAGCGTCTCGTAGAACCTCTTTATTGAAAGCCTCGTACCTGGTGTCCAGTACATTGTGTATCAACTTCTGGGTTTCCGTAGCCATAAAGTGCCTCCTTTCCAAGCTTTTAGTGTAATAGCATTTACGCGGATTTCATTATATTAACAACCAGTGGAGGAAAGGTCAATATACTGACATAATTGATATCGTAATACGATTATTCATTATAATACTAAAAATTTACAAAGACCATTACCAGGGTAGTAAATTTTCACAAGGATGCAAAAATGTCTGAAAGACGGGATATAGGTGTGTCTCAGTTATGGAGTAATCACCTATTCTAATATCGATGAAAAAACCTTTCAGTTTATTTATCTCCTATAACCCAGGCGTCAAAGCGCAGGCCGGCAGCCTGGTCATATTCTCTCTTGAAGGCGTCATCGAACGCTTCGGGGTCCATTCTACGCCATTCTTCGTAGTCCTTTTCAATGACCTTTTGCACGTCGACCAAGTAGCCGCTGGTAGCCTGGCCGAGGCAATTTCTGGATGCCGTACCCCTCGGGCTTATCAGGTTAATGGCTCCTCCTCTGTCCACTTTCCCCGGGATAATAAAATCAATCCGGGCGCCGTGGTCGACATATACAGCCCCTGGTATCATCCTTTCCCATACCAGCGCACCGCAGAGGACGATGCCCCTCTCGTTATAGGCTTTTACGATATCACCGGTCTTGATGCCTCGCTTCTCTGCGTCTTTCGGATTAATCCAGATAGGCTCATATTTGTAACCATCGGCTCCTCGTACCTTGCAGGACATGACTTCCCTCGTCCAGGTGATGTCGTCACACTGGGCATGAACCCGCCACCGGCCGTGGTTGGACATCATGAGCAGAGGGAACATCCTTGCCCTGTCGCTGGAAATCCTCTCATCATGCGTTTCACTTTTCTCAATCCACGTGGGGATAGGCCTTCTTTCTTTATCATCCGGGAAGGCTGTGGCTAATCTTTCGGAGTAGAATTCCAGCTTACCCGTAGGGGTGGGCAGGGGATTTTTCTCCGGGTCCCTGTAGAACCCGATCATCCCGGCCGGATCGCTTTCCCAGTCCGGTGCGATTGGATAGACATAATACCCTTTTTCCTGGAATTCTTCCCAGCTGATAACTCCTGTCCTTCCCAGACTGTTATTAAAGCTTGTTGTTATCCATTCATCTACGGTCTTTCCCTCGGAGACAGCTTTTTCCATGCCCATTTTTTTGGCAATCTCCAGCACAATCTCGTAATCGCTCTTCGATTCCCCGACGGGACTCATCGCCTGCTTCTGCAAACCCACCGTAGAAAACTCATTGGCGCCCATCCCGCCACAGGATACTATGTCGTCTACTTCAAGCGTTGTGTTAGCCGGTAGAATGATATCGGCGATAAGACAATCGTTCTCCAGCCAGGGGTGCTGGGCAACCACGCACTCAATCTTCGGACTGCGGAAAGCGTCAACTGTTCGGTTGCCGTCATTCCAGCAGGTGGTACGGCACGGAGTATCGGTCCATATCATGTGTATCTCGGTGCCGCCTTCTTCTCTTGGTATCGGATATGTGTACTTCACGAACTGGTTTTCCGGCGGTTCCGACAGACCACCGGTACCCCAGAAGGTAATGGGCGGGTTAAGAATAGCATCCTGTATATAGGTCTTGGGGATTGCCTGCTTTGTAAAGGAATTGGCCGTAAATTTAAAGAGCATTAGAGGCCTTATTTTTTCGTTGGGGTCCTTCAGCCCGACGACCATACGCCCTGCGTCAGGCCGGCCGGGCATATAGGGGCGGGGCATGCCGGGATTGAATCCTATCTGGAACTGGTTGACACCCGGCTTTCCCAGTCCCTGCATGCCAAGCAGGATACATTCCAGCCGGGCGGGTTCGTGAGAATAAGGCCCCCTGATATAGGAACCACCGTAAAAATGGGATATCGAAGTTGTCTTGGACGCGAATTCCCTTGCCAGCGCTTTAATAGTCCATTCAGGGACATCACATTTGGATGATGCCCATGCCGGCGTCTTGGGGATACCGTCTTCTCTGCCAATCACGTAGTCTTCCACCCTGTCCATGCCCACGGTGTGGGTCTTGACGTATTCTTTGTCGTAGATGCCTTCGGTTAACCAGACATAGATTATCGCCAGTTGCAGAGCGGCATCCGTATTAGGCAATATGGGTATCCACTTATCGGCATGGACGGCAGCTCCGTAATTGAGATCGGGACAGATATATACCTGTTTTATCCCTAGTTCTGACCAGTAGTAGCAGAACCGGGTAGCCGTCTGCCCGCTGAACCCCCACGGTGTTGTCTCCGGGTCACACCCCCAGTAAAGCACCATCTCGCAGTTTTCGGAGACATCCTTCATGGTGTTATCATCCGGCCTCTGCAAGCCGCGATACCCTTCCCCCCAGACATGTTTAGCTCCGTAGTACCAACCTTCCCAGCTGTCCGGATTTCTTATCTGCTGCGTAAAACCGCCTATTTTATCAAGGAGTAACGCAGATTGACCATGGGCTGCGTGGACCGTCTTGCATTCGCCATGCCCGTCTACCTGGGCCATAATAGCATAGGGGCCGTATTTCTCATGTACCCGCTTTATCTCAGCGGCTATTGTCTCAGCCGCTTCATCCCATGAAATACGTTGATACTTACTCTTTCCCCGGTTCTGTGGATTTCTCTCACCTTCGGGGTCCCAGTCGACTCTTTTGAGGGGATACTTAATCCTGTTAGGGGAATATGCCCTCTTCTTATAGGCGAGCGAAAAGGGTGAAGGGTTAGACTTAAAAGTCGGCTCCAGGACTTTGCCCCTTACCTCAAATTTCCAGGGGTTCAATTCCTTCCTATCGTATTTCCAGTCGTAGTGAAGCGGTCTTATCCTGATTATCTTGCCGTCCCAATAATCAACTGCGCAAGGGGCTCCGCCGCCGACGCCGAGGAAGCCGAGAGCTTTTATGGTGGTTTTTTCGCTGCGCTGGATATTCGCTCCCGCAGGTCCATCCTTATCTGCAACACCGTATGGTATATTCATTTTTCTCCTGGCTACCGGCTTTCCTGATAGCCTTGGGCATGGTAATATTTTTATCCTATTATCTGGATATTATTCGTATTACGATATAGATTAGAGCATATTAACGTGTTTACCAGCTATTGTCAAGTTTAGTAAAATACGTAAAAGGAGTTAGTAAAGAATCTGTAAAAGTGACCAGTCCCCAAAAGCGATACCAACTTTTATAAGAGTTATCGGTATTCCAGCCTCAGGAGTATGCATGTCTCCGCCTGTTCCTATCTTTTTATTCTGCAGGATAAGATATACCGGTCACTTTTCCACCGCGCTCAGGACACTACCAGTGGTAATGACGAGTCAACACTTGAGTGGCTCTTAATCAAGTCTAAACATTGGTTTACTTTTTAGCCCTCGCGTCGGCGTACTCCGGCGGGATATAACCTGTCCAATCGGCCACTTTGTTCGGGTCCAGCATATTCCTTACCTTCTGTAACCAGACATCGGCGTTATCATAGATGGGCCCCCACCTCTGGTGGATATGTTCAATATCCTCTACCTGCATCATGGCACCACGGTTAGTATAGCTGAATCTCCTGAATGGGCTATTAGCGTCATATACCAGGTCCATATACTCTCTGGCGGCGGCTAAAGATTCAGGGTCCCAGGGGTCATAGCCCGTCGCAATGCCGCCGGAGGAACCCAGGGAATAGTGTTCCATCGGGCGGTAGGACATGCCCATATTGGGTTGTACTATAGACCCGCGCTTGCTAAAAGGTTTAAATGCGTCAAATTCAACCGGACGGTAATTCAGCTGCATCTCTGTGGAACCATCTGCTCCCTGGATGGATACCATGAAATCGCCGGTACCCCGGGCGAGTCCCACGCCCAGAGACCAGGTCTGGTACTGGAACATCCAGGCCTTGGTATCGGGGTCATTGTACTCAGGGTCCAGGTAGCCGCCCCACTTCTCCATAGTTGCTAGTACCGCTTTTTCCCGGTATTCCAGTTCCCTGGCGGAGTGACCGTTCACAAACACCGGTACTGACCTTTGAATCTTTGTCGGGTCTCGTTGTGCCCCTTCCTTCATCCTTGCCCACTGTTCATCAGCACCTTCTCCCATACTCCCACCACCAAGATAGGCGGGAGCGACAATACACGCCAGTTCCGCCTGGCCGATTTCCGTTGAGGCTTTCATCATCTTCTCCGTATCGGGAAAGGTGAGGACATTGACACGGTAGTTATCAGGTACTTTTCCTAAATGGGCTTCAGATAGAGCTTCGCCGGGTTGTCTTTTCATCTCAAATTGTGTGGGAGATTTAGCATACCAGGGATAAAGCTTAACAGAGCATTTGGTGATAATGCCATGCCCGCCGTTAGCTCCGGCACGTCCTCTTAAGATTCCCCTCAGGCTGAATCCCGGTCCATCCCCCGAGAACCAGCCCCCCTCCCGGCCGGCGGTACCGAGATTCAATATCTCCCCTGTGGGTAAGACCCATTCACAACCCAGGACGTTGCGCCCGTAGCCGCTACAATAAAGCTGGGAGATGGTCATCTCCTGATGGCAGCAGGCCAGGGAGATTACCGAGGCGGTATACCCCACACCGGGTTTCCCGACGTAATAACCAACCTTACCGGCGGCATCCAGCAGCTCATACATCGTCACGAAGGGCTCGACGACGGCATGCGCATTCTTCTCATCTATTTCCAGAATACGGTTCATCCGCTTCAATTCCAGCAGGATGCCCCGCTCGCTGGCAAGGTAGGTAGCTACGTACTCAAAGGCGCGGGCTGAAGGCTTAAACAGTATGCCGGCTTTATTACAATACCTGACTATCGCCTGAATCTCCTCGACGGTAGCCGGTAAAAGGACCGCGGCGGGCGGATTGTGCCGTTTATCGCCGAATGCCAGCTTGTTTCCCCAGACCTGGTTGTAGCTCTCCATTATCACGGGGTCCTGAGTGATATACTCCGAACCAACGATATCTTCAAGAACCTTGTATTCTTCTTTAGTCAGTTTCATTTTCGGTCTCCTTCCCTGCTATTCACGTTAACTACGCTAAATAGATTTTTGCACCAGTTCGATTATATCCAGGACCTCGATTTTATCACCGGTCTGCCTGGCGGCATCAAGAAAGTTCCGCTTACACCAGGGACAGGCACTGACGATAGCCTCCGCCCCGACCGCCTTCGCTTCCCGGAGCCTTTCGGCGCCGGTCCATTTCGCAAAATCCGGGTAGGTGTCTATCACCCCACCGCCAGCCCCGCAGCACCAGGCATACTCTCTAATGCGATACATCTCGATGAAATCCAGACCCGGAATACTTTTTATTATATTTCGGGGAGTGTTATAAACCCCGTTAGTGCCCCGGCGGTATTTCTTCGGGGGGTCGTGCAACCACATTAGCATACCCGGGGGTTTGACTTCCTTGCCACTCCAGTGAATCCAGGGTTCTCCCAGCCGACCCAGATGGCAGGGGTCATGGTAGGTAACCTTCATCGGCAAGGATTTTTTAAGCTGGAGTTTTCCCTCCCGGATAAGTTTCTCCAGGTACTGGGTGATATGGTAGACCTCGATTCCCAGCTTTTTACCGATTTTGTCGTAGAGCACCTTATACGTACCGTAGCAGTCCGAACAGGGCGTAACTAATACTCTTACTCCAGCTGTTTTGAAAGTTTCTGCCTCATGCTCTGCGAACTTGGTCAATTCTCCGTCATAGCCCAGTTCGTAGGCCCGGCCACCGCAACAGGATTCGTCCGCTCCCATAATACCGACATCCACTCCAGCCTGCTGGAGCAGGGTCACACCGGCCCGGGCTATCGGCCACAGTTCCTTATCATAGGAATAACGGCATCCGGCAAAATACAGGACCTCCGTCTTCCCTTCAGTGACACGTTTCACATCTAAATCCGCCGCCCAATCACCTCGCTCGGAGCGGGGTTTCAGCATCATGTTATCTTCTCCGCGGAGGCTTCTGATAAACGGTTGATGTTGGGGCAGCAAATGCCCTTCATCGACACATTTAATCCTTAGTTCCTGCATATGCTGCAGGGGCTCCAGGTCGTTGCCGACCTTGCAGGAGATGTCACAGGAGCCGTCCATCAGGCATTTGTATACTATATCCAGAAAGGTGTCATCAATCTCAATTTTGCCCTCTAACAGTGAATAGGAAATATTGTACTTGCCACCTGCTGCAAAGGCGTGCCAGTTATATCTGGCAGCGGACGGACAACCCTCCATAAATTCTAAATTCTTCATGAACCGCCAGGGTATGTACTTGCAATATGAACAGCGGGGGCATCTCTGCATGTCATGCTTAAAATCTTGCCAGGCCATGAAAGCTCCTCCTTATTTTGGTCAGTTAGAAGCATAATTTCCCGGGGTTAAGAATCCAATTAGGGTCGAATATATCTTTGACCTTCTTCTGCATCGCAACGGTATCACCGGCGCGCCGGTAAGCCACATCGACCCATCCGCTGTACGGCCGTGAAAAGAAGGCCCCCTTTTCTTCCAGACGGTTCACCGCTTCCGCCGCCAGCTTACCGGTCAGATTTAATTCAGCCTTTTTTGCAGGATTATAGTAAAGATTGAACTCACAATGGCAGCTGGTGCCCTGCACTACGGGCTGAATATAAACTCCGATATTACCGACAGGGAATCCCTGGCTCTCTGCCAGTTCGGACATTAATCCGGCAAACTCTGGAGTTTTTCCCTGCGTGGTCAGAAAGAAGATGTCACTGAACCCGCCTTTAGACCTCAGCTTCCAGTACGGCTCGGGTGACGGCTGAGGTAATAGACGGGCAAATTCCTCTGCTTTAACCCCGGAGATATCGGTATGCAGGTCGAGGCCACGAGACGCTGCCAGCTCTCTCAGGTCAGCTTCCAGGTACTGTACTTTTTGCTCGGGCAGAGGACCGTAGCCTTCGCAGCTTACAAACATGACCCAGGCCGGTAAACCATCACGTAAGGTCGCTATCTCCCGGGGAGAGCGACGCATGAGACATGCCAGGTTGAGCCCATTCAGGATAAAGATATTGCCGGTAAAGCGGATGCGGGTCAGATAGTAGCTTAATTCGATTAAAGGCTCAAGACGGGCACTGGTAATAATAAAGGCACGGCTCAACTCGGATAAAAACCGGCACTTTAAGGACATCCAGGTCACGATGCCGATAGTCCCCTGGGCGCCGGATACCAGCCTCTGGGGGTCCATCTGGGTCGGGCCAAAGGGGCTAATCTGTGCTTTGCCGATTTCCCACTGTTGTTCCAGTGTATCCGGTCCGGCCGCTTCTCCGGTCCTCATTTTATCCCCGGTGCCGAAAACAATTTCCGCGCACAGCATCGGGTCGGTGCTATCAAAGTGAACACCCGGCATTAAAATGGGGTCCCTCTCCAGGACACTGGCTAACACCGATTTGGAAGCGCGGGGAGCCAGAGGCATATAAGCGCACATGCCGGACCTGGCCAGTTCAGACTGCAACTCGCCAAAAGTGACTCCCGGCTCCACAATTGCTACCCGGTTCGATGCATTGACCCGTATAATTTTATTCATTCTACGCAGGTCAACAATAACAGCCCCATCAGCACCGGGCACTGTATCTCCCCGGAAATGGGGAGGCCCCGAGCTTACGGGGACAATCGGAATTTTCTTTTCGTTAGCCCACCTGACAACTCCCTGCAATTCATCGATATTAGCCGGCTTGACTACACAACCGGGCATTTTTCGAGGGACAAAGTTGAATCCTCCGGAATATTCCTTCAATTTATCCGGATCATTCAGAACATTATCTCTGCCGACTATTTTTTCAAGACCATTTTCGACCATTTTTAGCCTCCTTATTACAAAGGATATGTTATATTCTCTATGCTAGGGGTAACAGGAAATAAAATATTATATATCGTAATACGATAATTTTCAATATTAGCCTGCGGTCCCGTATTATTCTAAAATCAATAGGAGCCAGTTATAATTGATTATCAGACTACCTCCTTTAATTTGGCGGTGAAAGCCGGCAAAGCTGTCTTCCAATCGGCCACGATGCCATAATGGGCTACTTTAAAGATATTGGCTTCGGGGTCTTTGTTAATGGCTACAATAACCCTGGAACTGAAGAAGCCGCTCACATGCTGGCTGGCTCCGGATAGGGCTACCGCGATATATAAATCGGGGCTGACTATCTTACCGGTTATCCCGATTTGCTGGCTATTCGAGATCCACTTGGCATCACACGGCGTTCGAGTAGCCCCCACTGCACCATGGAGCAACCCGGCAATCTCTTCTAATTGTTGAAAGCCACTGGCACTGCCGATACCCCTGCCGCCGGCCACTACCACTCTGGCATCCTCCAGCTTGATACCTGCCGTAGCCTCAATCTTTCTCTCTAGAACCTTGGTCTTGAGGGAAGCCGAATCTATTCCTGCTTCAACATTGATTACCTGACCCTGGAGAGTATCGTCTTTAGCTGACGGAGCCATAGCCTTGATTCTGACCGCGGCTATCTGCGGGTCTGTGCCACAGACCTGAACCGCCTGAGCGTTACCGCCGTAGACCGGGCGGGTCATCAGCAGACGTTTAGTTGCCGGGTCTATCGCTAGCGCCATACAGTCCATGGTAGCCCCGGTATTCAGGCGAAAGGCTAACCACGGCCCCAGGTCACGACCGGATGAGGTCTGGCCTAATAGGATAATTGCCGGGTGTGCCTGCTGGACTACTTTTTCCATGACCATTAAAAAAGACTCGGTGGAGTAATCTTTCAAAGAGGGCTCATCTACTACATAGACTTTCTTAGCTCCATAGGCAATGGTTTCCTGAGCCAATCCGCTGATATCGCTGCCGATGAGAATGGCGCTTAATTCCTGTCCCAGTTCGGGAGCTAAGCGACTCCCCGCACCTAAGAGTTCAGTTGCTATCGGGGCTAACCTGCCACCGGTGACTTCGCAATTAACCAATATACCCGAATTTTCAGCCATATATTAATTCCTCGATCTTCGATAAATTCGATGCAATGGGCCAGAATATCAAATAACTTTTATTTCTTTTAGTTTGGTCACAAGTTTCACCGCTTTTTCCTCGGAACTGGAGCCTTCCAGTATTTCACATTTACTTTCGTGAGCCGGCGCATCCATTTTAATCATGGTAAAGCGGCCGGTATTACCGGTTTCGATTCCCAAATCTCGGGCATTCCACGTAGTTATCGGCTTTTTCGCGGCGGACATAAAGGCTTCTACGCCGGGTTCACGCAAGGCGCCCACTTCATAAGTGGTAGTAACCACTACAGGCGTAGGAGCTTCGATCACCTCGTAACCATCGGGTAAAGCCTTTTCAACTCTTACCTTATCATTATCAAGCTCCACTTTAAGAGCGGCTGTAATGCAGGGAATTCCTAGTATACTGGCGATACCGGTACCGACCTGTCCGGTATTGGTATCGGCGGCTTGCAGACCGCATAAGATAAGGTCATACTGCCCCAGTTTTTTAATAGCAGTAGCGATGGCGTTAGCCGTAAGATAGGTGTTAAACTCACCGAAAGCCTCATCCTGTAAGATGACCAACCGGTCGGCTCCGGCAGCTAAAGCCGAGCTCACTACAGCCTTGGTGAGTTTTTTCCCCAGGCTAATAACAGTCACATTAGATTCCTGGATATCTTTTATCTCGAGCGCCGCTTCGAGGGCATTCTCATCGAAGGGACTCAATACCGGCGGCATCGCTTTCGGTTGAATCGCTTGCCTGGCTTCAGTGTCAATATGAAAAAGCGATAATGGAATTTCAGGATCGAGCACTTGTTTCATACAAACGATGATATTTTTCACTGTTACCTCCTTTGTTCACTTTGCGTTTTTTTATTCCCGTTCTGTTGACTTATCAGGCCAAATTTTCAGGCTTTATCCGCCAAATCTCTGGGTATTTCCAATGCTTCGACAATCAACTCGGCGATATCTCTGATTTTCAGTGACTCCTCTCCCTCTCTGGTCTTGGCAGCATCCTCGAACATCTGCAGGCAGAAGGGACAGGCAGTGGCCATAACCTGGGCTCGAGTATCTATTGCCTGACTCAGACGCATCTCGCTTATTCTCTGCCCGGTATTCTCCTCCAGCCACATCCGGCCGCCGCCACCTCCGCAGCAGAAGCAATTCTTTCGATTCTGTTCCATTTCCACCAGACGAACACCCGGAATACTCTTTAAAACCTGTCTGGGCGGTTTGTAGATGTCATTATATCTCCCGAGATAGCAGGAATCGTGGTAGGTGACGACAGTTTCTCTGGCCTGATTTATCTTTAGTGTATTTCTCTTGAATAAATCGGCAATAAACTGGCTGTGATGGATAACCTCAAACTGTCCGCCCAGCCGCGGATATTCATTTTTCAATGTATTGAAGCAATGCGGGCAGGCCGTTACGATTTTCTTAATGCAATAGCTCGAAAAAAGCTGGATATTGTTCATGGCCACCATCTGAAACAGGTGTTCGGCCCCCAGGCGGCGGGCCGGGTCACCACAGCACATCTCCTCCTCACCGAGGATACCGAAATTTACGCCGGCCTGCTTCATCAGCTTCGCTACTGCCTGGGTGACTTTAAGGCTGCGGTCCTCCAAGGCGCCAGTACAGCCCACCCAGTAGAGAATATCTACATCGCGGTCTTGTTCAACTATCTTAATACCCAATCCTTCTGCCCAATCGGTGCGGGCATACATGCTTCCCCGCCAGGGATGGCCTCTTACTCTCAGGTTTTTCAGAGGCTCTCTCGCAATCTCGGTCAGAGCTCCCAACTGGAGATGCCGCCGCAAATCGATAATTTTAACCATCTGCTCATTATGGGAAGGACAGACTTCCTGACAGGCCAGGCAGGTGGTACAGGCCCAGATACCATCTTCGCTGATGATATCACCAATTAACGCTTTACTAGTTTTTGCGAGAGCACTGTCAGGCTCGGCGTCGGCTTTCTCATCGGCCACAGCCGGAACTGTCACTGTTTTGTCTTTCAGCAGGTCAGGGCCTGTCTCCAGCAAATGTTCTTTAAGACTTAAGATTAGCTCCCTTGGGGAGAGAGGTTTACCGCTAAGCTGGGCAGGGCAAACAGTATGGCACATGCCGCACCATGTACAGGCGTAGAGGTCGAGTAATTCTTTCCAGGTAAAGTCATTAACTTCCGATATTCTGAAAGTCTCGGGTTTTTGCAGGTCGATCGGTCTGAGAGATCCTTTAGGGGCCAGGTTTTTAAACACTATATTGGAGAACGAAAAGAGGGGGTGGAGGTGCTTCGAGCGAGGAGCGTAGACTAAAGCTCCGAGGAGTATAATGTAATTAAGCCACCAGAGGCTTCTATATACCGTTGCTAAACCATCCTGGGATATACCTGAGCCGTTCAAGAAGTGAGCGAAAGAAACTCCTATGAAAGGCCAGGAATCCGGGATGCCGTAAGCAGCATAGCCGAAGCCCTCTATGCAATAATGAAGCGCCATAAGGCTTACAATGACTGTAATGAGCAAAGGTTGAATTATCTTTTCTCCGATGGATTCCTTTCTTTTTAGCCTCTCAGGCTTGATAAAATACCGTTTGATAATCACCCAGATCATAGCAAGGATGACGAGTAGGGCAGCAACGTCTAAAATGGAGAAGAACACTGTCTCAAATGCGCTGCTGCTTAATATTGTAAATAGACCAATACCTGCCCCTAGACCTATAAAGATTAAATAATTAATAACGAATAAGATGAGGCCCCAGAACATGAAAGCGTGTCCGATTCCAGCCAGGTCTTTGTGATTGACACTCTTTAAACTGCACCATTGCGTAAGGGTAATCGCCAGCATACTGGTAAAGCGGTAAAATAAACGGTCGGAGCGATTCTCCGGCCTTCCTAGCTTTAAAAGGCGAATTAGTAAGTAAAGCCTTTGTATAAAGAAACCCAGGGCAATGGCGAAGAGGAACCAGAATACCACATATCCCGGAATACCCAGGTAATTTGCAGCTACTGGTGACATCTTATCCCCGGATAATCCTCCATTACATTTTAGACTTTTTACGCGTTCAGTTCGGCTTTCCAACTGGTTTTGATACCTGGAATCCCCGAAATTTCCGCCATATCAGCCCCAACTATATTGGCATTGGTATCTGCTGCCTTCTGACAACATTTAGTTAATTATGACTAACGGGTTTATTGACTGTGCTATAAATCCCCGGATTAAAGTCCAGGAGAGCATCGTAGTACGACTATTTTTAGTACCATAGTAACTTTATCATCCTTCAGGAAGTTTGTCAATCTGGGATATATTCTAACTTTCATCAATTGCTAATTTCCATTATTAGGTCACATGAAGCCGGCTGTCACTTTTAGATAAAACGTTAATTAATATGGTAGAAATAAGAAAAAGGACTGAATAATTACGAGCTATTATCCTTGTTAATCGTATATGCTATACAGTCATGGTAAATTGGCCCCCTTTCCGATGTGAAGTTCCCCGCATGAAATAAAGCGCTGTAGTTGTCCGAACTCAGTGCCATATATAAAGCATTCCCAGCCTTTTTGAACTGGAAGACAGCCTTTAAAGCAAGTTGATCCTAGCCTCAGATAATATTCGTATTACGACATAGCTTTATATGATATCAATTATAACTATTTGGAGAACTAACGTCACAATTAGTATTTCAATTGACAAAACCCAGAAATGGTGTTATAATCACCAAATCCCTAAACAATATCGTACCACGAATATAGTGTAAAAATGATATTTGATACTAATCAACGGTCAGGAAAGGGGGTGCATTTCTAATATTATTTATTGATTACGATTATTGATTTTCAACATTCTATCGTAAAACATAGGATGGATTATATTTTATTCAGGAGGATGTGTTTATGAAAAAACTATATCTCTTGCTCATATTTCTGATAATAACCAGTGTCTCTATACTCGGTTGTGCCGAAAAAGAGCCGGCACCATCCACCGCCCCGGCCCCAGCACCCGCTCCAGCTCCAACGCCAACACCCGCGCCGGCGCCTGCCCCTAGCCCTGCTCCGGCGCCCGCCCCGGCACCCGGTATTGTCCCTCTGCCCACTGAGCTGATTCCTCCAGCGATAGGTAAAGCTCCCATATCGGGCGGTATTTTGAGAGAAGTCTGGGCCTCAGGCCCTATGTGTCTTAGTTATTACCCGGAGATGGGACCAGGCGATGAACTTGGCGTCATGCCCGCGCTGGAAAAGTTGATGGAATACGGTTATGACAACGACATCCATCCTTTCTTGGCGGAATCAGTGACCGTTGCTCCGGATGGGAAGAGAATCACTTTCAAAATCAGAAAAGGTATCAAGTTCTCAGATGGTTCGCCTTTGAATGCGGAAGCTGTAGCCTGGAACTACCAGAGAGCCGATGAGACTAACAAACTACAGTATAACGACAGGCTGGTGTCAATCGAAGTCGCTGACGAATATACCATGGTATTGCACACTACGATGTATGATAAACTTTTATTAAGCAGCTACGGGTGGGTACCTATATTCTCCAAGGCCGCCTGGGATAAAGCCGGCAGTACCGATGAAGAGCGAAAGGTCTGGGCTCGCGCTAATGTCGTCGGCACCGGACCCTTTATCCTGAAGGAGTACAAGAAGGATGACCACATGACATGGGTAAAGAATCCCGACTACTGGCAGCCGGGAAAACCCTACCTCAATGGCTATGAAATAAAATTTATTCCGGACCCAGTAGTTGCCTCGGCTATAATGGAGGCTGGCGAAGCGGACATGTGGACAGCGTCCTCGGCGCAATACAATACCAACCTTCAGAAGAAGGGGTTCGTTTTACAGGGAAGCACCGGTACGCCGATCACAATCTACTACAATAACAAAGATGCTGCTTCGCTGTTCAACAACAAGAAATTGCGTGAGGCTGTGGAATACGCCATCGACAAATCAGCGGTAGCGAAGGCACTCGGATTTGGAACTTGGATTCCTCTAGAAAATGGAATCGGCCCTGATATGTGGGGCTACGACCCCAATTACAAGGGCCGTGAATATAACGTTGCCAAGGCCAAGCAGTTGTTGGCTGAAGCCGGCTATCCCAATGGAGTCAAAGTCAAGCTGAACGCCTTGCTGGGCTGGGAAGACCAGGCTCAAGCCATCAAACGTTATCTCGATGATGCTGGAATGGAGACCGAAATAGACATGGCTGACCCGGGGAGATTCTTCTCCATGTACTGGGGTGGTGTGGGGTGGACTGATATGCTTCTATTCCTCCAGGCTTCATCGCCCAATACACTAATCGTTCTCCACCGTACTTTCGGGCCCGAACCCAAGACCAGGATTGCCAGCTTCGTCGAGCCTGAAGAGTTGAACCAGTTATTCAATGATGCCAGGCGGCCGGAGACTATCGATGATATGAAAGCGGCAGCCAAGAAAATTGTGGATTACTTTACCCAAGAAGCATTGGTAACTGCCTTGTGGGAGACATCGAGCCGGTACGTAATATGTCCATACGTCCATACTACTTACCTGAAAAACTCGGTAATAGCCCGTTTTTGTGCGGATGACTGGATGGAAAAACACTAGAAAAACTTAGCAAGACATAGAGTTTTGAGAAAAGGCCGGGTGTTTCGCCGGGATATTAATTTAGATTGAACTGGTGAATCACCCGGCTAAAAATTTTGAAGCTCTGGCCTTAACTAATAAAAATAACTCATCGCCGCCAGGTCAACAGTACGAAGACTTACGTTATCATTTATAACGTTGCGGTTTCGTTGATTACTTTTTTTATCGATAAGACCAAACGATAAGCCCTGGCACAAAACATCCTTAATTGCAATCTGCTTTTCAGCATCTGTCTTAGCCTAGGAGATGTTAACAATGAGCTTCCCTGGAATGTTTTACGGACTGGAAGATGGGCTACCAAAATAAGACACAACCGGCAATACCAGTGAAATTGCCAAGAAGATAGCTAAAATACGCGTTAAAAGATGCTTAACCGTTTATCATCATCCTTAGCAGGAATAGTATTCGATGGTTTGACCTAATATTACAACTAGGTAAACAACTTTCAAAAAAGGTTACTGGTTCTATTAGTATTGCCATATAAATACTCATCGGTTTGCCGGCGCAGCAGTAGTTATCTGCGTAATTTAAAGAGAGGATAAAAACAAAAACTCAAATTGTTGAATAACCTATTATTTAAAAATATCCCTTACTCCTTCCCATTCACCGCCTTAGGCCCCGAATTGTCACAAAGAAATGAGGGATTCACTGGCTAGGTACCTTCTAGTTGGTAAAGAAGACTAAGCGTAATTTAAGATGCGGGGTTCCGTGCGACTCTTAATTAATAACCTTCCTCTTTCCATTTGGACCAATCTACGGATTCTCTTTCTTCTTCTGTTAATATCTGCGGAAACAGTTTTTCAGTATGAACGGGCCCTTGATTCACTTCTATAAATATCCACGGTCTATCTATTCTTTTTATAATGTACGGACAGTGTATGAGATTCGGGGGGATATAGACCACTGTAGACTTAGTTATTGTATGTTTTTCCCTCTCCGAACCCATGTGTAATTCTACCTCCGCCCCCAGATCAGTCGGGTCATCTGGGTTTGTGCCAATAAGCATCAGGATTTCGGCATCCTTGTGTATATGTGGCGGATGTCCTACGCCGGAAGTATCAGCAGAGCGGCCAGCAGCCCGAGGAAGATTCCAGTGAACCCAGTAGAAGTTACATCCTTCAAAGGCATTGTGATCCACACGTGCAATACCGGTACGCCCGCGTTCTACCTCCTCTGGCTTTGCCTCATATGTTTTAAAGTACTTCCCATATTTTGTGTCAGTCATTTTTTATTTCCTTTTTTTATTTCCTTTTATCTTTTTAATGTCTCTCATCTAAAAACTTCGTACTCTCTAGTTCAAGTAGATCGATCACTGACTGCCCTCAATCAGGGCAGCTATTAAAACCCGGAAGAATTCAATAGTTTTACATCAAAGACTGGTACACGAGTCGCTCGAATTCTTCCTGGTAGGTATTATCGTCCATGACCTGGTGCATAAAGACCTGTGAGAAGCACACGCAAATAAGGTCTTCTTTCGGGTCGGCGAAGTAGGTGGTACCGGCAGCGCCGCTCCATCCGTATGTGCCGACAGAGCGCATGATAGGAATATTTCCTCCTTTATAGATGCCTACGCCCATACCGAAGCCAAACCCTGGCCCGGCAAGCGGCAGGAACATGTCACCTGTATGGCTACTGGTCATCAACTCCACCGTCTTCCTGCCGAGAATACGGACGCCATCCAGTTCGCCACCATTAAGCAGCATCTGGGCAAACCGGGCATAGTCCGCCGCGGTAGAAAGTACACCACCTCCGCCACCACCAGCTTCAAAGTACGTCTTCGGTCCAGTGACTTTCTCGCTTGTCTCGGGTTTCTCAGCCACACTGAGCTTCCACTCACCTTTTTCTAATACTGGACGATAGAGAGTCGGGAAGCGGTTAATCTTGTCCTCAGTCAGATAGAATGAGGTGTCTTTCATACCAAGCGGTTTGAAGATACGTTCCTGATAAAACTCTTCCAGGGTTTTCCCCGTCACTATCTCCAGTATGAGGCCGACAACCGGATAGCCCACTTGGTATTCAAAGCGAGTCCCTGGCTGCGATTCGAGGGGTAAAGAGGCGAGAGCTTCAACCATGTCGCGAATGGTACCGGACGGCCGTTCCGGGCTGATGAGCACGCCCGATTTCTGGAGCGCATCTTTAAACTCGGTAAGATACGACAAGGGTGTGCGGCGCGCTGAGGCAAGACCGGTGGTATTGCGCAGGCAATCACGTACTGTAATATCCCGTTCAACGGGGACAGTAGGAACCCCCGACAGAGTGCCACGACCAAGCTCCGTCCTCACTACCTGGTTTTTGAAAGCTGGTATATATTTAAATACAGGGTCGTCAAGTTTCAGTAGGCCGTCCTCGACACAAATCATTGTGGCCGTACCGGTAATTGGCTTGCTATTGGACCAGAGCCGGTAGATGGTATCCTTTTTCGCTGGTTTCCTGCTTTCGAAGTCCATATAGCCTTGGGCTTCGTAGTGCACGACTTTCCCGTGCCGTGCGACCAGCGTAACCAGGTTGGGAACCATCCGCTTATCAATGAATTTCTGCAAGCCGGGACAAATTTGTGTCAGCCGTTCGGAGGAGAAACCTGCCTCCTCAGGTTCGATAGAAGGCAACGGCCAATTTGTGTCTGTCTTTTTCGGATTCATTATTTCTCTCCTTTTCAACGATGATTAATATATAAGGGTAATTGTAGAGAATCCTGATTTTACCCAAGATACTGGTCTTACAGGATAACTACGCCTTCAGGATATCTTTGTGCCTCAACGCCCTCTCCAGGGAGGGTTGCATCTTCATCTCGCGGAACTCTTTGATGGCGAAGTCTAGGTGCTCCAGGGCTTCCTTTTTCTCATCCGGGTAGTGCTCCAATAATAGCTCGGCCAGCTGTAGCCGGGTGAGCGCTAGCTCCGGCCGGAACCTCATCTCTGTACAGACCTTGATTGATTCCAAATAGTATTTTCGAGCTTCATCATACCTGCCCAGGAGAACCGCCGCCCCGCCCAGGTGACGGATGATGCAAGTAGGATTAAGATTGCCTGATGTACAAAGACCTGTACCGGCGAAGCGATTCAATAGTAATTCAGCGGCTTTATGATGACCAACGAGTACACTTGCCTCGAGTAACAACGAGTCCCCTTCAGTATTAGTCTCATCTGCAATTGTACCTACCTCGGGGCGTTTTATAACACTGTTATTCAGGAATGCTAAGACAGCTTCTTTCTGCCCCAGATGAGCCTGAACGAAACAGAGTAATGGTCCGTCGCGCCGTAAATTATCACCTCGTATCTCATGCGATAGACTTTCAAGAGAAGCTCCCAGATAGATTCGAACTCTAAAACTTGTATAAGACCAATATAAATATCCAATTTCTTCTATTCCAGCTTCTCTGCATAGTGTCAGATTGTTTTCAGCCACGCCCAGTGCATCTTCAAGACGACCATCCAAAAGCATTAAAACTGCATCCATTGGCGCCGATGTTGACTTAATCATTAAATTCCCTGTACGCATGGCTAGGTCTCGCATCTCACTATAAATAACCTCAGCACGCTGTCGTTGACCCAAAGAGAGGAAAGTGTCACCTATCCATTGAGGTACGCCTCCCGTAAAAAGGCTTTTCAGTCCAGCACGTGGACTTACCCAGAGTTCTTCAGCAAGTTGCATTCTTTGATTAGTATGCTGTGGGACTCGTAGGCACAGAAAAAGCCCGAGGGCAGCCCACCACAGTGCTTCTTGATTACCCAATTGACGGGACAAATTATAAGCTCTAGAAAAGAGTTTGAGTCCAGATTGTGTATCACCTTTCTCAAACGTTAAAAAACCAAGAGCAGTATCAGCTATTGCTCGCTCACTCGTATTAGGCTTGGAATGATGGTCAGCCCGGTGTGCCCATTCGGAAAATTCAGGCATCATAAAATAATTGACAGGAGATTGACAAAAAATAGCATATATCGCCTTCACGCAGACCTGAGATGCGCGCGAGTTATCGCCTATACTCTCAGCTAGAGAAAAACACACCGGTGCTTCTACCTCAATAATTCTTCTGTGGTCGGGAATAAAAAGTGATGCGTCACAGATAGCTAAAAGCAGGTCACACCGTTTAACCTTGTCCTCGGGGTCGAGGATTTCTTGTACCTTGATAGCCTGCTCCAGTAACCTTACCGCTTCACCATAGGCGTAGACATCTGTAGCCCTTTTTGCCGCCATCTCGCCGTATTCAATCGCCTTGATGAGGTCGACCGGGTCGGTGGACTGGGAGAAATGCTCGGCCAACTCGGCGGCGTGCTCCTCAAGACGCTTAGCGTACTGCGTCTCCAGGGCGCGCGCCACCTGCTGGTGCAGCTTCAGGCGCTGGGGGGCAATCATTTCCTCGTAGAGCGTCTGGCGGAAGAAGGCATGGGTGAAGCGGTAACGTATCACGCCCACCTGAGAGCGCTCCTCCAGCACGGACAGCCTTACCGCCTCCTTGAGGGCATCTACAAATACATCTTCGTTAATATTAACGACTGCCTTGAGCGTTTCCAGGGCAAACTCCCGCCCGATAACTGAAGCCACAGATAGAAGTTGATTGCATTCTGGTCTGAGCAAGGACAGCCTCTTACCGATGACGTCCCGCAGCCCCTCGGGGATATTCATCTCCAGCGGGGTGTCTTTAGTAGGACGCCAGCGTCCCTCTTTCTGGGTAATCAGTCCTTCCTCGGCGAGATAGCGCACTACCTCCTGCACGAAGAGGGGATTGCCCTCCGTCTGGCGGTGCACTGCCTCAGCCAGTCCCCAGGGAACACTCTCTCTCGTGATGCTCTCCAGCATGCGCCGGACCTCGTCCGCATTCAGGCCGCGTAGGATGACGCGACCGTAAGTGGAGACGCGCCTTAATTCAGCTAAAGCCGCCGAAAGGGGATGGCTGCGGTCTACCTCAACATCACGGTATGTCCCGACAATTAAAAGCCTCGTCCCGGCCAGGTGGCGGGAGACATGAGTCAGCATATCCAGAGTGCCCTTATCAGCATCATGCAGGTCTTCCAGCACGACGAGCAAAGGCTGGACGCAGGCGGCGTTAGTAAGGAAGCCGGTGACTGCCTGCAGCAGCCGGTAGCGTTCTTCTTCAGGGTCTTTCTGGGGTCGGGGTTTGACTTTAAGTCTTTCCCTTATCTCCGAGACGATGCGGGCCACGTCGGCGGCGCCGGTGCCCAGCTCTTCCCGCAGGTCTTTAATATCACGACTGAGCACATAAGAGCGTAAAGCCTCTACGAAGGCAAGATAAGGTAATGATAAAGAGCCTTCCTCGTAGCAGTGGCCCATTAGTGTCCGCCCGCCGCGTAATGTAACATAGGTAGCTAATTGCTCGCACAGGTGGGTCTTGCCGATGCCCGGCTCGCCCATGACCATCGTCAGAGCGCCCTGCCCGGACATAGCGCCGTCAAAGGCCGACTGAAGTTGTTTCAGTTCCGGCTCACGGCCAACGAACACCCGGCGATAGAGAGGATTTTCAACCTGAGCGTATGTTTCTTTGGATGACGCTTTCTTAGACTTGCCTGCCTCGATTGTTTCCAGAGCCTGAAGAACCACCGTCGCCGATTCGGGGCGTTTATCGGGGTCTTTCTCCAGCAACTGCATGATAAGCGTCTCTAAAGCCGGAGGCAGGTCGGCGCGGTGCCAGGCGGGGGAAACGGGCGGGGTATTAATGTGCTGCCCGATAATAGATACGGAGTCGTCACCGATAAAGGGCGGCCTTCCCGTCACCATCTCGTAGAGCATGGCGCCCAGAGAATAGAGGTCGGCTTTGGTCGTTACCTTGCCGCCCATGGCCTGCTCCGGGGGCATGTAGGCCACCGTGCCCACCATCATGCCTGATTGGGTCAGTCGCGAGAGTTCCACCGCCACGGCCAGACCGAAATCGCCTATCTTGGCGGTGCCGTCCTCGGTCAGCATGACGTTGCCGGGCTTAAGGTCGCGGTGGATGATGCCTTTGGCATGGGAAAACGCGAGGCCTTTACAGACGGCCTTGGCTATGTCCAGCACCCTGTCCAGGGGGAGCCGGTGGTCCGTTGCCTTCTTGATGAGGTCTTCGACATCACCCCCGCTGATATAAGGCTGCACGATAAACGGCTGGCCTTCATGGTCGCCGATATCATAGACTGTGCCGATGTGTGGATGGTCACCGAGCTTCCCCATAGCCTGTACTTCGCGGGTAATACGAGTCCGGGCGACCTCGTCCAGCTTCTCGGTCTTTATCAGGGCGAAGGCGACGTCCCTGTCCAGCGTGGTATCGTGGGCGAGATAGACCTTTTTCTTGCCGCCCTCTCCTAAAAATTTCTTGACCTGATAGCGGCCGCCGGCGAAGGAGGCAGGCTGGGTTGAAGATGGCGTTGGCGAGGTAGCCTGGAGTTGTGTGTTGGCGAGGGGTTGGCCACATTGAACGCAGAACTCGCTGTCCGGGGCATTCTGGTGCTGACAATTGTGGCAGATTACTTCTGCCCGCAGAGGTTGACCACATTTTTTACAGAACTTAGAATTCTCTAAGTTATCAGTCTGGCATTTCCGGCACTTCATGGATAGCACCTCCCACCAGATGCTGCTTTAGTGTAATGCTAAGGATTACATAAGTCAAGACGCTCAATCCATGATATTTCGGAGAGTCTGTTAGGTAACAAAGAAGTAAAAGGTTACCCAACAAAATAGCGGATTGTGATGTCCCAATTCTCCAAGCACAACGCCCGTTGACAACCGAAGTCGGATGTGTTAGGTTACTTACCGAGCGAACTGGAGTGGCTAATGGCCAAAAGTACGAAGTTTGGTAGCACTGTTGAGATCAATGCTCCAACAGAAAAGATCTGGGCGGTGCTTGACAATCCTGAAGAGTGGCACCAATGGATACCGTCCATAAAGAAGATTGAGAGGGTTTCCAAAGGACCTTTGGCAGTAGGTTCACAGGTTTGCGTTATAGCTAGGGCTGGTATCACATTCAAGTTGTTGATGACAATCACCGAATTCGTTCCCGGACGATGCGTCTTCATGCAAGGAGAAATCCTCGGCACCAAGTTGATACGCTTCTACACTTTGGAACCGATGGGTCAAAAGACGAGGGTTACCGCCGGTGGCGAGGTCTCAGGACTCTTGGCATGGCTGGTTCGCCGAGGTGGTCAATCACTGTCAGACGAGATTGTGCAGGCATTTAAAAAGAAGATCGAGGGGTTGGAATGACAAGGCAAAGTAGAACCTGTATTGCAACGCGGGATCTGTACGGGCACGCTGCAGGACTGAACAAGAGTCCAGAATGTGTAACGATACGTTGGATCACGACCGGGGCAAGAGATAGTAATCATGGTGCACCACTTAACGTACTAATTCCGTTGCCCCTCCAGCACAGTCACCGACAGAATACTGGGGCCTGTATGCGTGCCTATTACCGGATTGACATTCGATATATATAGAGGGGCCTTTGGGAACATAGAAGCAACGCGTTTTGCTAATGCAGTGGCCTCAGCCATATTAGTGCCATACTCAACCGCCAATGCCTTTACCTTACTGAAACTGGTAGCAAATCGATAGAGCCATTCAATAGCCTTGGTTCTAGAGCGTACCCTGGCAAAAGGAGAAGCTTCGCCATCCCTAATACCAAGGATAGAGTTTATTCTGAGCATTGTCGCCAGCAAAGCTTGTGCCTTGCCGATACGTCCGCCCATGACCAGATATTTGAGAGTATCAAGAGTTGCCCGGATGTGTATCCGTGGAATAGTTTCCACCACCATATCCGCGATTTCACTGACGCTGGCTCCGGCTAGAGCCTTCTTGGCTGCCTCAATGACCAGCAGTCCTTGTCCCATTATGGCTAACGTCGAATCAATCACTTCTACTTGACACTTTCTCTTCATCAGCTTCATTCCTTGCAATGCTACATCATACGTAGCGCTGAATTTGCGGGATAGGAACACGGCTAGAATTTCGTGAGTTTCTTCAGCCAACTTATCAAAGACTTCAGCAAAAAGACCAGAGCTAGGAGTCGAGGTTTTGGGCAGGGTTGAACTGTTCTCTAGCTTGCGGTAGAACTCTTCAGCGGTTAGGTCGACGCCATCTCTATAAGTCTCGGCACCAAAGTGAACATTTAATGGGATGACTGTGATTCCAAGGTCTTTAGCTATTTGGGGTGGTAAGTCAGATACACTATCAGTAACGATTTTAACCATAATGCATCTCCTTGGCTCAAAGCCACAGTCCTTTGTCAGTCTGCCAGATACCTAGGAGCTCAAGGCATATTCTATCAATTCTTCTTGCTGAATTCAAGCGCCCGATTGGGTGAGTACACATTTGCTTGAAAAGTTCAATATCTCAGAATGACAGTGTGTAATGGATTAAACGCTGAACCCCGAGGTGGATGATTTAAGCGTTTATCGAGTTGAAGACGATAATGATTAAAGCCGAATTCGGATCGGTAGGATCCGTTAATCGAGCATTGGTTTTACCTGCCGAGCATTTGCTGCTGAGGTGGTTTTGGCCCTTGCTCACTGAACGGTACGGTAAAACCAAGCAATGCAATTAGCCTGGTTTTTGGTTACAACCAAATTCAACGGTTACTAGTTTTACCAAGATTCTGGTTTTACCATGGCTGGGATAGGACGGAGTGGGTAGGTCTCCGGACCACGCACGAAATAAAGCTGGAATTTTGCTAACATTTTGCTAGCGGACTGGAATAAACAGGACAGTACCAAAAGGTATTTTACGCAAAAAAGGGCTTCTTGATGATCGACACAAAAGTTCCATTTTGAACGTAAAACCACTGTTTGGGACACCTAACGCCAGATCCGAAGACCGATGCTCTGGTCCGCTGAGCTACAGGCGCACGCAGATTAAGTTCAATTATAGCACAAGACGGCGAATATATGCAGGTTAGTTTAGTATTTTGCGGTTTTGTATTTGCTGAAAGATGGTGGGGTGAGTGGAGGGATTTGAACCCTCGGTCTTCAGGGCCACAACCTGACGCCTTAGTCCACTGGGCTACACTCACCACAGATGACTCTACAATTATAGCGGAAAGACCGCTCGCCTTCAATCGCCGACTATTTCTCGGTAAATTCCACTATGGTAACCCCTTCTCCCCCCTCCCATTTATCGCCCGGGCGGAATGACTTTACCAGCGGGTGCTTCCTCAGCACTCGGCGCACCGTCTCTCGCAGCATACCCGTTCCCTTGCCGTGGATTATCTTTACTTGTCTCAGTCCGGCTAAGTAGGTATCGTGCAGGAACTGGTCGAGTTCAGGCAGGGCTTCATCAACGGTAAGATGGCGCAGGCGCAGTTCGTTTATCGGGGGTATCTCGGTGTCGTATTCTTTCTTGCTCACGATAGCTAATGCTGATTTTAGCACGGTCAGGAGTAAAGGTAAACAGTAGCCCCCCCTTTCCTTCCCCTCGTCGCTCATCTTTTCTAATCCTAGCCTTCCAATATCAGCAGAGGTATATTCTTTCAGTTTTCCTTTCTCCCCCTTCGGGTTCCACCTCTCCCTCTAACCCCCTCTCCGTCGACGGAGAGGGGGAACTAAAGGGGGTGAGGTATATAGCCTGCCCTCGTGTCATTGCAGCCTTATTCTTCCGGATAACCTCCATCTTTTCCTTATATCTTGTTACTTGATACTTATTTATTAGAACTTGTGTTTCAATTGTTCGTGGTGGTAAAATGATAAGAAGAGGTTTTTTCACCATGCCTTCGGATGCCATCATTGTCAAAGGTGCCCGCGAACACAATTTAAAAAATATCGATGTCGTTATCCCTCGCGATAAGCTGGTGGTCATCACCGGCGTTTCCGGCTCGGGCAAAAGTAGTCTGGCTTTCGATACCATCTATGCCGAGGGGCAGCGCCGCTATGTGGAGTCGCTCTCCGCTTATGCCCGCCAGTTCCTCGGGCGGATGGAGAAGCCGGACGTCGACTATATCGAGGGGTTGAGTCCGGCCGTTTCTATCGACCAAAAAGGGCCGAGCAAGAACCCGCGTTCGACGGTCGGCACCGTCACCGAAATTTACGACTATCTCCGGCTGCTTTTTGCGCGGGTGGGTCATCCCCACTGTCCGCAGTGCGGTCGTGAGATTACCATGCAGACGGTGCAGCAGATTGTCGATGCCGTCCAGAAGCTCCCGGATGGGAGCCGCATCATGATTCTGGCGCCGCTGGTTCGCGACCGCAAGGGCGAATACCAGTCGATATTTGAAGACCTGCGCAAGCAGGGCTATGCCCGTGTCCGCATCGACGGGGAAATCCATGAGCTTTCCGACGAAATCCAGCTCGATAAGTTCAAAAAGCACTCCATCGAAGTTGTCGTTGACAGATTGGTCGTGGGGCATAGCCCTTCTACCGAAGGGCATAGTCCTTCCGCCGAAGGAAGAAGCGATAGCCGGAGCCGTATCGCCGACTCGGTGGAGACGGCCCTCAAGATTGGCGTCGGCGTGGTTCTTATTTCTATCGTTGGCGGCGAGGAATTGCTGTTCTCGGAGCACTTCGCCTGTGTCCACTGCGGTATCAGCCTGGGTGAGATTGCCCCCAGGACTTTCAGCTTTAATAATCCCCACGGCGCCTGCCCCGCCTGCACCGGACTGGGATTCAAGCAGGAGATTGACCCCGACCTCGTCCTCAACAAAGACCTTTCCATATTGCAGGGGGCTATCCGCCCTTGGCAGACTCACAACTGGTATCTCTACCGGGTGGAACCTCTGGCCAGGGCTAACGGTTTTTCCTTGAATACTCCTGTCAAAGACCTGGAGAAAGAGCACCTCGACCTGCTGCTTTACGGAGAAGGTGGGGAGAGGTATTCGTACCGGAACCGCTTCGGCAGGATGGTGCGTCACTTCGATGGCTTCGAGGGTGTAATACCGACCCTTGAGCGTTTGTACCATGATACGGAATCGGAATACTCGCGGGCTAATATCGAGCGGTTCATGGTGTATAAGCCCTGTCTGGAATGTCAGGGAAAGCGTTTGAAGCCGGAGTCCCTGGCCGTAAAAATCGGCGACAAAAATATCATGGATGTCTGTGGTATGGCGGTCATGCAGGCGCTGGAGTGGGTGGATGGCATCGCTAAGAGCGTCCTTACCGAGCGCGAGATGATGATTGCCCACCAGATACTCAAGGAGATTAGAACGCGCCTGGGGTTCCTCAAGGACGTGGGGCTGGACTATCTCTCCACCGACCGCGCCTCGATGACCCTGAGCGGCGGCGAGTCCCAGCGTATCCGTCTGGCTACCCAGATTGGCAGTGGACTGATGGGTGTTCTCTATGTTTGTGACGAGCCCACGGTGGGTCTTCACCCCGCCGATGACTATCGCCTTATCCAGACGATGCAGCGCTTGAGAGATTTAGGTAACACCATTTTAGTCGTCGAGCATGACGAGGCTATGATGCGCGCCGCCGACCATATTATCGACATGGGGCCCGGCGCCGGCGAGCGTGGCGGCTATATTGTGGCTACGGGGACTCTGTCCGATATTATGAAGTCGCCGGAGTCGCTGACCGGTCAGTACCTCAGCGGCGCTAAACAGATTAATTTGCCGGATAAGCGGCGTCCCGGCAACGGTAAAGAGCTGGTGGTAAAGGGCGCCCGGCATAATAACCTGAAAAACATCGATGTGCATATCCCTCTGGGCGAGTTCGTCTGCGTCACGGGCGTTTCCGGCAGCGGCAAGAGCACCCTCGTCGACGAGATTCTCTATCGGAAGCTGGCTCAGATATTCTACCGGGCAAAAGAGAGGTCCGGTGCCTGCGATGCGATTATCGGCATCGAGCATATCGATAAGGTTATCAATATCGACCAGTCGCCTATCGGGCGTACCCCCCGCAGCAACCCCGCTACCTATACCGGCACTTTCACCTCCATCCGTGAGCTTTTCGCCACTGTCCCCGATGCCCGTTTACGCGGCTACGGGCCGGGCAGGTTTTCCTTCAACGTCAAGGGCGGACGCTGCGAAGCCTGCCGCGGCGATGGCTTTATCCAGATTGAGATGCAGTTCCTGCCGGATGTCACCGTCCCCTGCGAGGTCTGCAAGGGGCAGCGCTATAACCGCGAGGCTCTGGAAATCAGGTTCAAGGGCAAGAATATCGCCGAGGTGCTGGACATGACAGTGGCCCAGGCACTGGACTACTTTGACCACTTCCCCCGGATAAAAAATAAGCTGGTAACTCTCAACGATGTGGGGCTGGGCTATATCCACCTGGGGCAGCCGGCCCCGACACTGTCGGGGGGCGAGGCGCAGCGTGTAAAGCTCGCCACCGAGCTTTCGCGGCGCTCCACGGGCAGCACGCTGTATATTCTTGACGAGCCCACTACCGGACTGTCCTTCGAAGATATAGCTGCGCTGTTAAGGGTGCTTCAACGACTCGTCGATGCCGGCAACACGGTAGTCGTCATCGAGCACCAGCTGGACGTGATTAAGAACGCCGATTATATTATAGATTTAGGTCCCGGCGCCGGCGACGCCGGCGGCTATATCGTCGCCACCGGCACCCCTGAGGAGATAACCCATCAAGAGTCCTCGGCCACCGGCCAGTATTTAAAGCGGGTGTTGAGGGGAGAGAGCAGGGTGGGTGTATAACTATTTTAAACTATATGGGAATCCATTTATTTTCCTGCGGTGAATAATAATATTGAAGGAAATTGGAATTTTTATTTATCGGTGGTAGGTCAGCTATAACAGCTTGGTTTAAAAACAACTTTATCGGTTCGCCTTCCACGAATGTCCTTACGTAGAAACTCCTATAATTAACGAAAGGGTTATAAATACCTCTTGCATTAACATTCACATTCCCAATCGAAGGTGTTTTAGCCTTAATAAACACGAACGCCATTTCATTGCGTATTTCGCTGAAATCGGCCGCTTGTTCGGAATGAAAACGGCCGGGTGTTCGGGGAAACCGGCCACCCCTTGTTAACGGGGAGCGGCGCCGGACTAAGGTACAGTTTAACTCACTTTACTG
>Ga0315282_10003242_pt1 | contig 29282 bp, 27 predicted proteins | sample YL17G07_20_MG_FD_203693 | JGI IMG/M metagenome (GOLD analysis project Ga0315282, IMG submission 203693) | Sediment microbial communities from Yellowstone Lake, YNP, Wyoming, USA - YL17G07_20 | ecosystem: Environmental > Aquatic > Freshwater > Lake > Sediment | place: USA: Wyoming | collected... | reverse complement strand
CCGAGCGGTCCATGAGGGAATGGCTGCAGATGGGCGTGAGTATTATGCAGTCCAGCGACGGGTCCACGATGGGCCCCCCGGCGGAGAGGGAATAGGCGGTGGAGCCGGTGGGAGTGGAAAAGATCACGCCGTCCCCGGAGTAGAAATAGAAATAGCGGCCGTTGATATCCACCTCCAGCCTGATCATCCTCTGCAGTTCCCTTTTCCCCACCACCACCTCGTTCAGGGCATAGTAGCGTTCCCCGGCGCCCTCTTCCGGGACACACTCCAGCATCATACGTTCCTGGAGAAGGTAGCGTCCCGCGAAGATATCCTCCAGCCCGTCATACATGTGTTCCATCTCCATGGCGGTGAGGAACCCCTTCTTGCCCAGGTTGACCCCCACCACCGGGGCCTGCGCCTCGAAGGCCAGGGCGGCCGCCCTGAGCATGGTGCCGTCCCCTCCCAGGGATACCACCAGGTCCAGACCGCGCATGAACTTCTCCCGTTTCACGCCCCCCTCCGGGCGTCCCATCGCCCACGCGTCCTCGGAGAGGACCCGCGCCTCCTTGCCTTTTGTTTCCAGCCAGTCAACGACATCCCCGGCCACCTCGAGGGCGGCTTCCTTGCGGACATGGGGCATTACCCCGATCGCTTTCATTTCCTGTCCCATGCTTCTCTCACCGCCTCCTCCACCTCATCCTTTAAATCCGACTCGTGCCCGCTCTCCCCTTTCACCCACCAGCCGAAGAACTCGATATTGCCGTCCGCGCCCTTCAAGGAGGAGGGAGCCAGACCCGTGAGAATAAAACCTTCCCTCGCGGCCGCCTCGAGGATTTCCATAAGGACCTCCCGGTGGGTATCGGGGTCGCGTACCACCCCTTTTCTTCCCACCTTTCCCCTGCCCGCCTCGAACTGCGGCTTTATCAATGCCACCAGGTTGTTTCCCCTCTCGAGAATATTTGCCAGCACCGGGAAGACCAGGCGCAGGGAGATAAAGGAAACGTCCACGGTGATCACCTGGGGCGCGAAGGGAAGCTCCCGCGGATCGAGGTGGCGGATGTTTAACCCCTCCATTACCGTAACCCGGGGGTCTCGGCGGATATCCCAATGCAGTTGGCCCCTACCCACGTCCAGGCAGATCACCTTCGACGCTCCCCTTTTCAGCAGGCAGTGGGAGAAGCCCCCCGTCGAAGCCCCTATATCCAGCGCCGCCGCCCCGGAGACGTCGATACCCCAGCGCTCCAGTGCTCCATCCAGTTTATCACCGCCCCGGGACACGAAGCGGGGTTTATTCTTCACGATAACCCTGTCCCCGGGCGCAAGCCGGGTTCCTGCCTTGAGCCTGCTCCCCTTGCCCTCGATCTCCACTTCACCGGCCATGACCGCCAACCGGGCCCTCTCCCAGGAGGGGAAGTATCCCTCCTCCACCAGCCATTGATCAAGGCGTTTCATCGCGGTCTCGAGGCCTTTCAGCGCCTGTTTCACGCAGGACCGCCCGGGCCACCGATTCCGCGTCCAGGCCCTCGATATGAAAAAGTTCGGATATCTTTCCGTGTTCCACGAACCTGTCAGGTAATCCGACGGCCAGGAAGCGGCAGGGGGCGCCGTCCCTTTCGAGCAGTGCCGCCACCGCATCCCCGAAGCCGCCGTTGAGGGCGTTCTCCTCCAGGGTCACCAAGAGCCTGCACCGTCCGGCGCGGTCCCCTATGGTCTCCTCGTCCATAGGCTTCACGAAGCGGGCGTTGATCACCTCGGCATCGATTCCTTGCCGCGCAAGCATATCCGCCGCATCCATCGCCACGTCCACCATCCTTCCCACGGCCAGCAGGCATACTTCCTCTCCCTCCCTCACGGTGACCGCCTTCCCTATCTCGATGGGGCGGGGTTCATGGTCCACGGTGGTTGACCGGCCCGACCCCCGTGGGTAGCGAATGGCCACCGGGCCCTCGATCTTGAGGGCGGCCCAGAGCATGTCCCTCAATTCCTCCTGGTCCCAAGGCGCCATGATGGTCATGTTGGGCAGCAGCCGGAGATAGGACAGGTCGAAGGCCCCGTGGTGGGTCGGCCCGTCCTCCCCCACCAGGCCCGCCCGGTCCAGGGCGAAGATCACCGGCAGGTTCTGGAAACATACCTCCTGTACCAACTGGTCGAAGGCGCGCTGGAGAAAAGTGGAATATACGGAGACCACCGGCCGGTACCCCCCCAGCCCCATCCCGGCGGCCAGGGTCACCGCGTGCTGCTCGGCGATCCCCACGTCGAAGAAACGCCTCGGGAAGAGCCGGGCGAAATCATCAAGCCCCGTTCCCAACTTCATCGCCGCGGTTATGGCCACCAGGCGCGGTTCGGACCTGGCCATATCGCACAGGGTCCGGCCGAAAGTCGAGGTGAAGCTGGGGGCTTTTTCCGCCTCCCGCGTCTTCCCCGTCGCCATGTCAAAGGGGCCCATGCCGTGAAAGAGATCAGGGTCCTTTTCAGCCGGAGGATACCCTTTGCCCTTGCGGGTGATCACGTGAATGAGGACGGGTCCCTCGGCCGCCGTGGCCAGCCTGAGATCCCTCTCCACCGCCTGGATGTCGTGTCCGTCCACGATACCCACATATTGGATGCCCAGCTCCTCGAAGATGAACTCCGGGATGAGGAAGTTCTTCAACCTCTCCTTAAAGGAGTGGATCATACGATCGGTGGGGGCTCCCACGAAGGGAACGGTTTCAACGATCTCCTTGATCTCCCCCTTCATGCGCATGTAACGAGGATTCAAACGGAGCTGGCTCAGGTAGGTGGACATGGCCCCCACGTTGCGAGAGATGGACATGCCGTTGTCGTTGAGCACTATGATGAGATCCCTCTTCAGGTGCCCGACCTGGTTCAAGGCCTCGAAGGCCAGCCCCCCGGTCAGGGCGCCGTCCCCCACCACCGCCACCACGTGGTGGTTCTCTCCCTTCAGGTCGCGGGCGATGGCCATACCCAGGGCGTAGCTTATGGAGGTGCTGGCGTGGCCTGAATTCATGACGTCGTGGGGGCTCTCCTCCCGCCGAGGAAAGCCGCTCAAGCCATTCAGGCAGCGCAGCCTGACGAACTCCTCCTTCCTCCCGGTCAGGATCTTATGGGCATAGGCCTGGTGGCCCACGTCCCATATAATGCGGTCCCTGGGACTGTTGAAGACCCGGTGTAAGGCTATGGTCAGCTCCACCACTCCCAGGCTGGACGCCAGATGCCCGCCGCACTCCGCGGTGGTCTCCACGATGAACCGGCGTATCTCCTCGGCCAGCCGAGCCAGCCTTTCATAATCCATGCCCCGCAGATCCTCGGGCCCCGAAACGGTGTCCAGAAGAGGTGTGTCGCTCATGATTCCGTTTCCCCGAGCCTGGCGCCGAAACGCTCTACCTCCTCCACCGACTTCTCCAGCAGGTCGATGGCTTCGTCCACCTCGAGATCCCCTTCGAGCCGTTCAGTCGTCTCCCGCAGGCGCTCTAGATCTCCATTCATCTCTTTCTTTTTTTCCGGCAAGGTCACCTGCCTCCCCCGGTTCATGACAGCTCCGGCTGCCTTTCCCCCGTCTAAAAAATAAGGGTTCCGGGGGCCCGGTAGGCCTACCCCCGACGACCCGTTCACCCATTATTAAATTCTATCGGCCCCTCAGGCTGGCCGCAAGGGGGCGAACTGCAGGTGCGCACCTACGGCACGTAGAAATATTGTATGATATTTTCGGCCGGCACCTGCCGTTGAGCAGTAAGCCGCACGTTCAGCTCGCTCTCTCTGAGGAACGTTGCAGGGGAAGCAAAGGTGGGAGAATCGGTGGAAAAACGCGAGCCCATCCTGCACCACACGGTGACCAGGGGAGAAGGGCCGAAGACCGGGCAAAGGGAAAGGGGGATCCTCTGGCCGGCCAGGCACCTGGCGAGGGATATAGGTCCCCGCCCCCCCGGGAGTCCGGCGGAAAGATCCGCCGCCCGCTTCGTTGAGAAAGAACTCAAGGCCCTGGGGCTGGTCGTGGAGACGCAGAGGTTTAAGGCACCCTCCACCACCGCCTGGAGCGAGTTCTTCGTCCACCTCACCCTGGTCGTCGGGGTTCTCATCTTCCCCATCTCAAGCCACTTTTCCTACGCACTCATCTTCCTCGGATTCATCTTTTTCCTCATGGAGGAATACGGCCGCGGCCCCTTCTCCTGGCTGCAACCGCGCCGGCAATCCGAAAACGTGGTGGCCAGGATCAAGCCCATGCGCAACCCCCGGAAGACCCTGGTGGTCATGGCGCACACGGACTCCCCCCGCTCCGCCTTCTACTACCGGCCGGGCATGGTTCGCTTCTTTCGCACCACCCTGCTCCTCGATTTCATCTGCCAGGCCTGCCTGTTCATGCTCTTCACCGTGAGTTATGGAGGTTACCTGTTGGACATGGAACAGGACAAGCTGGGCCTGTTGTGGCGGCTGGGCCTGATCCTGCTTGTGATCCCCATCCTCGCCCTCATCGGCTTGTTTGCCAAGGCGGCCCTGGGCAAGGCTACGCCCGGGGGGAACGACAATGGGTCGGGGGTGGCCGTCCTCTTGGAGCTGGCCCGCGTTTACTCCCGCCGCCAGCCCCATAATATCGATCTGTGGCTGGTCTCCACGGGGGCGTCCGACGCCGCCGGCCTGGGCGCGAGACGCTTCGTACGGGACAACCGCCGCGAGCTCAAGGGAGCCTTCTATATCATCCTGGACCAGGTGGGACGCGGTTTTCCGGTATGCTACCGCCGGGAAGGGAGGCTGATCCCCTTCCGGGCCAACCGGTACCTTACCTCCCTGGCCCGGAACCTCTCCGAAGTCCATGCCCACTATAGCGCCGGGTTCAGAAGGAACAATCTCTACATCAGCGAGGGTTTTCAGCTCCTCTCGCGGGGGAGAAAGGCGGTTACCGTAAGCTCTCGTGAAAAATCCCGCTATCCCCGCTATTGGAGGTTGTACAATGACGACTATGATAACCTGGACCCCCGCTCCCTGCGGCTGACCCTGGATTTCGTGCAGTCGATGGTGGACGAGGTGGACCGGCAGGATCTCAAGAAGGGGTAACCTTGCTCTTCCTCCGCTTCCTACTCCTGATGCGGCGCCGTCGCCCCACGGCGGCCTTGTCCCCCCACCAGGAAGCGAGGATGAAGACCAGGAACAACACCACCACCGATCCGACGCGGGCCCATGCATCGCCGCCCGCGACTATCCCGCTCCACGCCGACCAGTTACCGCCGTCGAACCCGGCGAATACGGCGCCCAGGACAAGGGCGACCGCCGTGTAGCAGACGAAGGATTCTATCCCCCTCCAAACGGGATGGTAATAGCTTCTCCTGCTCCACAGGAAAGGGGGTGCGGCGCACAGGGTGAGATAGGCGAGGAGGGCGGCGGTCAAGGCCAGGGTATCCTTAAAGCCCAGCATCTGCCGGTTAAGGGTGTCGTGGATGTACCCGTGCAACAGGTAGCGGTAGATAAAAAGCAGGAGGATGTAGCAAAGGGTTGTCCAGGCCCAGAAGGGGAAGGCGGAGATCCTGCCCTTCCATTCTCCATCGCTCCGGCCCGTAGGGGTTGCATGAGCCTGTTGCCTTGCTATCGGTAAACTCCTTCCTTATTCTCCCATTATCTGAAGGATCAAGGCTCGCCTGCGGGGGCGGTTATCGAAGTCCACGAAAGCCAACTGCTGCCAGGTACCCAGGGTCATGCGCCCGTCCTCGAGGGGAACGCTTAAGGAGGGCCCGACCAAAGACGCTCGGACGTGCGCGTGGCCGTTCCCGTCCTGCCACGCCCGGTCGTGGTGATAAGTCATGTCCCGCGGTGCCCATCGCTCGAAGGCCTCCCGCAGGTCGCGCACCAGTCCCGGCTCGTACTCCAGGGTGATCACGCCGCCCGTGGCTCCCGGAACGAAGACGGTCACCAGCCCGTTGGATATGGGGGATTTTGCCAACTCCTCCTGTACCTGTTGGGTTATGTCGATGATCTCGGAATTTCCTCGCGTGGCGAGCTCCAGCGCTACGGTATGAACCGCCAACTCATTCCTCCCCCTTAAGAGCCTGTTGCATTAATGGCATGCGCTCGATCATATCAGCGATATAACGATTCATAGCACACTTTATATTCCACCTATTGGGTCTTCTTCCACCGCACGGCGAACTTTTGCAACACCATCTTAAGCATTTGGGCTAGATGCGGTATACTTCTTCCTCGCGCAGTACCTTGTATCCACTCCCCTGAAGGGCCCTGATGGCCTCGTCGAGCAGCTCCACCCGGAAGACCACTATGGCGCTCTCCCCGCTCTTCTCCACGAAGCAGTACAGGTACTCGATGTTCACGTTGGCGTCGTAGAGGGGGGCCAGAACCCCGGCCAGGCCACCCGGCTCGTCGAGCACCTCAACCGCGATGACCTCCGTCTCGCTCACGGTGAAGTCCCTCTCGGTCATCACCCGCATGGCCTTATCCGGGTCGTTGACGATGAGCCGGAGCACCCCGTAATCTGCCGTCTCGGCGATGGACAGCGCCCGGATGTTCACCTCCTCCTCGGCCAGGCACTTGCACGCCTCGAATAACCGGCCCGATTTATTCTCAAGGAAAACGGAGATCTGCCTTGCTTTCATCCTTCCACCTCCTAGATCTTCCTCTTGTCAATGACCCGGACCGCTTTTCCCTCGCTCCTCTGGATGGAGTGGGGCTCCATCAAGCGGACCCTGATGCTCACCCCCAGGTAGCTTCCGACCTCGTCGCGGATCTTTCGCTCCAGCTCCTCCAGCCGCTTGATCTCGTCGGAGAAGACCTCGGGGGACATCTCCACCTGTACCTCCAGGATATCCAGGTTCTCCACCCTGTCCACCACCAACTGGTAATGAGGGCTGAGACCCGGGATCTGCATGAGCACCGTCTCTACCTGAGAGGGGAAGACGTTCACCCCCCGGATGATGAGCATATCGTCCGTCCGGCCGGTAATCCGCTCCATGCGCACGTGGGTACGCCCGCAGGGGCACGGTTCCGCCATGAGCATGGAGATGTCCCGGGTGCGATAGCGTAGAAGGGCCAGGCCCTCCTTGTTGATATTGGTGAAGACCAACTCGCCCCTCACTCCCGGGGGCAGCACCTCGCCGCTGGCCGGGTCGATTATCTCCGGTATAAAACAATCCTCGAAGACGTGCAGCCCCTTTTTCTCGGCGCATTCGATGGCCACCCCCGGCCCCACGACCTCCGAGAGACCGTATATGTCATGGGCCGAGACGTACAGCCGCTCCTCGATCTGCCTGCGCATCTCGTCGGACCAGGGCTCGGCCCCCAGGATAGCCGACTTGAGCTTGACCTGGTCGCGCCCGATACCCATCTCCTGCATGACCTCGGCGATGTTCAGGGCGTAGGAGGGGGTGCAGCACAGTATCGTGCTGCCAAAATCTACCATCATGCGGATCTGCCGCTTGGTATTGCCGCCGGACATGGGAAGGGCCGTAGCCCCGAGCATCTCCGCCCCGTAATGCAGGCCCAGGCCCCCGGTGAACAGGCCGTAGCCGTAGGCCACCTGCACGATATCGTCCGGGCTTCCCCCGGAGGCCACGATTGTGCGCGCCACCAGCTCCGCCCACACCCGGATATCCCCGGAGGTATAGCCCACCACCGTGGGTTTCCCGGTGGTCCCGGAGGAGGCGTGGATCCTGACTATATCGCGCATGGGAACGGCGAAGAGGCCAAAGGGATAGTTGTCCCGCAAATCATCCTTGGTGGTGAAAGGAAACCCGTGCAAATCGTCCAGGCTCTTGATATCCCCCGGCTTAAAGCCCACCTCGTCCAGCTTTGCCCGGAAAAAGGGCACCTTAAGGTACAGCCGGTCCGCGGTGGCCCGCAACCGCTCCAACCGCAGCGCATCCAAACTGTCGCGCTCCATGGTCTCCACCGGATTGAAGAAATCCATAGCTCTCCCCTCTTTTTCCAGATTAAACTTAGAGTAATTTTAGCATATCCGCTACCAACCCAAGCAGGTATTTCTTTGCTCATGCCGGCACTTGAGCGGAAATGAAAAGCCCGAGATTACTTGTTCAGGTATTTCTGCGGCGCACCAGGACAGACCCCAGCGCCAGCAGGGCCACACCGAAGGCGATGAGTACCCCTATCTGCCAGGCCACGTCCGCCAGGGTCTCGCCCCTGAGCATCACGCCGGAAAGCGCCTCTATGGCATAGGTGAGCGGTATGGCGCGCGCTATCCACTGCATGAAGGCGGGCATCTGGGTAAGGGGGAATACCGCCCCGGTCATGAAAATTAAGGGAAAGCTGACCAGAACACTCAGGATGACCGCCCCCGCCACCTGGCGGGCGAAGGCGGCTATCACCAGGCCGATACCGATGCAGGAGAAGGAGGCCGCGGCGATTACCAGCAGGGCCAGCGGGGCATTGGAGGCGAAGACGCCGAAGACGGCCACGGCAATGAGCAGCATCACCGCCGATTGGACGAAAACCACCGCGGTGGCCAGAATAAGTTTGGAGCCCACCATGGCGAAAGGTCCCATTTCCGTTAACCGGAGCCGGGTGCGCATTCCCTCCTCCTCCTCGATAACCATGAGGATGGCGCCGCACAACACCCCGGTCCAGAGGATGGACAGGGCTATTAGGGATGGGACCACGGCGTCCTTGGCCGAAAGCGGCCTTCCCGCCACCGAGGATACCCCCAACTCTATGGGGAGGGCGGTAGACCGGAGGTAGACAGCCGCCTCATCTATATCGTTGACCACCGTTTCCGCCAGCTCTATTCCCGTATTCACCATCTCCTGAAGCTCCGGATCAACCGCCAGAGCTTCCTTGATCCTCTCCAGGTTATCCCTGATCTGCTCCAAGCCCGTGATTTCGTTACCGAAAAAGTCCCCGCCGCCGACCAGGGCGTAGAGGCCGGTAACCACGGCCTCCATCTTGCTCTTCACCACTCCCTCGTTGATGCGTGAGAGAAATCCCCGGATGTTCGTCTCCGCGAACTCCGCCTTGACCAGGTTGGACTGGTCCAGTATCACTTTGACATCAGCGACCTCGTCCAGGGTCTTTAGCCTATGCACGAACCCCCGGGGAAGCATGATCACGGCGTCAATCCTTCCCTTCTTCAAGTCCTCGCGGGCCTCCGACGCTTTGGAGTACTCCTCTATCTCGGTTATATCCTCGGAGAACCTTCTCACCAGTGATGAGGCGTCGTTGTTCTCCCCCTCCATCCACACCGTCTCCCCCAGGTAGGGATAATCCTCCTCCCGAATCGCCAACAGGACGTTGCTATCCCCGCCGTCCAGGGAGGCCAGGGCATCCTCCGCCGTCGCGTAATCGCATATGACACCCGTCTCCAGATCGAGGTCGGAGAGCATCGCCTCGATCTCGTCGCCGGAGAACTCCGCACCCGTCCACCTAAGATCTTCCTCCGGCGTGCCGGTTACCAGCAGGGCGTCCACCTCCCTCGACCCCAGGGCGGCGACGGCCTCACCCTCTCCGTTGAATTCGACCGCCGCGCCCGCCCTGCGGCGGAAGCCCCGGTCCATGGTTGACGGCGATGCCACCTCCACGCCCATCCAGGCGGTCTCCCCGCCGTCCACATGGTCCAGGTCCACCAGGCCTATGGGGACAGGCCTGCCCACGTCGTAAAAGGCCGCCCCGATCACCCCCATGATCAGAAAAGGGTAAATGACGAGGACCGCGATGAGAAGCCGGTTGCGAAATATGAGCTTCCAATCCTTGGAAATGAGGGCTTTCCAGCCTTTCAATCCCCCACCTCCCGCATGAAACGCAGGAAGGCGTCCTCCAGGGTCACCTCGCGGTAATGCAGGTTGCGCACCGACCCCGCCAGGCCGGACACTATCTCCGGCAGTTTGCCGGTGAGGTCGGACCCCGTGATTACCGCTATGTCTCCTTCGGCCTTCCAGGCAAGATCGAGGCGACGGCAGAGGTCATCCAGATCCCGGTCCCGGGAGTCCGTGAGGCGCAGCTCGACGCGGTCCTTCCCCAAACGCCCCTTTATATAGTCAGGGGTGCCTTCCTCCCGGATGTTTCCCTTCACCAGGATGGCCAGCCTGCCGCATATATGGTCTGCCTCCTCCATGTTGTGGGTAGTGATAAAGATCGACCTGCCCTCCTCCGACAGGCGGAGGATCAGTTCCCAGAGAGAGCTTCTGGCCGCTGGGTCAAGGCCGGAGGTGGGCTCATCCATGTAGATAAGATCGGGGCGGTGCACCAAGCCCATAGCCAGGCTCAACCGCTGCTGCATACCGCGGGAGAAGAACCTCACCTGCCTTGCGGCGTGCTCCTCCAACCCCGCCCAAGCGAGGAGGCCGTCTATCCTCTCCCTTACGTCCCTCTTCTCTATGCCGTAAAGAAAACCCAGCATGGTCAGGTTCTCGCGGGCGGTCAACCGGCCGTAAAAGGAAGCCTCCTGGGGCACCAGCCCCACCCTGAGCCGGTAACGTGGCTCCCGGGGATCGACGGGCTCTCCCTCGAGCCGAATCTCACCCCGGCTGGGAGCTATCTGACCGGTGAGGATCCTGATCAGGGTAGTCTTCCCCGCCCCGTTGGGACCGATCAAACCGAAGGTCTCCCCCCTCTCGACGCACAGGGTGATTCCCTCCAACGCTTGCACCCCGTTGAACTCCTTGGATAGATCCTGCACGGATATCACGCCCGCACCTCCCTTCAGTACCGGCTTCGGGGTTAATTTTAACAGGTTCCCCGCTATCGGGTACGGGTGATTAAGAAATGGTTTTCCACATCCTGTCCGCGTATTTTCCGCTGGTAATCACCCTAGAGACACGGTGAAATACCCTCAGACCGGCTACCCGCATTCGATGGAGAAGAGCCTTTAACAGTACCAGGCTTGGGTCATACCGTTACTGCAATCACAGAAGTTGACTATACTAACAAAGTAATGATTAAATAACATTAGATATCTGTAATAACAAAACATGCCGGGGCTCCCCCGGGGGAGACATGGTATTATAGAAAAAGTGAACAAATGCAGGTGAATGTAATTGCAAGGGATTGAGCAGGAGCGGGATGACACCGGAGGTAGCATGGTTCGGAAGGCCGGATTAGCATACGCGCTGCTGGCGGGGATGCTATCCCTGGTCATGCTGGCGGTTTCTTTTCCCTTTCCCGCCGCGGCGGCAACCCTGGAGGAAAAACAGGCGGAGGCGGAGAAGGTCAGGCAGCAGATCGAGGCGATGAAAGCGGAGTCCCAACGCCTGGCCCAGGAATACAACGCCGCCCTGGACGAGTACGAGGCCATCCGCGCCGACGTGGAGGCCAACCGCCAGGAACTGGAGAACGCCCAGAGGGATTACAAGCGCGCCCGCACCATATTGAACGAGCGCCTGCGCTCCATATACGAATCGGGTGACATCAACTCCATGGAGGTCCTGCTCGAATCCACCAGCCTCGACGACCTCCTCACCAGGTACGACTTCTTTACCTATATCAGCAACCGTGACCTGCGTATCTTCGACGAGGTCAAACGCCTGCGGGAGGAGATAAGCGCAAGGCAGAGGACCCTCGAGGAGCAGGAAGCACGCCAGATGCAGGTGGTGGCCTCCATGAACGCCAAACGACAAGCCATGGAGGCCTCCCTGCAGCAGCAGCAGAAATACCTTGACAGCGTAAACGCGGAGATACTAAAAACCCTTGCCGACACCGGGGGAGGAGGGACGCCGGTAGCGACACCCATCGGATCCTTCGTCTTCCCGGTCAAGGGGCCCCATAGCTTCTCCAATGACTGGCACGCGCCCCGGACGGGCCACCTGCACCAGGGCAACGATGTATTCGCCTCGATGGGAACCCCCTCCGTGGCCTGCGTCACGGGGACGGTCAACCAGGGGGAGGGCAAGAACGCCGGGCTTTACGTGCGCCTGGTGGGAGACGACGGCAACGTCTACTATTACATGCACCTGCAGCGCTACGCGGCCACCGGCCACGTCGGCGCGGGTACGGTCATCGGCTACGTGGGCGACACCGGCAACGCCTCGGGCGGGCCTCCCCACCTCCATTTCGAGATCCATCCCGGGGGCGGCGCCGCCATCAACCCCTACCCCATCCTGCTCGCAGCCGACCGCTAACCGGCGCCGGCCTGACCCCGAAGTTGCAGCAAACCCGACATCCTGTTCTCGGTCACGCTGGCGAGACCCATCTTTATCGAATTTTTCTTGGCCGCCGCTCTTTACCAAGGCATCTTCGCACAAGACCCCCCCCCGGGGGGCCTTGCTTGCATGAGGGCGATGCCCTATCTATACTCTTCATAACATCAGGATGGGAGGTATGAACCTTGCGCCCGGTAATCCTTTCCTCGAGAGATCTCTGCCGGACCCCCATAGAGCTGGTGGGGAGCGAACTCTTCGCCGGCATCCTGCGCTCCTTTCTCGGCGACCTGTCCGGCAAGGGCTCGGAGCTCTTCGACTTCCTCGAATCCTGCGCCATCGTGCGCGAACCCGCCGGGGGGGCGGAGCTGGATATAAGCCGCGTGTCGGACCTCCTCACCCTGCTCTCAGCCCGGTCCCTCGATGAAGTAACAAACAGCAATGAATATGCGGCGCTTAGAAACGGGGCGGAAAAGCTCCATGAGCTGGTGGAGGAGCTCTATAACTACTGGCGCAAGATGGAGAGATACATCCTCCTCGAGGAGGAATATAAGGCCACCAATATCATGACCAGCGATTACCACAACTGGTTCATCGAAACCGTACAATCCTTCGAGGCCCTGGTGCGCGAGACCTATCGCCGCATCGCCTATAATATCAGCGGCGAGCTGCCCAAGGTATACCGGCAACTCCCCAGCGGGGCGGGAGCGGGGGCCCTAATAGAACATATCCCCTGGCAATGTCCCCCAGGCGAATACGAGATACTGAAAGACCTTCCCTTTATCCAACTGGTGGTCATCGAGCCGCCGCTGATCTATTACCCCCGGCGCAATTACCGCCGGGGAACCATCAGGCGCGGCGAGGAGAACCCCTTGCGCCACTTCAAGAAACTGGAAGGGAACTGGTATTGCTATCCGGCCAAGGTGGGGCTCCTGCTTATCTTCATCTATCTCCACGAGGATTTCCTCAACCTCGGTACCAGCCTCTGCAACCTCTTCGAGCTGGCGCAAGGCGAAGAGGTTCACACCCGTAACCCCGACGGCATCCTTATCTTCGGCGGGACGGCCGCCTCCCTTCCCCCCGAGGAGACTTACTTCTACGAGGACCACGACCGCAACCTGGCGGTGGGATACGTGAGCGGCATCGAGGAGCACGACTACTTTGGCTACCTCAAGAAGACCACCCTGACCCTGCATAACGTGATCATGATCAACCGGGGCATGCTGCCATTACACGGCGCCATGGCCCACATCCGCATGAGCTCGGGGAAGGCGATAAACATAATCATCGTCGGCGACAGCGGGGCGGGGAAATCGGAGACCCTGGAGGCTTTCCGGTCGCTGGCCGGCGCTGAAAACGCCGACCTCAAGGTCATCTTCGACGACATGGGGGTCCTTAAAAGCGACAACCAGGGACGGGTGGTCGCCTACGGAACCGAGATCGGGGCGTTCGTGCGCTTAGACGACCTCCAGCCCGGCTACGCCTATTCCGAGGTCGACCGCAGTATATTCATGAACCCCCGGTTGACCAACGCCCGGGTGGTCATCCCCATCAGCGAGTACGGTTACATAACCAGGGGCCACGTCGTGGACGTCCTCCTTTACGCCAACAACTACGAGGAAGTCGACGAGGAACACCCTATACTGGAGTTTTTCTCCGGCATAGACGAGGCGCTGCCCGTCTTCGAAAGCGGTGCCCGCCTGGCCAAGGGCACCACGGACGAAAAGGGCCTGGTCCACTCCTATTTCGCCAATCCCTTCGGCCCGGTCCAGAAACGCCGGGAACACGACGCCATAGCCCGGTATTTCTTCGAGCGCCTGCTGGCATCAGGCTGCCGCATCGGGATCCTGAGGACGCGCCTGGGAATCAAGGGCTACGAGATGCTCGGCCCCGAGGAGGCCGCCCGCGCCATTCTCGAACACTTCTTCGAATAGCCTGCTCTCGTTGGCCAAACCCTTGACGTCCTCCGCAAGTTATAGAGCAAAAGGAGGGATAAAGAGCTGTGTATTACCGAGAGTGGTTATTCTAATTCCTTTTGCGCTTCTCGGGCTGACTTTCCTAAAAACCCCTGCTGTCATCAGCCCCTGCAGGCTTCCAGCCTTATGCTATCTCCTATGCTATCTCCTCCAATCCGGCTGGGCTTCCGCCTTAAATGCGTCCCGCCGCCGGCGCAGCACGGGGTAAAAAATCCCGGTTGCGATCAGCCCGATGGCCACCCCACCCAGGTGGGCGAACCAGGCGGTTCCACCCGCGCCCCCCACCGCGGAGGTCAGGCCCTCGATGAACTGGAGGACGATCCAGAACCCGATGACCACGAAGGCGGGAACGGGGATGATAAAGAATATCACCAGCGTGTATATCCAGGTGCGGGGATAAAGAATCAGGTAGGCCCCCAACAGGCCGGAGATGGCCCCGCTCGCGCCCAACATCAGGTTGAAAGCATTGGGGTGCACGGCTACCTGGGTGAAGGTCCCGAAGAGGCCACACAAGAAGTAGAAGCCGATGAAGGGAATGCGCCCCATGACATCTTCCACGTTGTTCCCGAATATCCAGAGGTAAAGCATGTTCCCCCCGATGTGCAGCCAGCCGTCGTGAATGAAGAGAGAGGTCATGAGGGGCAGGTAGACCTGTTTGGATGGCACGATGGAGATGGGGAAGGAGAAGAGCTGCTGCAACGCCGCCATGGGCAGTTGCCTGGCGTGGACAATCTCCCAGGGAACCACCGAGAAGCGATAAAAGAATATATCGCTACCCGACCCGTTCAGAAAAAGCATGTAAATAAATACGGCCACGTTAGCCAGGATGAGGGCCAGGGTGACCACGGGGGTTTTACGGGTGGGGTTCCTGTCGTAAAGAGGGATCATTCACTTCTCCATCCTTGCCCATCATTTATCTCTTCCTGGCCTCGGCAACGATGAACCCCTTAACCCCCTGTATTCCCGCAAAGTTCACCGCTCTCTCGTAGGCCACGGCCAGGGCGCCCAGCGGCCGGCACACCGCGCTGGCGAGGCAGTCGCTGTAAGTGCGGAGGTGGAGCAGGTCGAACCCCGCCGCCTCGAGCTCAACCCGCATTCTTCCGGGAGTGTTGCAGCGGTAGTAAACGGGGAAGATATCCCCGGGTGACCTGCCCGTTAAGAGCCGCACTACGCGCATGCGCCGTTCCTGCGGCAGGAGACGGGAGAGAAGATAATTCGCGCCATAAGGATAATAAAGAATGTTCGGGGTCATGAGGACGATTTCTCCGCCCGGGCGAAGGATCATATGTGCCCTCCGGAAGAACCGCGGCGGGTCGGCCAGGTGCTCCAGCAGGAACTTGCAGGCGGCAAGGTCCGCGCTCTCCCGCTCCAGGGGGATGTCCCGGTTCAGGTCGGCCCGGAGGTAACGTTGGTAGGGACCGTCCAGGGGCCTGTCGTCCACGCCTACGATCTCGCCCGCCTTGCCCAGGAGAAAGGAGAGGTAACCCTCCTCCCCGCAACCCAGGTCGACCACCCTTCCTCCCTCGGGACAGGACGCTTCCGCCAGGCGCAGGAAGGTCCGGTAGGCATCGGGTTCATCGGGAAGGTACCTGCGATATAGGCCAAGGGTCCATTCCCGGGCTCGCGCGCGGTTCACAGCAACTCCAGGAGGCTTTCCACGACTAAATCGGGCTGGGGTTGGTAGCCGTACAGGTTCTCCCGGCGGGAGACCCCGGTGAGGACCAGGCAGGTATCGAGGCCGACACGCCATCCACCCAGTATATCCGTCTCCAGGCGGTCGCCGATCATCAGGGTTACGTCGGCCTTGCCGCCCACCAGGGCCAGGGCGGCCTGCATCATATATACGTTGGGTTTTCCCACCACCAGGGCCTCACGGCCCGCCGCCTTCTCCAGCGCCGCGAGAATAGAACCCGCCCCCGGCCAGAGCCCTTCGGGTGAGGGGAAAGTGGCATCGGAGTTGGTACCGATGAATACGGCCCCGGAGCACAGGGCCAGGCAGCCGATCCTCAACTTGTCATAGGTTAGCTCGGTGTCCCAGCCTACGACCACGTAGTCGGCGTGCCTTCCCTCATCCCCCTCGAGCAGGCGCAGGGGCGTCCTTAAGAGTTCCTCGCGCAGGCCGTCTCCCCCGATCATGTAAACGGTTCCGCCCTCCAGGTCGTAGTTCTCCTCGAGAAAACTTGCGGTTGCCACGGAAGAGGTCATGATCTCGCCCTCGCCGGCGCTCAAGCCCATGCCGGCCAGCTTTTCCCTGTACTCTGACCGGGTGAACTTGGAGTTGTTGGTAAGGAAGAGGATCCTCCGGCCCTTTTCCCTCAAGCGGTTGATGAACTCCATGGCATCCGCTATGGGCTGCTGGTTGATATAAATAACGCCGTCCATGTCAAACAGGAAATTGTGGTATCTATCCGCGGTGGGCAAGGCATCCTTCAAGGTCCTAATTCTCCCTGCTCTCGTCCAACTCCCTTTGATAGCGCTGCAGCGCCTGGCAGTACATCTCGATCTCGGGAGCCATCACCGCGGCCAGCTTCGCCTGGCCGACAGCCTTATGGAGCATGCCCTTGCGATACAGGCAGCGGCTGAGCCCGTACCGCGCATAATGGTTGGTGGGGTCTACCTCCAGGGCCTCCTCGAATTCATGCATGGCCCCCTCGTGGTTGCCGCTGTTGTAATAGGCTATGCCCAGGGTTTCCAGTATGGAACCCCGCCCGGGTTCCATTACCTTGGCCCTCTCCAGTAGCGAGGCGGCACGAGCCGGGCAGCGTTCCTCCAACAGTGCCCGGGCCTCCCGGAGAAGGTCGTACGCATTATCGGTCAAATGGAAAACCTCCTGCCCGCCTTACCGTTCCGACCCCGCCCTGCCCGTGCGCACAGACAGTCGGATCAATCCGGAGAAAGCCAGCACACATCCCATTAATACCATGAAATATGACGGCCACAGGGTCTTTCTCTCGTAGCGCGCGGCAGCCTCGGGAATATAACTACCGCTCCTTCTTATGATAGCCAGCGCGGTATTATATATGTGCCCGTTGAAGGCCAAGGTGATAAATACGATGGGGATAAAAATAACCCCGGCTAAAAGCAGCACGACGCCGAAATCCACCTCGAGCAAGGATCTCTTGAGGAACGCCGTGACCGCCATATACAGCCAGGAGAGCACGGCCAGCACGATCAAAATATAAACAAGGGCCCCCAGGTCGATTCCTGATACCTTGGCGACCTGGGCAGGGGCGCCGCCCTCGGTGACCCATGTCAACCTCACCCAGGGGAGGGGGGACAGGACCAGGGTGAGAACCAACCCGGCCGTGGCCATCAGCCCCGCCGCCACATCCCCCCGGTCCCACTTCCGGTCCCGGTATTTCAGCAACCTCAGCAAATAGTTACGTTTTTCTTGTGGCTTGCGCGACACGCTTTCCACCGCCTTAAGTTTCGGCCTTCCGTGTGGACCCGTTTTTCTTCCCGCTCTTTTCGGCTTCGCGGCGGGGGCTTCTTTCTTCTTCCTTTTCAGGCGCTCCAGGGCCATATAAGTCCTTTCGCTGAAGGTGATGGTGATGGTAAACCTGGTTTTCCCGGCCTTGCCTTTCCCCCTGGGGGCCCTGTCGATTTCTGGCTTCAAGGAAACGACCTTCTTGCTCGTCGTGGGGGTAAGGGTGCCGCTGGTTTTTTTCTCCGCCTCCTGCACCCCGCTGTTGGCAGCGCGCCCTTCCGCCCCTTTCGGCTCATCGCCGCCGCCAACCACGGGGGCGGCGGCGGCCTCCACCGCCGGCTTTCTCTCCAGGGGTTGGGTCACCCTTCTCAGCGAGCCTCGCCTTCCCTTCATCTTCCTGTAGCAGTCGTCGCAGAAGAACTTCCCCGCCGGGATCTCTTTGCCACAGCTTACACACTCAGCCATTCAGGCCCCCCGTTAAGCCCGCCGCGTAGACGGCTTCCCTCCTGGGCACCATGCTATTGGCCCCCTCCGGGCAGAAGCGCACGCATACCTCGCATCCCATGCAATCGCGTACCTCGACACTGCCCTTCACCAGTATACGCTCCGCAAATGGGCATGCTTCCACGTAGGTGGCGCATTCCCGGCAGCGCCCGGGGTCGACGCGGGGGACGTATTTGCTCGGCAGATAGCGGAACCCGTCATCCTTGAACACCCGGTATCCAATGATCGGGCTGCGGGAACAGCTGCAGCAGTTGCAGATGATCAAACAGTTCCTGCTCCCCCGGAAATGCATGTTTCGGAAGGCGCTCTGTACCATGCCCAGGTCCCGGCACCCCTGGCGCACCACGCTGTCCTCGGCAATGAAGATGTCCCCCCAGTGCGGCATCTGGAACATCAACGCGGGGGCCAGAACTCTCCGAGCGAAGAAAAGCAGCCTTTCCCCTGTCTTCGTGCCTCTGCGCCTCATCCTCGCGCGACCCCCCTCACCCGGTCCCTGACCCACAGGAACAGTCCCGGGAACCTGCGGCGGAAGAATTCCTTGGTCTTATTCCAGAATCCTTCGCCCTTGCCGGCGATGGCAACCAGGGCCTTGTGGGGCAGGTGTTCACTTACGAATAGCCGGTCCACCACCTTCTCCAGGGAGCCCGCCAGGGGCTGAGGTGCCTTCCCCAGGGCCCGGTAGATGCGCACGAAAGTCCGAAAGTAGTGGCGCGCGAAGTAGAGCTGATCCCTGGGAAGGGTCGGCTGGTCCACGTAACGGTCCTCCCGGTAATCGTAGCAGGGGGGTACCCAACCCTCCTCGACCGCCGTCTCGAAGAGTACCGTATCCGGGTAGGGATAATAGATGGGGCTGAGGGAATGGTCGGCCTTTATCTCCACGTTGAGTTTGATGGTATCCAGCACCCTGGCCTTATCCTCGTAGGGCAGCCCCACCATGTTATAGGCCACGGTCTTGATGCCCGCTTCCCGGCACGCCGCGAAGGCCTCGACGATCTTCTCGCGGGACATATGCCGGTTGAGGACCTCGTTGCGAATATAGTCGTTGCCGCTCTCCACCCCGAAGAACATCTGGTAACATCCCGCCTTGCGCAGCATGCTCACGATTTCGGGGGTGACCAGGTTGGCGCGGTAGTTGCAGATAAAAGGGAGGCCTATCTCCTTTTTGTACAGGTCGGTGAACCTCTCCAGCCATCCCCCTTTCCAGGGCAGGATATCGTCGCGGAAATTCAGGTACTCCACCCGCGGGCATTCCGCCAGCAGCTTCCTCAAGTATTCGATGCTGAACTCGGGGCTGTGGAAGCGGGAGTAGCGGTTCTTATTGGGGTAAATGTCCCTCATCTTCTTATTGGAGCAGTAGGTGCAGCTATAGGGGCATCCCCGGGAGAGGATCACCACACCGGTGTTTATGCGCGTGGAAATGAGCTTGGAGAAATCGAATACCCCGAAGTCGGGAAGGGGCAGGTCGTCGATGTTCTCCATAAGGGGGCGGACCGGGTTGCGATATACGGTATCCCCATCCTTAACCCATATGCTCTCGATACCGCGGAAGTCCTCGCCCGTATCCATGCGGTTAACCAGTTCGAGCAGGGCCTTCTCGCCCTCTCCCCTGCAGATCATGTCCATGCCCTCGGTGTTGATCGTCTCCTCGGGAAGGGTAGTGGGATGATAGCTGCCGGAGATAACCGGAACGTCAAGGGCGTCCTTGGTCCATAACACGTACTCCTTGACCTGCGGGTATTCCCGCGTCATGGTCACGAATCCCACCAGGTCGGGGCACTCCGCCTTCAGATTTCGCTGGAACTCCGCCCGCCCGGCGGGGCTGGTCAGGTGATACAGGGAAACCTGGTGGCCGGCCCCCTTGAGCACCGCCGAAAGGCTGGCCACTCCCTCCATGTACCAGCCGCCCTCATCCACCCCGGTCATGCGGCCGGTCATGGGGTCTATATTAACCTTGTAATCCGGATACACGAAGAGAACCTTCAACATCTCCTCCTCTTTGACCCCCTTCGATTATAAAAGACTCGACATAACACCACCATAACACCCATCACCGGTTAACCGACATATATCCTCTACCTATTTCGTGCTTATAATCCGCGCAACCTCCACCTTGTTGAATAAATCAATAAATGGCACGGCGCTTCCGTGCCATCAATCCGCTCTGCTTCAGAGATTCAGCTCTAAAATACCGCAGACTCAGCGCTTCAGACTACTTGAAGCGGTACAGAGAAAACGGGGAGATATCCAGGCTGGTCTCACCGTCCAGGACCAGCTCGCTCACCAGCTTCCCGGTAATGGGCGCCAGGCATATCCCATCCCCCGAGTGTCCCGTCGCCATGTAAAAACCCTTCACCCCCTTGACCGTACCGATTATGGGGAGCCCGTCTGGGGAGTAGGGGCGCAGGCCGGCGAAGCTGCGGATGACGTCCAGGTCCTTTATCCACGGCAGGTAGTTGATGGCGTTTTTGGCTATGGCGTTTATGGCCTCCGGCGTGGTGTTGTTGTCGAATCCCGCGAACTCCCGGGTACTTCCAAGGAGAAGGTTGCCGCTGGCGGTCTGCTCCGCGGTGAACCCCAGGCCCAGTTTTATGGCCTCCTCGTCCTTGGGCATGAGCTCCTCTATGTTCGCCTTGGTTCCCAGGTATTCCGCCCCCGATACTATCTTGTTCAGAACAGGTTCCTTCGCCTCGGTGACCAGGATTTGTCCCCGCTGGGGCAGGATAGGAATGTCCACGATGATCATCTTCCCGATCTGGTTGGAGCCGGTTCCCGCGGCGCAAATCACCCGGCGGGAGTGAATGCTCCCCGCCGAAGTACGGACCTCCCTGACCCGGTCGTTGGCCACCACGATGTTCTCCACCTTGCATCCCTTGAGGATGGTAGCCCCCATCTCCTGGGCTTTTTGGGCCAGGCCCAGGGTAAGGGCGATCGGGTTTACCTGGGCATCCTGGGCACAATAGGCCGCACCCTTGATATCCTTGCTTACCTCCGGCAGGTATTTCTTCAGGTCCGCCGTGGCCAGCACCTCCACCTCCAGGCCGGCCGTCTTCAGCTTCTTGGCCCTCGCCTTCAGCTCCTTGACCTGATCCTGGGAGGTGGCAAGCATCAGCCCCCCGCAGGGGTTGTATTCGATATCCACGTCCAAGTCTTCAGCGATGGACGGGAAGAGCTGGACGCTTTCCCGGGCTATTTCCAGATGGCTTCCCGGCTGTTTGGTCTGAAGCGAGAGAAATCCGTCGCACGCCCCGGACGCACCCGCAGCCAGATCGTCGGCCTCGACTATCAGGACCTCCGCACCCTCTTTGCAGAGATAGTATGCCGTCGCGGCACCGATAACGCCGCCCCCGATGATTACCACCTCGGAACTCAGTACCTCAGCCATCTTCTCCCCCTAACCGACTCAGTTTTACCGGCCGCACCGGAGGGCGGACCTTGAAGGCTCCCACATCCTCCGGCTCCCTGGACGTCCCGGCCGACAATTCGTCTCGCAGCATGTACTGGCAAAACCTTCCCTGGCAGAAGCCCAGTCCCACGCGGGAAAACCGTCTCAGGGCGGTAAGCGAATGGAATCCTTTACCAATAATCTCCCGGACCCTAAAATACGATATCTCCTCACACCGGCAAAAGGGAAAATCCTCCTCTCGCCCGGTTGCTTCCACCTCCTCCGGCTCCTCTATCTCCATTACTCGGTCTTTGACTCCCCTCACCTTTAGGGCCCAGCCCTCGGGAACCTCCACGGTGATCAGCGTCGTCTTCTCCTTCTTGCCCATCGCGGTCGCTTTTATTATCTTCACCTTGCCCAGTGGTTTTCCCTCCCCGTCCACCGCCCAGGCCTCTCCCCCGGGGCGCAATTCGCCCCTCATCTCGTAGGGAACGGTCACGCGAGCCTTGCCTCCCCCCTCGCTGCGATCCAGGAGAAAAATCGCCATCCCGGGGCACAGGGCCACGCACCTCCCGCAACCGTCGCAGGCCTCGGGATGGTAAAGGGGTGGGGCGCATATATTTTTCCCCACCTTTATGGCCCCTTTCTTACAGGCCTCCTCGCAGGGATTGCAGGGGATCTCCTCCCGGCAATCCAGCACGGCGACGGGGCCGTTCCGGGCCTTCTCCCAGGCCTCCTTCCAGGAAGCGTCCCTTATCTCTCCCGCATCCTTCACCGGCAATAGATACACCTCTTCGCCTCGAGCTTGCCCTCGCCATACGGACCGCCGCGCAGGCCATCCAGGCGGTGGCGCACCGCCGCCCTTTTTCTTTTTACCTGCCCGGCGCCGAGGGCTCCCAGGTCCTCCGCGGCTGAGATCCCGGCCATCCTCCCCTCCTCCATGGCCACCGACGCTTCCTCCACCCCCGCCGCGTCGCCGGCCACGTAAACGCCGGGCTGATCGGTTCGCATTTCCTCATCGTGCCAGGGCACAAATCCCCCCAGCTCGCCCTGAAAGACCATCCGGCAGCCCCGCATGGCCGCCAGCTCCACCATGGGGGTTAGTCCCAGCGCCAGGCACAGGGAGTCGGCGCGAAACCGCCTGATCTTCCCCCCCTGGTCCATGCTTTCCACCAGCACCGCCTCTACGCCTTGAACACCCTCCGCCGCCAGGAGGCGGTGGCGCATAAATATAGGGACTCCCTCCCTGCGCACCCGGTCCGCGTGGACCTCGTAGCCCCCCACCCGGTCTGCCATGTCCACAATCCCCACCACCTCCGCACCGGCCTGCAATAGCTGGTAGGTCACGATGAGCCCCACGTTTCCCGCCCCCGCCATGAGCACCCTCCGGCCCGGGAGCACGCCATGTACGTTCACCAGCGTTTGGGCGGCCCCCGCCCCCATTACCCCCGGAAGCGTCCACCCGGGAAAGGCCAGGCTCCTCTCCGTGGCTCCGGTTGCGACCACCGCCGCTTTGGGCACCATCAGGTAAACCCCGCCGGGGCCGTCCACCATCAACTCGCCGCCGGGGAAAAAGCCCAGTACGGTGGAGGAGAGTCGGATCTCCACACCCACCCGGCGGCATCCCTCCGCCATATCCTCCGCGATCTGGAAACCGCGCCTGCCAGCGCCGTGATGGCGCGATCCGAAGAAGCGGTGGATCTGCTTGAAAAGCTGGCCTCCCCCGCGGTCGTTCTCGTCTACGACCACCACGGATACACCCGCTTCCTCGGCCTCCAGGGCGGCGCAAAGACCGGCCGGGCCGGCCCCCACCACCACCATCATCACGGTCTCCAACGGCAGGCTCATGATGCGGCGCCTATCGGTGTATCCACCCTCATGCCGTCTCGAACCGGTGTACGGCAGGTCCTGACGCTGGATACACCGTCCACGATCATCGCACATTCGGTGCACCGGCCGATCATACAGAAAGGTCCCCGCGGCTCCCGCGTACGGGCGGAAAGCCGCGTGGTGCGTATTCCGGACGCGTATAGCGCCGCGGCTATGGGCTCGCCCTCCAGGGCGGGGATGGGGCGCCCGTCCACATAGATAGTGACCCACCGGCCCCGGTTCATATCACCCAATAACGGATGCCGTCCAACTCTCAGATCCAAACGGCCTCACCTCCTGGAGTCCGTCCCGCTTCCCAGGGGCGGCGTTCTCTCGCGAACTCGAGATCGGCTGCGTATCCGGTCGCGAGCGGGCTTTTTCTGCAAGGTCCTTCCCCGCAACCATGGGTGGTAATCCATTCACAGTTTATACCGCCGCGGTTCAACCTATAGGCATGATCCGCAAACCGTCCCCCTCCACCGGGGGGGGGAAGAGCAATATGCAAGGAATTCCTAGCGATACTATAATAGATTGCCCTGGAACTATCACTCAACGAGGAGGTGGATTTTGGACATTACGCGCCAACAGATGGAGGAATTGCGCCTGCACGCCCTGACCGCCATAGACGGGCTGTGGTTCATGGCGGTGGAAAAGAAATTCAGCTTCGAGGCCGCCCTGGAGCTGGACCTGGAGGTCTGGAAAATCTACGGCCTGGTGATCCAGAAGAGGCTGGCCCGCATGCTGGATATAACCATAAACCCCGATGATCCCCCGGACGCATCCACCATAAACCTGCTCATGGAAACCATATGCCACATCGACGGCACGGCATGCAAGGGCGAGGTCTTAAGCGATGACGAGATTACCTTCCGTGTTTACCGCTGTTCCTGGTGGGATAACCTCTGTAGCTCCGGGAGGGAGTCCCATGTCCCCTGCGAGGAGATAGACAACACCATATTTCGCCATTGGCTGGGGGCGATTGACCCGGGGATATCCTTAGAGATAACCCATTCCCTTCCCCGTGGAGACGACCACTGCGCATGGACCATCAAGAGAACGTAGTACGGCATTTCGTAGGCCAATTTAAGCAAGCCATAGGGTCCAAGGTTCTTCTTATAGCTTGTAGGGTTGTATCTCGATGCCTCTGAAGGAATCGTGACCCCCGCCACCCGGGTCTCCCTCTCGGAAATCTTATCCTTCGTTAAAGCTTAGGGGGCAGGACGGCGGACAAGGCGGCGTGCGGCATGCGTCCTAGGGGCGCAGGGCGCGGGTGACGAACTCCACCGCCTCCCTGGTAATCTCTTCCATATTATGCTTCATGGGATCCTCTACCCAGTAGTTGGCCAACCGGACCAGCTGCCCGATTATGGCGTTGGCCGCGATATCGGGATGCAGGCGCCGGATGGAACCGTCCTTGACTCCCCTGGCTATAGTAGCCTTCAAGTCCTTGGCGATGGAGGCGGTAATCTGCATCAGCTTGCGCTCGTAGGAGACATCGGCCAGCACCGACTCCTCCAGGTAGAGGGTGTATATCTCGCGGTTTTCCACGATGATCTGAAAGGCCACGGGTATCGCGATGCGTATCCTCTCCAGCATATCGGGCACCGCCGCGATCTCCTCGGATACCCTCTCCCGGAAGATGCGTACCCCCTTCTGTGCGATGTCCAGCAGGAGATCCTCCTTGCCCGCGTAGCATTCATAGAACATACCCATGGTCACCAGGGCCTGGTCAACGATGTCCTTTTCGCTGGTAGCGAAATAACCGTGGCGGGAGAAGAGGCGCATACCCGCCTCTATTATTCTCCTCCGGGCATCCCTCATCCCCGCCGCATTCCCGGGTGCCTCGACCCTGAAAAGCTCCTCCGCCTTGTTCAGCGAGTTGCTCCCCATCTCCTGCCAGATCCTTATCTTCTTAGCCATTATCTCCTTGATCTGCTCCAGGGGGAGATGCTTCTGAAGCTGCAGCCTCTTGATGTAGTTGATCATCTGGGCATAGGAGGGGTCATAGTAGGCCATGTTCTTATGGGTTTTTACCGGGGGAGGGAGCAGCCCGATGCGCACGTAGTAGTTTATGGCGGACGTGGAAACCCCCGTCGCCTTGGAAACCTGGGAAACCTTCAGGAGCGAACTCACGCCGGAAGGCCGGCTGCGTTTCTTTTGAACCGATTCTACCCTATCAGACATATGTTGAGTATAGGTTAATACTTAGAAAAGTAAAATAGCGTTCTCCTGGAAGAGAGATCGTAGGGGCTCACGAAAGCTTGTCGCGAGGAGCATAGCGACGTGGCGATCCTTGTCACGAGGGTGCCGAAGGCACCGTGGTGATCTCATCACTTATTACGACGACAATGGCACATGGGGTGAACGACGAGGGGATTTCCCCGCCTCCTCGAGATGACGGTAAAGAAAGAGGGCTGACTTGCCCAAGCCCCTACGAGAATGCGGTTTCGTGGTCGTAGATCACCAGCCCGGACGGCAGCTTGGGATAGAAATAGGAGCTCTTGTGGGGCATTCTCTCCCCGCCCTCGGCTATCTCCCAGATGTCCTGTATGGGCGTGGGGCGTATGAGAAACGCCGCCTCCGCCTCTCCTTCCAAAACCCCGGAAAGGGCCTCGCTCTCCCAGGGGGTGAAGCAAAGGTCTCCCTCCTCAGCCAGCCGGTCCGCATCCAGCCCCAGGCTCTCGCCGATAATCAGGGAGTGGAGGATGGAGATGTCCAGGCGTTTCCACCTTTTGCTCTCCGGCCCCTTGAGAATCCTGGCCGGGTCTATCTCCTCTCGCAAGAGGAGCAGGGCGGCTCCCCCGGAGGTAATCATAATAAAGCCGGGGCGACCGGAGCCCTCCAGCTTTTCCCGGAACATGCCTTGGCGCGCCCCTAGATCGTGCTGGACTATCTCCACGTGAAAATAACGCCCGATCCGTTCGTACGCCTCCTCCACCGAAAGGGGCAGGCGCCGCAGCAAGCGATGGACGGGCAAGACGACCAGGCCGGGATCCTCGGAACGGAAAAGGGTCGCGCTGACATATCTGCGGGCAGGGTCCGTATTCTCCGCCCTGGGATCCTCGCTCCCGTAGACCAGGGCGGTCTCATAGCGGTGATGCCCATCCGCTATGATCAGCTTTCTCTCGCCGACCATCCCCACCAGCCTCCCCACGGCCGTGGGATCTTCGATCCGCCAGAGCTCGTGCTCCACGCCTTCCTCGTCATTGAACGCCAGGAAGACGGGGCCGGTTGACGCTTCCTCCAGGAGGGCAAGGACCTCCTCCTCCGGGTCGCGGAATACGGTGAAAACCTGGCTGAAGTTCGCCCTGCAGGCGCGCAGCAGGTTCAACCTCTCGGTACGGGTATGGGAAAAGGTCTTCTCGTGGGGAAGGATCTCCCCGCTGGATAAATCCTTGCACCTCAGTACGGCCAGGATCCCTAAACGGCTGGAGGGCTCGGAGGCCGGGATGTTAAAGGTCTGGCGGTAAACATACAGGCAAGGTCCGGCATCGGTGGTTAGGACATCCCCTTTCTTCCACGCCCTGAAGAGGGCGGCGGAGTTATTCCAGAATTCGCGATCGGAATCGGATCGCGGCAGGATCAGGCGCACGATGTTATAGGGCGAACGGGAAAGCAGGTACCCCTTGCGCCGCTCATCGATTACATCGTAAGGCGGCGCCAGCACCCTGGACAGGTCCTCCACTACCCGCGGATTGTAGAAGGTACCTCGAAACGGCCTTATCTCCGCCAAAACGTTTCTCCCATTTAATTCCAAGCCAGAAGGGCTTCCCCGGGCGCTGCCTGGAACATTATAACCAAAGGCCAGTTCCTTGTATATCCGGCTGATCTCGGTCACCTCCCTCCCCGATCACCACCTACGCCTCGCACCGGACCGCCTGTCGCCGGCTCCCATGGAAGCGTTGATATCCAGTTGACGACTAACCTAGTTTTCGGCGGCGGCGCCCCGCTCACCTTCATCGGCCTCGCGTTGCGGTAATGCAAGGTATGCCCATACGCATATGCCTTCGGTATTCGGCGCTCGGCTTTCGGCGTTTCTCTCCTTACTCCAAAAAGTATGTGGAATTTTCTCATTTGCTATTGAATCAATGGCATGGGTTGTATTAAAAATAGACTTACCGATAATACTTGCGGTGGTAATCATTTCGTACCCATTAGGCTATTCTTCTGCCCTGGGGGAGGGCGGTATGACTTATAACACGGAACAGGCGGCATGTCTCTCCGGTTGTTCTCCTCGCCAATTGCGTTACTGGAAGGAAACCGGCATGATCCAACCCGCCAGGGTGGAGGTAAACGAGAACGGGTTCAGGAGTGACCGCTATGACTTCCGCAACCTCGTGGAGCTGAGAACCATCATCGGGATGCTCCAGAAAGGCATCAGCCTGCAGAAGATACGCAAGACCCTGGCATACCTGCGCGAGAACACGGATTACTCGCGGCCTCTGGCGGAGTGCAAACTGGTCACCGACGGGTCCACGGTTTTCGAGATCTGCGAGAGCCCGGCCAGCATCCTGGACACGCTGCGCAGGGGGCAGGTGGCCCTATGCATCGCTCTCGACGGCATAGTAGAGGAGTTATCCACCCGCCTGATCGAGCTCAACCAGGATCGGGAGGTCTTCCTGGGCAACCTCAAGGCCTGATCGCATACCCTTTACCGGGTAACCGGCCCGCGCTCATTTCTCCAAATTTTTCACCGTGGTTGGTTTGCTGCCTTGCTACCCGTAAAGCCGGCGTTTATCATTCAATGTATAACTCTATACCCGAGGTGGGACGATGTTCTTTGCCAAACCGGATGTGGTTCTTTTACATCCTCCGAATGTTTATGACTTCCGGCGTATTACCACCGTTCCCAGCCCGATCAGCGACCTGATACCCTCGACGCCCGTCTTCGAGATGTACCCCATAGGCTTTACCTTCCTGGGAGAGTACCTGGAACGCAACGGCATAAACGCCAGGGTCGTCAACCTGGCTATGCGCATGCTCGAGGATAACAAGTTCGACGTTCCCGGGTTTCTATCCAAGCTCAACCCGGCCGCCTTCGGAGTTGACCTGCACTGGTTGACCCATGTCCATGGGGCCCTGGAGATAGCGCGCCTTTCAAAGGAGGCCCACCCCGAGACCCCGGTAATCTTCGGCGGATATTCGTCGACCTATTTCCACCGCGAGCTCATGGGCTACGCGCAGATAGACTATGTCTTGAGGGGCGACTCCACCGAGGAACCCCTGCGCATGCTCATGGAGGTCATCATGAACGGCGGCTCCCTCGACGCGATCCCCAACCTCACCTACCGGGGTCCCGGTGGTGAGATCAGGGCGAACCCCCTTACCTATACCCCGGCCAGCCTCGAGTACCTGGGGAACAACTATAAGTACATGATCCGCTCCGTCCTTAAATACGGCGATTGGAAAAGCCTGCGGGCTTTCTGGAACTGGTGGCAATACCCCATCACCATGGTCCTCACCTGCAGGGGGTGCGTCCACGACTGCGCCTTCTGCGGGGGAGCCCGCGAAGCCCTGTCTCATTACTGCGGCAGGGAGCAGGTCGCCTTCAGGGCTCCCGAGAAGATCGCCTACGACGTTGAGCTGTTGTCCCTTTTCACCACCGCCCCCATCTTCATGGTCGGCGACCTCCTCCAGGGGGGCAAGGATTATGCCTTGGAGACCCTGGAGTTTATCAGCCACCTCAACCCCAAGAACCATATTGTCTTCGAGCTGTTCGCCCCGGCCCCCCGGGATTATTTCGACCGGGTGGCCTCGGACCTGGATCACTTCGATTTCCAGATCTCCCCCGAGACCCACGACGAGGAGATAAGGGCGTTCATCGGCAAGCCCTACTCCAACGAGGAACTGGAGCGTAACATCACCTGGGCCCTGGAGGCGGGATGCGCGAGGTTAGACATCTTCTTCATGATCGGCCTTCCCGGCCAGACCCGCGACTCGGTGCTGGAGACCGTTGATTACTGCGGCGAGCTACTGCGCAATTACGGGCCCCGTATCAACCCCTCCATCGGGCCCCTCGCCCCATTCATCGACCCCGGGTGCGCCTACCACCGCGAACCGCA
>Ga0315282_10003241_pt1 | contig 29285 bp, 27 predicted proteins | sample YL17G07_20_MG_FD_203693 | JGI IMG/M metagenome (GOLD analysis project Ga0315282, IMG submission 203693) | Sediment microbial communities from Yellowstone Lake, YNP, Wyoming, USA - YL17G07_20 | ecosystem: Environmental > Aquatic > Freshwater > Lake > Sediment | place: USA: Wyoming | collected... | reverse complement strand
CTCTGACTGGGTACGATCTTCCATAGATCATCAAATCAGCGTTCAGTCTGTACTCCTCAAAGACGAGGAGTGCCGGCGCCAAGACGTTATCCAGAAGGTCAGACCGCGAGAGTTCCCTTGCTGGCAGGGCAAAGCTCCGGTAACCCATTTCCACGAGTCGTCTTGTCGACCAGCCAACTTGCTCTGGGGTTGCTCCCTTAATCAGACCAATCGCCGGGACGTCGAGTTCCAGGAATGAGAGCGCGTTTCTGACGAGCCGGATCGTCTGTGACCATGACAGGTACAGAGGGTCATCCATGTAGGTGTAGTTGTCTGGAACCATAGTCGCATCCGGCTTAAGGTTTCTTACGAACCTCAGGTAGTCTTTCGGCTGAAGTTCATCGATAAGCTCATCGGGCATTATCGTCGAAAGGACTATCCTGCCATCGAATCCCAGATGGTCATGGAGCCCCTTCCTAGACACCTCAGAGATCAGGTTGGGCTTCATAATCAGTTCCGCCAACCTGACGATGATCATAGGTAGCTGGACACTGCTCCAAAACCAAGATCTTCGATCTGCGATGCTCACAATCGGTATGAACCCGGGCAGACTCACCGTTGCTTTGGATTTGGGGTGGATGACTGGGATATACTCTGGTTCGGGTCTCCCTCTCCCGCCTATAGGGCAGTGGGATCTCAGCAGGCAGAAAGCGTGCGGGCGGGTTATCCCAGTGTACGACATCCCCTTAATGCAGTAGTCGACCAGACAGGCTTTGGTTGTGAAGCACCCTGAACAAGTCTCGTGGAAGTAGTCGCAAAGGGAACAATCTGTGCCACAGTTCCCCGTCGTCCGCTCTGCATCCCTCTTCTCAGCCAACTAACTGAACGTGCTCCTTTTCAGGCCTATCGTTACGGTAATCTGATTATAAGGGAGGCGGGCTTCCCATGAAGGCCTCATATTCTAAGGTCATACCTTGACGCCCAGCTGATGCTCGCCGACTCGAAGGGGCTGGTGCTCAGGGACTACAGGACGTTCTGGATGGGGCACAAGGGGGACATATAGAACAGGTACACAACGAACAGACAGAGGCTTCCAGAGCAGCGTGGAGGATATGAGAGAGGCCTACAGGAGATCACAGGAGTTCCTCCAGACCGTTGAGGCGGGGGGAACCAGGGAAGAGAAAGTCAGGGAGGAGTTCAGGAAGCAACTTCTGTTAGTCGCGGGGTTCAAGCAGGATGAAATCGAGAAGATGGACGTGATGAGCAAGAGTGACGACGAGTTTCAGGGCTTGGTCAGAGAGAGGCTTCTAGGGAAGATGACGAACAATGGTGCCAGTCAGAAGGTCGTAGATTTGGATGAGGTCGAGAAGCATGTTGCCATGGGATGGGAGTTCGTCGCATCGCTCTCGAACGGCAAGGCGATCATGAAGCTTCCATCTTGAACGACTAGCTCGAGCTCACCAGAATGGATAGTCTGACACATAGCATCTGCAAAAAGGGGGCCAAAGCCGCGCGTTCGCCTCACCGGTTGCCACCAAAGTCGCACAGACCGGAGAGGGGACATAGAAGACACAGCGGCCTGACACTTCTGCAGAAGGTTATGCCTAAATCCAACAGCGCCAAGTCGAAGGACACGTATTCCTCTTTCGGTAAGATCGTTTCCACTATGGCGGCCACAGTTCTGTAGGTCGGCTTACTGCAAAGAGAGAACAGGAAAAGCCTCGCGACAATTCTTCGCACATTGGAGTCAACCATTGCTGACCTCATGTTGTATCCAAGCGACCTAATCGCGCCCGCTGTATATGGCCCCACATGAGGTATTTTCAGGAGTTCCTCCCTGCTGCTCGGGATCTGGCCCCTGTGTTCCTTCACTATATACGAAGCCATAGCTTTGAGTACTTTCGATCTCTGCTTATGAAAACCCACGGTCGACAGAAGGGTCGCAAGGTCCCTTTCCTTGGCTGCTCTCAGTGCTTCGATATCTGGATAGCTCTTCAGGATCTTGTCGTAGACTCTGAGCGCAGCCTTCGCCGTGGTTCTTCGGAGGATCACTTCGGCCACCAGTATTCTATATGGCGTCCTGTTTTCCCTCCAAGGGAAATGCAGTTTGTTCTTCTCCCACCACTTGAGGAGAAACATGACAATCTTGTGCCCGTTCCTCTCGATTCTTGAAACGAGGTCTTCATCCAAAGCATCTGTGTAGATTGAGGGAAGCCTGGATGTGTGTGGATTTGTCAATGTTTCTTCGGAGAAGGCGGAGCCATGGGGTGGTTTGTTCCGTTTCCAGCCGAAGAGCTACGACGGGTAGGCCTCCTCGTCATGTACTCTCCGACAATCGATCTGATCAACTCTTGGATTGAGGGGAGGCCGGCTGCTTTCTGCTCACGTGAGAGGAATTCATACTGTTCATTCGTAAAAGCGCATAGAACTTTCCGGAGTGGCATACCGGAGATATCCACGGATACCCTTATATATCCATCTGTATTGGATATCCGAGGATATCCATGTTGCCCCCTGAAGAGCGGGTTCGCTTGCCAAGGAGAGATAGACTTACATCAGCCAGGCTAAAGAAGCAATATCCAAGAGCTGGAGTCTTGGGAAACCCGCCACATGACCCGCTGGATAGGCTGAGGAAGGAGTATGGCATCTACCTTACCCCAAAAGCAATGGCAGAGAGCATATCGACCTTTGTCCTGAGCCAGCATATAGCACCTATAGTTGATGGGTTCGAGAGGGCGGTTCAGCATAACGACAAAGGAGAGGCTTCACGCTTGCTCGAGGATCTGCTCAATACTAGGATATGTGACCCATTCGTTGGAAATGGCGTGTTCATTGTTTCAGCCGCAAGGGAACTCCTACATGCCCGAGAGAAGATTGTGGAAGAGATGGAACGGTCAGCAACTCACATCGAGGAATTCCTGGGAGACAGGTTTCCCCAGTTCCAATCTGGCAAGGAGAGTAGACTTCAGTTTGCTAGTTACATCGTTTGGAATTGCTTATATGGAGTCGACCTGAACCCGGACGCTGTCGCTAGAACAGTCGAATCCCTAACCTCTCTTTTGTCTGTCGAAGTGCCGCTAGGAGTGAACCTCAAGGTTGGCAATTCTCTTGTTTCGCCTATCTCCCCGAATGAACTCGTGGGGTTTGCCTCGATGTTTCGTCTGCAAATAGCTGAGCTGATTCGTTTCAGAAACGCAACTAGAAGAGCTGCACCTGTTCTTCCATCAGTAGAAGCCAAAGAAGCGAGCGAGAAGACCTTCGCAGGGCCTATCACTAAGAACGAACTCGTCAAGAGGGCTGGCTCACTAGTAGGGAATTTCTTCTGGGAGATAGAATTCCCAGAAGTCTTTTTCGATATCTATGGCAATCCGCGGGCAGATGGTGGAGGGTTTGATGTGATTCTCAGCAATCCTCCGTGGGAGGTACTCAAACCGAATGACAGGGAATTCTTCTCCGAATTCATTCCAAGTTTCAGACAAGAGAAGAAGGACAAGAGAGAAAGACTGAAGCGATCTCTTCTAGCTGACCAGAACGCTGCCAAGGAGTACAACAGATATGTGGAGAAAATCGAAGCCCTGTCTGCTTATGTGAGGTTAAGTGGCCACTATAACTACCAGAGGGAAACTGGGGGAATGGCAGCTGGCCTCAATCTATACAAGATCTCGTTCGAGAAGCTGTTCAACCTGTGCCGACCTAACGGTTTTGTCGGCGTGCTAACGCCGCTAGGGATAACAGGCGACTATGGTTCCAAGCAACTTCGAACTCTCCTCTTCGAGTTGTGCAGACTGATCGGCTTCTGGGGTTTTGACCCAGCAGCCAGGATCTTTGAGGGTACTGATCAACCACTCTGTTTGTGCATCTATCAGAAGGGAGGACTGACGGAGAGCTTTGAATACATCAGTGGTTTGCGATCGGTTCAAGCCCTAAGAAGCTCGCTGAGCGACCAGCAGAGGGAAACCATCAGGATAGACCCTGGCTTTGTGGCTAGGACATCCCCGCTCAGTTGGTCCATACCTTCACTAAGAGATCAGGCTGACTTGGACATAGTTTCCAAGCTCTATTCGCATCCGCTTCTGGCAGAGAGAGTTGCCAACGAGTGGAATGTGGAATTCTCTAGAGATTTGGATGAAACCAACGATAGGGCCATGTTTAGAACCTTTGACACTGGTATCCCACTTCTGAAAGGGAAGTACATAAACAGGTACCGAATCGTTAGACAGCCGTCAATCTGGGTTGACGCGAAGGAGTATGCCTTGAAGGCGCGTGATACAGAGAAACCTAGAATCGTCTGGCGAGATGTAGCTAGACCCAATCTAAAGAAGAGGATGATCGCCGCCCTAGCCCCTCCTAGGTACGCAATCGGCAATTCGTTGAACTATGTCAGACCTATCCCCAACATGAATTTGTGTTACTTTCTATTGGCTGTCTTGAACAGCATGGTCATCGAATATCGCATAAGGCAGATCACAACCAATAGCCATATCAAGATCTTCATTGTCAAGCAGCTTCCCGTGCCACGTCTTGGTCCCGATAGCCCAGTTGTCTTGAGTGTAGCAAACAGAGTTGAGAAGCTTGTCGCTGGTCGGGATGAGCAAGCAGATATCATGAACGAGGTTGACGCTATGGTTGCGAGGATATACTCACTCACTCTGGATGAGTACTCACACGTCATCAACAGTTTTGAGAAGCTCGGCAGCTCGGAGAAGACCGGACTTCTGTCCAGCTATGAGAAGCTGACCCATGCAGACTAGTAGAACGCTCTTTAATCATGTCACCGCCACTCTGAGCGAATTGGATCTGAAAATGGTCCGGGCGATACCGCCCGGAGGGAACTGGAGAAACATTCCACCACAGATACCGTCCAAAAGGCTCGAACAAATCCGTCGAGGTCTTAAGGGCGGCTCAAGAAGCACTTACTACGGCAGGCTGTCGTGGGAAAAGCCTAGCTATACGATCTCGACATACTTCAATCGTCCTGGTAACGGCTGTTTCATTCATCCCTCACAAGATCGTTTGGTATCACTCAGGGAAGGAGCGCGCCTCCAGTCATTTCCAGATAGGTACCGTTTTCTCGGCCCAAAGACATCAATATACAAACAAATCGGAAATGCCGTTCCACCCTTACTTGTGAGAGCAATTGGATCGGTCATACCTAGGACCACTGTCGTGGACATCTTCTGCGGAGCTGGAGGCCTCACAGAAGGGCTGAGAATGAGTGGACATACGCCGATCCTTTCGGTAGACATAGACAGATACTGCACCCAGACCTATGTAACGAATCATACGAACGGCAGTCGCAAGCCAGAGGTCCTTACAGAAGACCTGAGGGATAACTCCGTTCGAAGTCTGATAGAGAAACGAGTTGACTCTCTACTTGATGGACGAGAGCTGGGCATTGTGGCCGGTGGCCCACCATGTCAAGGCTTCTCAGAGGCAGGAAACCGCAGATCACTCTCTGACCCCAGAAACCTCCTGTACCTACACTTCGTGGATATGGTACGGAAACTGAGGCCAAGGTATGTGGTAATGGAGCAAGTCCCAGGAGTACTGACACTTGCGGAAGGTAGGGCCTTCCATGACATTGGAAGAAAATTGTCGTCGCTTGACTATGTAATTAAGGCGAAGGTGATGAAGGCGGAAGAATACGGCGTACCCCAGAGGCGTAGAAGGCTAATCATCGTTGGGACGAGAGCCGGTGAGAAAGCTGTTGACTTCCCTTCTCCCTTGTTCGGCGCAGGCAACATCGGCCTGCCTCCCCCTCTGACCGTGCACGACGCAATCTCGGACTTGCCACCTCTTGCTGCCGGAGGAGGTGCCGAGGCTTGCGAGTACACTCCTCATGAGAATCTGCCACCATACCAATATTGGTCTATGGGAATCATCTCTTTCGACAGAATGTATTCGCTATACTCCTCTGGGTGACAAGAGCCACCCCCAACTCAGAGGAATCTGCGGAGTTACACTGTCTGTCGAGAACCGAGGAGGACCTACTAGTGTATTGAGGTTTCAGTACAAGTCAATAGTCACCAAGTCTGTTGTTGAGACTTCCAATACCCTCTGGGAATCCCTTTACTAACTAGGTTCTGCCCGACGGTCTTCATATACGACTCAAATAGGTGACGGGCGCGCGCATAGTTTCCCGATTTCAGTGCTTCCATGAGTTCGGCTTGACTCGCATCGAGTTCGGGATCTTTTGTGAGTGGAACCCTACGATTCTCCTTGGAATAGTAGGAGTCAAGAGCGACGAGGGCTATTCTCGTTGTTCTACTTGCCTTGCTCTTGGCATACGTTTCCGCCCTGGGGACCTGCACCAACCGCGTATAACTGAAATTGCGTTTGTTGAAGCCGACGATACTGTATTTGTATGCCGCGTACTCTGGATGAAGCAGTGTCTTCAGGAAGCCGACATATCCGGCCTGCTTTATCTTCACCAGCATCATCAAGAAATAGTGTTGGTTGACTCGCATCATGTTGCTAAGCTTCAGTGCGTCACTGTCGTTGTGAACTCTGTCTTTGAACAGGTCCCAAATATACTTGGCGTGCCAAGAAAGCACTCGCTGGCCATTCTTCTCATCTTCAATCAACGCACGAACATCCCGGTAGTCCATTCTGTTGTTCCTAGCCGAATTGCAGCTCCTGCACAGTGCCCTGAACTCTGGCCTGTGACAGAAGCCCAGTGAGATTGGCCCTACATGATCTGCAGTAAGGCTGCGAATTTTCCCACAGCGGACACATTCCGCAACCACGGTTTGGTTCATTACTTCGTCAGCTGCGGCCCAGTTTCCCTCACACCAGTACTCAAAGGCCCTCCGATCACTACCATATGTCCTTAGGTTTTCCCTAGTTCGCCCCGTGTCCTGTCCTCCCCTGCAGCAAATGTTGTAGGTGTGGAAGCCATCCAGCCTATCAGGAGCATTGGACATTGCTCCTGGACTTAGCAGGCCTTTGGGCTCGCTCGGTATGGTATGTTTCTGAAGATATTGATCCATTGCCTGAGCGTTGGCCGCGACACTCTCTGGGATGGAAAGTAACCTACGTAGTTGGGCCAGCCCAGACTGTCCGCATTGCCGTCCGACCCCTTGGACTACTGCGTAGATGTTCCTGAATTGGCTGTACTCGAACTTCCGCTCCAAACCGGGTATCGCATTGATACTTCTTACCAGATTTTGTGTAGGGTATTCGTATAATAGACTCATCACCCTACCACAAGTTTGGCATGGCTTCTTCTTGAAAGGGTGAATAGTCTTCGCAACCTTTGAGATCCAGTCTCCCTCCAACGGGACTCCGATTTCACCGGCCTTTGTTCTCCACCAAGCGAGGCGTTCATCGTGAAGATTGGACCACTTGCCTCCAGGTGGTCGGTGTGAGGGAGCATTCCAGCGGATCTTGCCTTCGTCGTCGATTGCCGCGGGCATCCCCTTGTAGCTAGGGTGAGTCACTATTCTCTGCATGTAGTCGACAAACTTCTCATTGACTGCTCTGCCACGCCCCCCATATGAGACGCCCAGCTCTATCACCAAACAAACCACAGGCCTGGCAGCATTTTAGTCTTGTGGGATAACCGCGCGCGACCCGCTCGTCACTCCCCAAGTAATACAGCAATCCCTCCTAGCGCGCCGTCTGCGATTCTAGACCTGGCTTTTCTTATGATTTCTTTGACATCGCCTCGTTGGATTTTGTGCCCCCAGTCTGTGTCCTTTTCTTACTGCCCCCGCTACCAATTCTGGCCTGACTAATGCCCAAATCCTACTGAGTTGTGTGGAGAATAGGTGGGGAGTATCTGCGGGAATTTGCCCCACACTTGTTCAAATCAGTAAGGATCCTCAGCCATGAGATCTAGTTCACGACAGGCACGTATGCGATGAACGCACGCGCAGACTAGAACTATTGCGTGGATTCTATCCTGAGCAACTTCAGCCATAAGTCCATCTTCGCCAGAAACTCGTTTGTGTTCATTTCTTCTCTTTCCGTCAACAAGAGATACCGCAGGATCGACCCCTCGGGCAGCTTGCCACTGGCGAACTCCTTGATCACCAAGATCCTGACCTTCTGGGCGGCCATTGAGGCACCACTCCGTTCTATGTGCTATCCCGGGTTCCACTCACTGGAATCCAAACTCTTCTCGGCTTGATGCGCCTCGGCGATTCGCTGATCCCGAGTAGCCACGAGTGAGGAACGGACCAGTTCGCTGAAGTTCTTCCAAAGGCCCAAGTAAATCAAGATCTCCGTGAGCTCGGCATAGAGCTTCCTCGGAAGGCGGACCTTGATCACAACCCAATCAGTTTCGGAGGTCCTCTTCTGGCCCTCAGACGTGGGGCTGTCAGGGGGCGTGTTGGAGCCACAGCCATGTCCTTTCTCACCGAAGCTCCCAGTTGTGTCTCCAGGCTCTTGCTGTCTTTTGCCCTTCTTCCCCCTCAACTGGAATGAAGCCTTGTCTTTGATATCCTTACTCAACGACTTCCACCTCCAACATCAACATGACGGGCATACGCGACCTTCGCGCTCGTGAGGTGGAAGAAGAGGTCCGTCCAAGCGGCAACCCACGTACTGTTGAGCAACTCGTCCTGGCGGCCATCCACCGGGGTCACGACTACTGACAGTGGCACCACGTAGGATGCCCGGATCCTCCAGATCCGTTTCTCCCCAAGCACTGGCATTGACAAGTCCCGACAAAGCAAAGGCTTATGATTTCTTTGGTCAGTATAGTGAACTATGGTGAGGAAAGGACGGCTGCACAACTCGCACCAAGCCAGGACAAGAGAAAAGAATCGTGAGAAGGTCAAGGATCTTCTGAGGAAAAGGCCTGGACAGACCTTTGGGGAGCTTCTTGGAAATTCGGGGTTTTCCCCGCGGACACTCTCAGAACATCTGAAGGGACTCACCAAAGCTGGAGACATAGAGAGAAGGTTGGATCAGAAGAGGGAGAGGGTTGGTTACCATCTCACCGAATCTGGCATGAATCCGGTCGAGCGACTGATGTCGAAGCTTAGAGTCACCCTCAGAAGCACAGCGGATGAATCTTCGCTGGCGCAACTCAGGCAACGCGTCGCCCCTCTGCACCCGGCCATAAAGGAGTTCTGTGAGCACCTCGCGCAAGAACTCAGGGCTCACGGCATTCGCGCAAGAACCGCAGGAGAGACATGGAGTGCTCCAGACGCGCTTGACCTAGATACTCTGAACACGTTCTTCGCCCATTACTACGCAGAATCCCGTGCACGCCAAACCTATCGGCGGACAATGGAAGCAAACCAGAAGGCGATAGAGGAGGAGAAGAGATGGTGGTTGGGCGACCTTCAGCAGTCATGGGACAGGGAGTCTGAGTACTTGTCAAAGACGGCCAAGACGTTTGCCGTTGACATCTCGCAACTCGACGTGAGATTCACCTTCTGGGACGAGGGGGTTTTCAATGCTGCCGTCAAGGAGATCCAAGACGAAGCAAAGGACTTGTCCAATGAATTCGTCGTCCTAGCGTTGCTGCGCAAGTACAAATTGAGCGCAAAAGACGCAGACGAAGCTTGCAAGGCATGGCTAGAGGTAATCGACGGCGTTCAATCCCTTGCATTCAACTTCCAGGTCATCTACTATGAGAAGCGTCGGGTCATAGGCGCCAAGTGCATCCTACTCGAGCACTTCAGAATTCACAAGTTCGGGTTCGTGACCGATGAAAGAAGAAAAGAACTAGAAAGAAGAGCCAAGCAAGCAAATGATTGGGTGTTTTCCAAAGTCAAGGGACAAGTCACCCCCTCGCGCATACGCGAGTGGGTCGACACAACTCTCACAACGTCCGGTGCTGGTCCAGCGCTCTAGCGAGCGAGAGAGACGCTTTGCAGGCAAGACCCTGATCTCATTTGTATCTAAGGTCGGGCGACTGAAACTGCCTACGCGACCTGTTGCCAAGACCCAATCAACTGCGAGGAGTCGGAAAAGTAAGATGCGTTTCACCCCCGTTTCGAAAGGGAGGGCGAAACGGAGCTTACAATCTGGAGATATTGTAAGCCCACACAGAGTCAAGCTAGACGACCCTTAACCCCCGAAAACTCAACCTTTTCGACGGAGAATCTGACCGTTTCGCGGATCTCGCAAAAAGCCGTGAGGTTATTGTATAGTGTATAGTTAGATAGACACTTGCTCGTCTAAGACTATCAAGAACGGACCGTCGCGATAGACTCCGCTGTTGAGATCGTTGAAAGCCTCCACTTTGTCGGGAGCCTTGGCCAGGAGTGTGGACTTCGTGCAGTCGAAAACTCCCACAAAGCACGTATGTTCTAGGAGAAGACTTGCGACGAGGTCAGTAAACTAGGGCCTGTCCCCGAATTGCCTGACCACCGAGCGTTCTCCTCTCTGGGAGTCCTGAATGTCTTTCCTGTCTGCAAATGTGAAGTCACTTCACATTCCCACCCGCGCGCGTGCTGGAGCAGAAGGCGCGCGCGACTACAGACTCAAAGCCATTCCGGTACGGACACCGCCCGTGTGCAATGACTACTTGGTCCCTTCATGTCTCTGAGTGCGAACGGGTCCCTCTCGCAGCCAATGGACATGCTTCTGCGTGAGGTTCCGCGGAATCTCACCGTGATGAAGATGGATAGCTCCATCTCGTCCCTAGAAAGAGATGGATACGCGGATCTCAGGACTGGCAAGAGATGGGACACGCACCACCATACTGACGAAGAATTGGACGTGAGTTTCCAGGAGGCAAGGCGAACCACCAAGAAGACAACCTCTAGGTCGCGGATTCGCGCGCGTTCAGGAGCTGTTGAAGGGGACACGCAGCACGCAAGGTGTTCACCAACATTCTCCATAAGATAAATACTGAATCGAAGTCCGCAGCCATATGCCTAGGAAGACGTTGATATTCCCCATGAGAATGCACAAGGAACATGCTTTTGGTCATCTCTCTGGGTATACCCCAGCCTTTTGGATGTTCGCCCAGAAGAGAGGACGAGAGGGGAACAACTGCTTTGTGTACCTATCAACCAAGTACTGCCATCAGCCCGGAGAGAATTGTTCAGATGGGTACATATATCACGACGGTAGATTGGAGTGGTACTTCGAGATAGACGAAGCTAGGTCTTCATTCGGGGGGAAGGATCTCAAAGGCATAGTGGAAGCTGATCTAGACAGGTTCGTTCCTCCGTTCAGGAGGTATGACGACCACAAGTATTGGTTCCTGCTGCGAAACCTGAGGAGACTCAACAGGAGATCAGAGTATGAGGCGGTCTATGAGAACCATCAGAAGGTGCTGAACCCCAATCGCTTCTGGTATATCAGTAAGGACGGGGACAAGAAGCCTATCGGTTCTTCCGCACTGCGTTCTCTGGAGGGGGCTCCTTACGTGGGTTACACTACTGTCGGCCCTCCTCAAGCCGACCACATAGATACTCTATATGATCCATATCGAGACCTCATTAGAGAGGCTGTCTTCAGACGAGGCGGTCTAGACGAGCAGGCGATCGAGGAGTCGTTCTTGCTTGTCATATTGGACAAAGGGTATGAGGGGATGAACGTCAAAAAGGTTGTGCAGCAGGAGGGGTTCACTGATGCGGCAGCTGAGAAGTACCGATACGATATGGCATTCTGGACAGAAGACGACACGTGCTATGCAGTGGAGTTTAAGAAGGGATTCGGCGAGGATGCACCACTACAACTCCACAATTACGTCAACTATGTCAGAGAGCGCTACACACTGAAGGAAAAAGGCGGCCTCGTTTCAGTCGTTGTATGTGCTGAAATGACAGAATGTCTGAAAGCCGAAATGGATAAGCACTTCAAAGACAGGCGGCGAATTGTGATCTTCGATCCCAGGATATCCTTCCATACTGAATTCCAGTTTGGATGACCCTTGGACAACTCGCCCGACTCACGCACTGAAAGGTGAAAGGACAGCCGAGGAGTTGAAAACGGGACACGAAGAAAGAAGCTGGCCATTGACGCCGAGTGAGTTGTGCCTAATCGTTCATTTCTGTCGCTCATATGATTCTCTGAGCGCGTTCACGACCTCGTCCAGATTTCGCTCATCCTCCACCGTTATTCCCTGCCACTTCTCGTTCCTCGTCTCGCGCGCGAAGTTCATCAAACTAAGATCTGGGCGTTTCTAAGGTTCATTTCTGGCCCTGCCCTGCTTTCCTCCGGCGCTCCATCTCTCCCTGATCTCTCTGGACGCGGACGGCACTCAGCCAACACAATCTAAGCGGGGAGTTTCCATTCTAGAGACTGAGCCAACTCCCTTGTCTGCCTTGGGCCTAGCCACTTCATTCTGTACTTTAGGGTCTTTTTCTTCGCTCCTACTACTCCTCGACCTCTGAGTCTTCGTATGAGTGTCTCGGTTATTTTCACACGCATGGTTCTTGAGACAGGCTTGAATCCAACAAAGTACATCCCCTCGTCTGTCTCGATCCGTCTTTTACCAACTATCACATTGGCCGACAGCGTGAGCGGTACGCGTTCGCGCGTGCGAGCGAGCGTGGGTTGTTCACCCCTATAATCCGCAATCAGCAAGATGTCCCTGCGCTTGACTTTGTTGTATTCCCTCCTGTCTAAGTCGGTGTAATCAGACCAGGTTGGGCAATGACCCTCGATGGCTTTCTCTGTTTCTTCATTGAAGTAGAGTTCGACCCAAGTAATCCAATGCTTGACTGCGCGAGGCGAAGGCGGTTCTCTCTTGCCGAGAGCGCCTGCCAACTTATGCCAGAGGCGTCCGGCTCGCTCGTCAGTCCTGGTTGTAATATGCTTCCGGGCGTAGTACTCAGCATAGGTGTTCAGCAACCCTTTGTCAAGCTGCTCAGCATTGTCCCACTGTTCGTCGAAGATATCGCGAACCTGAGTGAAGACACTGATGGCGTCTCTGCCGGTTACCCTAAGATTCAGCTCGGCGCCCCTGGTCAAACCCTTCAAAGTAAGATTGGACGACCCCACGTAGGTAGTCTTTCCCCTCTTGCTCTTGAAGAGGTACACCTTCTGATGGAATTCTCCCTTGAGCCTGGAAATTCTCGTCTGGAAGTGTCTACCATACCTATTCTGCAGTCTGAGTAGCTTTCTCAGAGCTGCGGGTTCGTTGAACGGGTCTTTTGACATGTGTGTCAGGAAGCGTACGTCTACACCACGATTTAGAGCATCACGAACCGCAGGCAGCACCTCCATCAGGCCAGCATTGTCCACGAAGGCTGTACCCATGTCAATCTGACTAGCTTCGTTAACCGATCCTGTCAGCTTTTGTCTCATGTCAGTTGGCCCCCCATTATCCACGACCTCTATCATAGCAGGAGTACATCATTCTCAACTACATAAGAATGTTCAACATGCGTGCATCGTGTGTATGCAGGGTGCGCGAGCGCGCGTCCAAGGTTCCTCGGATTCTATGCCTGCACTCGACACGGTTGACAGAACACGGGCTACGCGTCGGTATCTTAATAATCGAGACATAGAAGAATCATTGACATGCGAAACAGAGGGTCGGTTCCGGAATACTGGGTTGAAGAGAACATAAGGCCGACGAATCCTGATCAAGCAGATAGCGTACTTGTCCAAAGAATCAAGCCCTTGATAGACGACCTCAAGGAGCAGGGGATCATCACGTGGCACTTCTTGAGAGAAGACTCAGGTTGGAGAGGCAGAGAGAAAATCCCGCATATTCGTTTGAGAGTCAGGGCAAGAGACAAAAGCCAGCAGTTATCCTTGAAGTGTTTTCTCGCAACTAAGTTAGATGAATTACAGAAGTTGGGAGAGGTTCTGGAACATTATTGGGGTAATCATGGTAGGCCTAACGAGGAATACCAGGGCGAACCCGACAATTTCGATGAGGAGGCCCTAAGCCCCGAGGGATGGAATATCACCCAACGCTATTTCCAAGCTTGTAGTGAGATTGCACCATTGGTCATAGAGGCACAATTGAGAAACACACATTTAGGACCCCGATTCAATCTGTGCGAGTTAGTTCATTTCCTTCCAAATCCCTGTGGCAGACGCGAAGGCTTTAGACGTTTGGGTGGGCAAAATGAAAGAATAATCTATCTTCTAGACATGGATTTGCCTGAGGATTTAAGGAGACAATTGGGTATAGTGGGCATGCGCTCCTAGTGAGAAGGATACTGGATTACCCCCAGGAGAAAGGGTTAGATGAAGAAAGACACAAGCCAGAAGAGATCGAAGCGATAGGAAGGTAGCTCGATGGTCAGGACTACCTCAACGTTCAGGCAGTGGTTGAGTGAATCGTCGTCAATGGTCTGGGACTATTCAGTCACTCGTGTGGGTTATTGATCGCCTAGCCCCAAGAAGGCACTTAATAGTAGCCTTTGGACCCCCGGAAATCGAGTGGATGAACAAAAATCTGCTTCTAAAAGCCCTACCAGTCTTCTTGTTCATTTCCATCGGCATCTGCGGAAGGATTGCTACTCAGTTGACAAGGACCAGATACGCACTGATCGTAAATACGTGGAATGACTTCAAAGAGGGAAAAGATGTTGATGCCTTTCCAGCCCAGGCATTACAGGCCTATTATGTCCTCAAAAGCATGGGTTATCAGGATGGTCAGGTGTGCCTCATGGTCTACCACCTGAACGATAGTTTCATCGACGGAAACCTTGATGGTGTGAATGACATGCACGATGCTGTCATTGACTTCGAGAACGACCTTGTATCCAAGAGCAACTTGAGACACGCGCTGGAGAATCTGAGCAGACAGGTTAGACAGTACGATGAAGTGATGATATATCTTGTCGGACATGGCAACGTTACCGACGGGGAGTTGATCGCCTTGTCGTTCGAAAACCACGAGTTCATCACCGAGACCGAGTTCTCAGACTGGCTTGACATGATTAGATGCGACCGAATGCCGGTCTTCTTGGATTTCTGTTACAGCGGCGAGTTCGGCAAAAGTGTCGCTGCCCCGGGTCGAACGGTGGTATGTTCAAGCGGAGACAAGAAGGAATCGTGGTATTACTGGAACTGGGGCCTGAATTCAACCGAAAAAGCTATCTTCGGAAATAGTGGATCGGCTTTCTTCCACCCTCTCTGGAAAAAGATGGGCGAAGGGGCAACTCTGCAGGAGGCATTCCGTTACGCAAAGGAACAGTGCTACAGGTGGGGCCTCATTGACCCTAACAGCGCCAGTACAACGCAGGCACAAGACCCTCAGATGTACGTTGAAGAAAGAGGCATACTTGACGACTTCATGCTCTTCTACCCCGGGGGGCTAGTCGGTCTCATTGCTGTGGCTGCGATTGCTCTGGTTGTTGAACTCATCTTCCTCTTCCATTCTCCAAAGAAGCAGCAGAGCAGTACTCCACACAGACATCGGGAGAACAAAGACAAACAAGAAAAAGCATACCAGGTTTTCAATGCGTTGACGGTGGACTCGAACCCATTCCTGCCGGAATCCCGCCGCATCCACATCAATCTCGGTTCAGAACCAGTCCTTCCTCGCGCCAACTGCTCCCTCGTCCTTTCATCAAGCTCGTTGGTCTTGGCCTCCTGGTGGACAGGCATCGATGTGAAAATCGTCTCTATGAGGAGCGCACTCGTAACCAAGGAGTAAAACACGAACCTGAGAAGCAGCCGAATATCTCTTTTAGAGTCGGAAATGTCGCTGTTACCTTCTAGGAGAGTTTCGAACTCTCGAACCCCCTCGAAAGCCTGCGCGTGGGGGGAGATTGGCCATGCTGATCTCGTCTGTGGTGTGAGCTGAAGAACCCGATTGTGGTCTTGGCGGGATATTTCCGAGTCGATCCACTACATCCTGACAAATCAAGTTTAGATTCCTAATGCTCTCCACGAAAACTCACTCTCTTTCCTTTTAGATGACCTGCCGCTTCTTCGATTTTTGGATCATATTTCCAATCGTATTCCAGATACACAAATTCATTGACTAGATAATGGTCATCACTTACATCCCTTCCTAGTCCCAGCCACACGGAGGGCTTATACCTATACTTTTTCAGAACCGCTTCCCCGAGCACTCTGTCTTGCAACCCGCATCGCCGCGTCATGGCAACGAAGGAAATCCCAAACTTTCCAAAGATCAAGGTAAAGTCGTGACGACGCCCATCTCCTCTCACTTTCTCCACCATGTCTACGATGTACTTAATCAGTAGGTCTCTCGATTTGCTATCCATATCAAGAAGAGTCAGTATTATGTCGGAATGACCTTTGGCTCCAATCAGTTTGATGCTCCCTAGGAGGTTCTCGAATGCAGGATTACTCCAAGTTGTCCCAACCTGAGCAAATTTCAATCTCCCAATTCTCCTGAGGTAATCCTTGTCAAATTGTTCGGTGTACCCAACTAGGAAAACCACGGTTGCACCTCTCTTGAATGCTTCCTGGAAGTAGAGTCCGTCTACTAAGTAGCTACCAAAGTAGTCTAATTCGTCAGGGCTCAGCACTTTTCCATGCAACGGAAGTCGTCTTCGCAAGAAATGCATGAATAGGTATGGATCCTGAAGATATTCAGAGGCACTCTCCAGATCCCTCAGACACACCGCCCATGGGTAAGGATCTGAAGAATCTTTCTTGAGAATCCCGGATAGATCAGTCGCAAGAAATGAGAAAGACTCGGACAACAAGCAGACAAGAAATATTTCATTAATGCTCTCCGACCCGATGACAAGTTTTCCCCCGTTCCTCATCCTGAATTCTGCTTCTTTGTTGCGGAGAATATAGCCTCTTGCCCGTCTGGCTTGGTCATATGCCGCTTGCACCGCCTTAGTGAAATCATTGTCTATGTCGGTAGGGCTCCCCTGTCTTGCGGGCAATGTCAGCGATTTCGACTTACACTCAACAATCAATAGCTTCGTATCGAATCGTATGAGAAGATCGACCTCGTCCTGTTCGCCGGGTCCATACCTAAGATTCGAATAAAGATTAGGAAACCCGAAGATCCTTCCGAAACAGTTGCAAACGTTTTTCTCCAAGTATTCACCTCTCTGCGCTTCGTACTTCTGGTGGTATGTGGAATCCTGAATCAAATCGTAATGAAGCGTTTTCAAAGGAGCTTGAAATAGAAGCATCGGTACAGGAATGAATACGAACTCATCATCGACGATCAGGATCGGTTTTGCATTGAGTTCGTTAAAATCCTTCGGTTCCAGAAAATTGCGGTTAATCTCCCCCATTCTTGCTCCAAACCTATTCACAAAGCACCTCGTCACTTCCGAGCCGAAGACATCCTCAAGTTCTGAAATGCGGAATAGGAAAATCTCTTTCGTTGCCTTATTATGAGCCTCAAGTCTAGCGTAAAGATCGCTGCTTCTGATCTCTTTTATCGCTGAAAGCAATTCAGAATTGGTGATGTCTCCTGTCCTCCATCTCTTGTACTTGCTCATGGATTCTTTCGCTATGGATATGGAGCTCCGGAAGTGAGCGTTCGCTTTTTCCTCTATTTTCTTAATCAGCCATCTGAAGACTTCCACTGCTTCCTCAATAGAAAAACCAAATCGAGTCCTTAAGAAGTCATTATGAGGGGCATATTGATCAACACTCGCTTTCCATAATTGGTCTGGATAGCCCTCACCTCTTACAAACAGGTAATACATGAGCATACGAAGTGAACACTCTTTCTCCTGGATTTCTCGATCAGTCATGGATGTGACAGCTTCAAGTGATGGTGGCAAGTATTCTAGAAAATAGCTTTGTAAGACCTCCAAAGCCGTCTTCTTGATTGCTTCAATTCTGTCCCTAGAAGGTATCTCTGCGTCCTTCTTGTAAGGAAGAGACGAGGCCAACCCCGCAATGTACTCAAGGTGGGCCTGAGTGAAGTTCCGTTCAAACATATCCTCGGGAAATGAGAATGATTCCGCACTCAGGATGCTCAAAAGATCGATAACATTGACATCCGCCATTTCCGATATCAGGCCGTCTATCAAGACCTTCCGGTCCATTATGGCAAGAGATTTCCTGCCACAACTAATATCCTTTACCACTATCTATACTAAATTGCACATCATAACTGAAACAAGGCATAAGACCCGAGTCCCCTCGATAGACAGATTACGCTTCGGCAAGGTAGGCTCTCTTTAGACAAATCCCTCTGGTGAAAAGCACCAGCCGCCTTGCTCAACGCCTAAGACGGATCCAGTTCCCTCGCCATCTTTCACTCATTGGCATATCCTCAATTTGCAGACAGCAAGGGGATGGCGTCTTGAGTCTGTTTGAGTATCTGTCCAGCTCTGCATACCCAAGTTCGAACGCCGTCGACATGCTCTCTGTAGGCCTTTCGTTGCACCGCGTCTTGGTATCTCCCCCTCACAGCGTTAAGGTCCAAGTAGTACGTCCAATCACCGACCAAGGTCAGCCAAGAAACAAACTCGTGATTTGGTCCCAGAAGATGTGCCATCCTAGTGCGCACGGCCTGGATCTGACTAGCCTCGTCTATCATGCCTCGACCACGTAGGACTTGTTCGAACTGTTCTGATATGTTCAGCATCTGAGAGATGTCAGTCGACGGGTCGAGGAGTTGGTCCGCCACTGACTTCTCGATGCCAAAGACCGCAACCAAGAACGGAGCCATGGTTTTCCCGACACTCTCCATGTTGCTCATTCCTTCGGCGAAGTCCGCTTTGAATTTCCTAGTAATCTCGGGTTTGGGGATTAGATTGGGGTCCAAGCTCCTAATCCAGTTGTCCTCCGTGTCTTCCACAGGAGAACTCTCCAAGGCCTTGAGTATTTGCTGCAATCCAAGCTTGAATGACATCCCCAGAACATAGGCTATTTGAGCACCTGGGTTTCCCTCCTCCTTCGAAAGCTTGAGCCTTGCGAGTTCTTTCTCGAAATCAGAGATCTCACATTCTATCATGATACGGAGCATGTCAGAACACACGTAAGTGGAATCGTGCCTGAGTTTCCTCCTTACCATGGGGTCGAAGTCCTTTGCCTCCTTGTAAGGACCAAGTTCAAACGCCATCGCTTTCACGGCCTTCTCGGAACACTGTTGAGCATGGAAGGCCGCGTTGGCCGGGTCATCTGGAAGTGCCTTCTTGGCTAGATCTAGGTCGCTCTTTGCTATGTCCAGAAGAACTGAAGTATGCCCCTTCATACGGGAAACACCCGCAGCCCGACTATATCTGTTGGACTGACGGGCCTTGTCTGCTAACTCAGCCTTTCTTCCTCTTGCTCCCTAGCTCTGTCAAGCTCGTCTACCTTAGCCTCCAGGTGGACTAGCATCAGCATGAACATCGTCTCGCTGGGGATCACCCTCGGCACTATCGAACCAGCGCCTATCCCGTTAGAGTGGCATCCAGCAGTTCTCTGAGTGCCTTCCTCTCCTCTTCCGGCAGTATGACCTTCATTCTCATCCCTTCTTGACACTCCTGATTGATGAGTTGTCTTACTGTGGGTACGGCTATTCCCATGTTTCTCATGAATCTCCTTGTTGCTAGCAGCATAAGGCAAGATGGTTATGAGTCAGTCAGAGGGAGGGTCAGAAGAAACCGGACGCGCGCGCATGAGCACGGCGCCGCTCTACCAAGGTATCGGGTCGGCTATCTAGAAAGAGGTGTGGATTTCGCATATTTGGTGGTTTCGCGTCTTGAGAATCTGCCATCATTTGCGCACGTCATGTTCTCTCCATCCTGAAGTCTTAAATATCGTGTAAGGTTACTTGTTTTTCTCTTGGCAAGAACCATTGAGATAGATACGCTCGTGTCGAGGAAGGTGGACTCATGGAGTTAGACAGTGGTTCAATAGAAGAATGGGTAATGAGAATCATCGGAAACCATCTTGGCATGCCGGCATTCAGGCTGAGTCTCAAGACAGATATCTCGCATGACCTGGGGGCGGACTATATGGACCTCAGAGAACTGGTAATGACCGTCGAGGAACGATTCAAGATAAAGATATCGAAAGACAGGATAAGGAACATTACGCTAGTAGAGGACATCGTAGATGCAGTCAGAGAACAGCTCGGTGAGAGAGCGGACCGCCCAGTCAAGAAGGTCAGTAGGTATGAGCACCGGGGGGGGATTCTTGAACAATAGGAGAGAACTAGCAGGAAGGACTGCGATTGTGACCGGAGCTAGTACTGGCATCGGACGAGAGATAGCCAAGGCCATCGCCGCACATGGGGGGCGTGTGGGGGTGGTGGGTCGTTCAACTAACAAACTGAGAGAGACCCAGAAACAGATCCAAGACTTAGGGGGAGAAGCGAAGGTATTCCAAGTCGATCTCAGGAACGAACAAGACATCAGAAGACTTGCGTCCGAAGTCTTGAAAGAGTATGGAGTGATAGACATCATAGCGAATGTCGCGGGCGTCTGGCATGACAAGGAGAAGGTGTACTACGGCCCACGTCTGTGGGACACTCCAGAAGAACAGATAACCGAAGTGCTGGATGTTGGAATCCGCGCGCCCATGTTGTTGACGCGAGCGCTACTCCCCGCGATGGTGAAACAAGGGCGAGGAAAGATAATCCAGATCTCAGGTACATTTGAAAGTGGGGCATCAGGATGGCTTCACTACTATGTATCAAAGAAAGCCATTGAGCAATTCACATTCGGTCTTGCGGAGGAGCTTAGACCACATAAGATCCAAGTGAATGCAATCTCACCATCTGATACCTATACAGAGGCTTATAGGAGATTCTTCCCCGATGCCAAGCAAGAGCAGTGTCTAGATCCGGTTGATATTGCTAACCTCGCCATCTTTCTACTATCAGAAGAAGCCGACAACATCACTGGTGCATGCATTGTGATTCGTAACAAGAATGCCCTCTAGCCTCTGCTATGTGATCAGTGCCTACAGACGGGGAGAAGCTTGGCCCTTGAGCGGAAGGTAAAGGACTTGTATGACAGATTCGGCCAACGCAAATCCATGTGTGCCGATGTTTCCGATACTAGGAGACCTCGCTTCTTCCTGCACCGATCCTTCATGGGCGAGCAGGATCTCCTAACCATATTCAATACCAGACGATGCCGATACCATTGTTACTTCTGTCAACTGCCAGTGAGGTGTTCCGAGAAGTGGATATCGGGAGATGACATACTCTACCAGTTTGAATATGTCCTGAATGAACTGAAACATTCCCTGAGTGTCATTGAGAGGATGACCTTCAGCAACGATGGATCGATACTCGACGAGGAAACTATGCCGACGGAGACACTGGTCACCATGGTCAAGTGCGTCAATGAGGTAAGGCGTGTGCGGAAACTGGTATTGGAGACCAGACTCGAGTTCGTCATACCCCAGACTGTACAACTATTGGAGAAGGTTGCGCCTAGAGCCAAAGTCAACATCCTCACAGGATTCGAGACCCTTGATCCACACATAAGAGAGGAGATACTAGGCAAGAAGGAAACGATAGCTGAGTTCGAAGTTGGTCTAGATCGAGTGGCGGAAGCAGACGCAGCTCTCACTGCGTTTGTATTGTACAAGCCCAGCCAGAAGATGACAGACCCGGAGGCCTACCTAGAAGCAAGCAGATCCATAGAGTACCTGAAGAGCGAGTGTGGGGAGAGGCAGATTGATCTAACCATACGTTTGAATCCCATGTATGCAGCAAAGGGATCCGTCTGGGCAAGCGTGGCTCGCCACACTCCGACATACAGGCCGTCTAGGCTCAGCGACATCATTGAGCTGGCGAAGCGAGAGGCTGGGAAGGGCACAGGGGTCTATATAGGGCTCTCAACCGAGGAACTTGAAGACGAATGGGGAACGTACCGCGACCGCGAGGATTTCTCTCGAGAGCTGCTGAAGCAGGCCATATTGTTCAACACAACTAGGAGAATCGCATCGAGTGTGTAAAGCATATGGAACCTATTACTCTCGACCAGCTTGCCAGAAGTGGGTGCGTGATCTATAATGAGGACGGTATCACTGTGGCCGTTCCCTCCTCTTGGATCGTCGCTGGTGAGGATCGTCTATCCTATACTACGATGGTTCGGCTGGTTGAATGCTGCCGGGAATACCATTGGGAGAAGGATGTCATTGCCAAGGCAGTAGGCGTTGGGTCTCTTGACTCAATATGCAAGTCCCTAGCATGTGAGTTCTTCAAGCCTGTCTTGGTTAACTCGGTGGTTTCGATCTCGTATAGGGTTACAGGTGTCCGTCAGAAGGGCTACTCGCTCAGGTTTGGCATTCGTGATACAGGAGACAGGTCGCTATGTGCAGCATTCGATATCATCCTCGTCTTTTATGATTCGGCCACGCACAAGGCCGTGGCTCCTCCTAGTCTCGTCCTCGACTACCTGCGCACGGCGGTATCCAAGGGAAGTGACATAACCTGAAACCTTGGGAACGAGACCATGACGCATTGAAGCAGCTCTACAGTGAGATAGAGGAAGGCTCAGTGAGATGTCTAGCCTTTGTGGGATCCGGTCTGAGCAGTGCTCCTCCATCAGAGATCTCTACATGGAGAAACACCTTCGAACATCTTTGTGCGTACTGCCGGGACTTAGGATTGAAAGACATTGCTGACAAGCAAAGAAGAATAGCCAAGACAGCTGAGTACCAACCTAGATTTCTGACGCAATGTTTCGAAGAACTCCGAACTGCTATGGGGAAGTCCGCATACGAATCTGCTATGAAGTCAATACTCTCCCCCAAGAAGCCTGGCATACCTGATGCCGTAGATCGTGTCGCGTCGATACCTTTTCACGGAGTAATCACCACGAATGTGGACGAACTCATAGAAAAAGCAGCTGAGAGGGTCTACAAGAGAGGAGAACGTCCTTCTACTTTGAAAGCATATGTGTCCTCTGACGGACAGATCCAAGGTGCTTTAGCAAGGAAATTCGATTGGGTATGGAAGATACATGGCACTATAGAACGCCCAGAGACTTGGATATTCACTGCCACCGATTATGCTAGCAGCATCTATTCTAACCGCAAGTATCGTGAAGCCCTCAAGGCCGTGGTAGAGGGAGCCAGACTTGTCTTTCTTGGCTTCGGAGGTTCTGACCCTGACATTGAACAGTTGCTTTGGCAACTGTCTGAGCTCTTCGGAGGAAGAGCGGACCCTCATATAATGATAACCCGAAGCCGGAGAGGGCTCGATCTAGTTCGGCTGGGGAACAACAACATTCGAGTCGTGGAATATGGTGGACCAAAAGATCACTCGGCATTGCTGGAAATACTGGATGAATTCCCGCATTTCCATACAACTGGGCAAGCTGGCAAAGGTTTTGATGACTCAGCCTACAGAGCTTGGCTGGCCAGCGAGACAGATTACATTGATGTTCGAGGAGTAGGTGGAAGAAAGGAGAAGGGTGTTGAAGGCGCTCACTTTCCCATCCTCGAGTTATACACCCAACTATACGCCCGTGGGAAAGCCACGAACCTACAGCTTGAGAATGCGCCCATAAGAGGCGGGGAACGTATTGAGCTGACGGAAATGGCGACCTCAGTCCGTTGCCTTGCGGTTAATGGAGATCCAGGTTCTGGGAAAACGACATTCCTCAGGTACTTAGCGAGAAAACAGTTGCTTGACGGTAATAGTCCCCTTCCTTTCTACCTTCAACTGGGGGATGTACACGAGTACTTCATGAAAAGAGAAGGGTCAAAGAGAGGTATACCATCTCCGGATGTCTTCGTTGACTTCCTTCTAGACTTGAGCAGTCATTTCGGGCTGGGCTTTACCAAGATTGGCCTAGAAGCTAGACTGAGGGGTGAAGGAGGCCTTTTTCTCCTCGACAGCCTAGACGAAGTGCCCTCAGACGAAGACCGTGAATTGGTGATAAGAGCCATAGAACAGGCGGCAAATCTTTGGAAGAAATGCAAGTTTATCCTGACGAGCCGCCCGTGGGCGATGGTTGGGAAGTCCATACCAATCGGATTCGAAATCGTGAATATCGACCAACTTGCTGACAATGAGATACACTTCTTTCTAGATGCATGGACTAGACTTCTATTCCCGGGGACAAGCGAAGACATGCGTCAACGCCATTGCGATAGCCTTCTATCCATCATTAACGAGCGGCCCGAGATCAGAACGCTTGCCAAGAACCCCGTTATGCTTACCTCAATTGCAGTAATACACTACAATGGCAAGCATCTCCCGGAGGGGCGCGCTGATTTGCTTGAGGCGGTTATCGAGTGGCTCATACGAGCGAAGAAGCGATCGCTGGAGTCCGGTCGCATGCCTTCTAGGTTCACCGAGGAGAGATTCCGCGAACTTGCCCTCGCAATGTTCAGTGTTGAGGGCAGACGTGTGAGTAAGGTCGGCAGGCGCTGGGCACTAAGCAGAATAGTGGAACATTTCGGAGGCGACGAAGAGAAGGCATCAGAGTTCCTCAGGAGAGAAGAATCGGAAACTGGTGTCCTTGTCCACAGGGGAGCGGGGGATGTTGCCTTTTGGCATCCGTCGTTCCAAGAGTACTTGGCCGCCAAGGAGATTGCTGGGAAGACTGACGAGGAGGAATTGGGGTGGTGGCACCTACTCAAACACAACTTGGACAAGATGGAATGGCGAGAAGTTGTCTGTCTTGTGCCTCAATGCTTAATCCGATTGGGCAGTGACAGAGTCGACTTGTTCTTGGACAGACTTGGCAGTAGTTGCATTCACTCGGAACTGAAGGTGAAAGCAAGACGAGTTGGGCTCGGCGGACGCATCCTAAGGGATCTTCGAATGTATGAATACGAACCGGCGAGTGTACCTGCCTGGAGTAGGGTATTGAGCGAAGTCCGTCCCATATTCGAAGCCGTAGGGGAGGAGATTCCGATAGAAGACAGATACAATGCAGGAGCTGCTTTAGGTCTGGGCCGCGACTACAGGCTGAGAGATTTTGAGTACACATGGGCTCGACTTCCTGGCGGACCATTTCTCATGGGAGCCCAAGCTGATGACGAGTCTAGCCCATGCTTCGACCCAGATGCTGTTGAATGGGAAGGCCCGGTCGTCGAGGTCAAACTGCAACCCTTTGATATGCGGAAATATCTGATTACCGTTGAGGAATACGAGCGTTTCGTCTCCGACGGAGGATATGAAGACCACGACAGGCGACTTTGGAGTAGTGACGGACTGGAATGGCGGCTGAAGTACAACATCCACGCGCCTAAGGATTGGGAAGAACAGACAGGGTTCCCCAATTTCCCCGTCACGGGGGTTTCTTGGTATGAGGCTGAGGCGTACTGCCGATGGCTAACATCGGGAGATCCTAGGAGACTATACCACCTTCCGAGCGAGGCCGAATGGGAATACGCAGCCCGACGCGGACTGAGTCCAAGACAACGATTCTCATGGGGAGATAGTTTGGCCGAAGGAGAAAAAGCAGAAGCTAACTGGGCCGGCTGTGGCCTGCGTGAGAAGACTCCTGTGGGGATGTTTCCCAAATCCACCACCGCTGATGGTATCGCGGACATGATCGGCAATGTCGAAGAATGGTGCGCTGACACCTGGAGGTCAACTCATAGAGGGTATCATAGGAATGGAAGACCAAGGAATCTCCCAAGAGATGAAGTAGGACGCGTGGTTAGAGGAGGATCAACGATACGAGCCGCTCGCCTATGTAGGCCAACATACCGAAGCCGGTGTAACATGCACGGCCGATATCAGACCATAGGCTTTCGACCAGTCAGAAAGGAGAGACGGTGAGAGCGACGAGAAGCAGATTCGACAGGATCGCCCAATCATACGAGTCAAGCCTTTCTCCTCTGCCTGAACGGTATTGTCGACTGATACAACGAAGGTTCGCATTGGGAACGGATGACAGGGTGGTTGATCTCGGGTGCGGCTCAGGTCTGCTGACTTTTCCTTTAGCACGTTTCTCAGACCGAGTGGAAGGTCTCGACATATCAAAAGAGCTCATCAGGATCGCCAAAAGGAAGGACACTGAACGAAAGATCAAGTGGATAGTTGCTCCGGTCGAGAAGTTCAACTTCGGTCACGACCGATACAAGCTTATCATAGCCTACGAGTCTTTTCACTTGTTCCCGAACATCGACAGACTCATCAGGCGATTCGAACGGGGGCTCCTAGTTGGGGGATACCTGTGTATCGGATCTTGCTACTACTCATGGGAAGAACAACTGGAGGACGTGTTCATAGACACGTTCCAGCGTTTCGGCGTAGATTGGGGGGAACCCAAGTACCAGACATGCCCTTGGTTCCCAGATATATTGAGGCAAAACAGCAAACATTTGTCGCCTGCAATGGAAGAGGTCATTCAGGTGCCAGCCAGACGTCACATCCGGTCTATTGCCGCTTGTCTAAGTAGCATCGACAAGGCCGCCTCTCTGACAGGATGTGCGAGACATGACCTGATAAACGAACTTACGGCGAGGTTCAGAGTTCGTCTTTCCTCAGACTGGACCGAAGGGCTTTCCTCGTATTTCATTCACTACACAAAGAGGCTCGCGTAGTGGTTGCCATCTGAGAAAGATTACCGCGCGCGAGTGCGAGGCGACAGGCGCTGAAGGATTACTTCACAACCAAACAACAGTCTTTAGAGGATAGCGCGCAAAGAAATCCTAAAGAACAGCATAGACGGTAGGTTATGGTGGCGAGCGCTCATGGGCAGACAACTAAGAGAACTTCAAGAGGTCTCTGATAGAGCCTGTTTTGTCAACCCAAACGTCTTTTACGCGCATGATAATTTCGACTGGCTAAAACCATACATTCTACTCTACGATAGAGTTGTTCTTGATTCTCGGCATGATTTCAGTTTTCAAGGCGCCGAAGCACGTAGTAAGTTGTCTGTTTGGCCATGGCTTGAGAAGAACGCTCTATTCCTAGAAGACTTCGAAGTACTACCAGAGAATCATTGGACTGCGGTACCTCCACCGCTACCAGTTCGGCTTCCTCCAGCGGTTCGTTCGACAATGCTGACCAAGAGGAACTACTTCAATAGGAAGTTCCTCAGGACATTCGAGAGGAAAGTCAACCTGAGGAGGGGTGGTGCTGCAGATTGGTCCCGCGCATTTAGGGCGTGGAAGCCCCTCCTTCTAGAGGTATCGCCAATCCTGATGGATGATGGTGCCGTAAGCGGCGAGAACGTGATCCCCTTTTACAAGGAGCTAGTTGGGGCATGGAGAAGCTTACAGGTCTCTTTGGTCGGAGGTCCCCCCAGCGTTCAAGATCCACTTTCAAGTTGGCTAGTTCGAAGAATCTACCGAGCTGAATGGAAGGAAGACCCGAAAGTTGCGCGATTCCACGAAATCCTAATCCGGGATATCCCTGATTTCACGAATCTTCCATGGAAATCGATCTTGGAACTCCGCGAGAGTCGCCAACGTAGACATTGTCTTCGCCATCTCCAAGAGTTGGTCCTGAAGCCCAAGACGGATGTCCAAGAAGAACTTCAGGCCTCTTTTTGGAGACTGGCCACCGAAGCTTATCAGGCGAGTTCCATTCCGAAGACACTTCTTAAGGGCATTGCTGGAAACTTGCCTATACCCATAGTCAACCCGATTGGTTTGGGACTATCGCTCCATGATCTTTGTCATGCGTGCGATTCTCAAACAAGGTTTGGGTGGCTGTACTATCTGGTGGAGATCCGCAATCGTGCCCTAGAGTCCAAGGTCTAACCCTTGAAGGATCAATCAGTTATGCCATTGAAGCTGTGTCTTCATTGATCTCTTTGAGAAACCCTTACTTCGCTTCAAAGAAGTCAGATCCAGCGCGCTATGGCCACAACAGAAGGGAGAACTGCTTTGTTTCCTCAATCCAATGTATAGCCCTATCTACTCTCTTTCTCTCGGATTCCCGCACTCTGTCCCACTCCGGTTCCCTCAAGCTGCCATGTCGTGCTGATTCTTTCACGCCGTCATGATATGATGATCAGGACTGACTTCGAAAGGATCCGATTGGGTCAGAGAATCCCGCGAAGAGCCCAAATTCGCCATTCTGGCCGTAGACTCAAACCCATTCCGGTATGGAAACCGCCCGGTCCATTTACCGCAATGCATTCAGTTCCCGCTCTCCGACTCTGACCTCTCAATCGCCGTCACGTAGATGTGACCCTCATCTTCCTCAACATCTATGGAGATTGGATCCTCAACCCTGTCTTAAGGCGTGCAGCCACTGACCTCACCTAGCCTTGAGGAGCAATTCGAAGAGGCTCTCGACCTCGACGGTCGGGCAGGCGGCACAGCTCGTGAGGCGGACGTGGAGGGAGCTAAGGGGCAAGGTCAAGTCGGAAGAGTCTACGCGGTGTAGAAGTACGTCTCAGAGATCTGGAGATCTAGGAACTTCCTGTTTCTAGATACGCTATCTCCCTTTTTGGATCGTAGAATAGCACGAGTCCGTGATCCTCAAGAAAGTCGTTGCCGACTATGCTGGGGATGTGTATCACTTCTCGCATGACCTCGTCAGTCCTCTTGGTGGGCACCAGGCCGCCCAACGCCTCCAGATGAACCTTGAACAGCTCATCAGTATCGGTTCTGAAGATTAAGGATACGTCCCTTATTTGGATATTGATAAACTTCTGTCCAGCCAAGTATACCGTCTCGCCGCGCATCTTTGTGTACGGAACCCTGGTGTTCATCAGATCCTTGGTTGAGAGGCAGGTATAGGGGCTCCCCGTATCAATCTAGGGGCTCCCCGTATCAATCAAGGCATCGACCGTCATCGCTATACCTTGGGCATTGGCGAAGAAAGTGACGAACGGAAAGGGCCTGTCCTTAATGAACCTCCGACAGGAACACGCTATTCGGGGCATGAGCCCGTTCAGAGGATGAAGGATGCGTCCTTTGGAGGGATGGACTCTATCAGGAGGAAGGCCGAGTTCTGTCCTCTCTCCTCCAGCTTCCTCAGTAGATCCTTGACCTTGGAGGCCTCCTCCACTACTCTTCCATCCTTCACCGCGAACACCTTGTTCTCGTACTTCTGCCGTAGCTCCTCATAGTTGTTGCTGACCCACTCGCTATCCCCTTGGGCCCTTCTGAGGAGTTCCAAGATCTTAACGTCTTCCAATTTGCTCAGCCTCCCGCACGCAATTACTTTAAGCGAGCTGGTAATTTAAGCCTTGCACATCTAATTTATGGACATGGTATAGCTACTTAACCCAGAAGGAGTCTGTGCCCCCTCGCAGATACTGTGGAAAGGGCCAGAAAACGCGAATTTTTATGAACTCGAACCATTTGTGGTTAGATACCGCCCGGTCCACTCACTTCACCAACTGGGCCTTCTCAATCGCCGTCACGTGGAGGTGCTCTTCGTCCTCTTCTGTGTCTATCGCAACAGGGTCTTCGACCTTATCGTAAAGCGTGTAGCTAACAGTCTTGCGCGCGAACGATTATAAGGGGGTGCAACCGTTCACTATCGTCTATGAGTTTCGGTAGGAAAGGGAGATTCAATAGGGGGAGCTACGGTAGAAGAGAAAGCTTCGAGATGCATAAGGCTACCTGTGCCGAATGCGGCAAGGAGACCGAGGTCCCCTTCAAGCCAGATG
>Ga0315282_10003240_pt1 | contig 29297 bp, 28 predicted proteins | sample YL17G07_20_MG_FD_203693 | JGI IMG/M metagenome (GOLD analysis project Ga0315282, IMG submission 203693) | Sediment microbial communities from Yellowstone Lake, YNP, Wyoming, USA - YL17G07_20 | ecosystem: Environmental > Aquatic > Freshwater > Lake > Sediment | place: USA: Wyoming | collected... | reverse complement strand
TGGATTGGGCGAGGTGCGAGAGAGGGACCCAGAGACGCGCTTTTAGCGGATTCTGTTAGGAAGGAGTTCCACGGGAGAGCCTTCGGTTTCCACAGGGCGATGGATACTATAGGCGCAACAATAGGCCCAGCCATCGCTCTTTTCTTAGTAACCTCTCTAGGATATCGTGAGATATTCTATCTTACAGCCATACCCGGCATAGCCGCAATCGTGATTGTGCTAATCTTCGTCAAAGAGGTCAAGCAAAGGCAAGCGAATGGCCCTCCTGATCAGTTCGGATTTATCGGAATCGTTCGAACTCTTCCCAAGGCATTCAAGCTCTTTCTAACGGGAGTAGGATTTTTTGGTGTCGCAAACTTTGCCAATTCACTGTTCGCGCTCAGAGCCGAACAGGTATTTGCTCCAACGATGGGCACCACGCAAGCAACGCTGGTGGCTGTGGCCCTTTACACACTACTGAATTTGATCTACGCGATTGCGTGCTACCCCATAGGCGCTTTGGGAGATAGGATTGGAAAAAGGCCAGTCTTAGTTGCTGGCTACTTTCTCTCCGCGGTCACCTGCTTGGGTACAGCCTACCTCATAGCAGATCTGTTCTACGTGGCCTTGATTTTCGCAGCAGCTGGAATCTTTACGGCGACGACGGAAACCATAGAGGGCGCTTTCGCGGCAGATCTTCTGCCTTCGGAAGTTAGAGGCACTGGTTACGGTGTACTGCGAACAATCAACGGGATTGGCGATTTGATTTCCAGTGCAGTAGTTGGTGTTCTTTGGGTTTTGTTTTCGCCTGTTATTGCCTTCGAATACTCAGCAATCCTATCAGCGCTGGGCGGTATGATTTTGTTTCGCGTTACTCGAACCGCCCAGTAACTACCAACACGACTATTGTTGTGGAAGCGTCTGCGATTGATTGAGAAGAACATGCTTACAATTGAAATCCTTGAAGCGATTGAGAAATTTGCTGGCTGCCCATTATGTTACCTGTGGATGGAATATGAAGAACGCAACATGGAGTACTTGCTTACTAATGAAGTTGTTATGGACCCCGGATTCAGAGAGAAGGTTGTGCTTGCTAAAGGCTTCTGCAATTATCACATGCATCTACTCTACAAGACAGCAAACAAACCCGGTGTGCTGGATGGTTTAGGCTACGCTCTTTACATGAGAGATGTCGTTGAAAGCATTTTAGAAGCGCTTCGGTCAGTACCACTAGAAATCCTGAGCAAGCTTGAGAACAAAGCGAACATCAATATTCTAAGCCGCAGAGAAAAACGGAGACACATATTCTCCTGGCTGTGCAAAGCTGTGAGGCGTGCGGTTCAAGGAGAACGACCATGTCCAGCGTGCGAGTCCCTTCGGTCATTTGATGAAATGCATCTTGATACTCTCCTCCAGATGCTCGATGACGAGGATTTCCGAAAAGACTTTCAATCCTCGAAGGCGCTTTGCCTTCCACACTTCTTCTCGGCTGTTGGAATGGTTCGTTCAAGCAAGCTAAGGAATTCAGTTGATGTAACCCGCACACTTATTGAAGTCGAAAAGAAGGGCCTTGAAACAGTGGCAAGCTACCTTTCAGAGTTCATAAGAAAACACGACTGGAATACAAGAAACGAACCTCGAGGACCTGAAGTGAACGCGAACAACATGTCTTTGAATATCTTGGCTGGGGCGCAAGGCCTGTACATGGAACGCAGTTACAGCGAGGATCAAATGAAGCAACTGGTACGGTCAACATGAGGAAAGAACCTTTGAGTCATACGCCCCAACTCATGAAGCTAAACGATTGCAAACGTGCAGTCATGGCGCGTTACCATTGAAGGAAGTAGAAGCCGTGCAAAGAACTAACGAGCCCAGTCGGTTTGATAGCTGGATTCGAACAAGGTCTATTGCAGACTATGTTCTTGAAAGACAAAACGAGGATGGCGGCTACACGTTTGCTCAATGGTCTGAATCTTCCGCTCAAGATACCTACTTCGCAATCCAGATATTGAGAATGCTAGATGTAAGCCCTGTCCGTAAAGAACGTACAATTGCATTTCTGAGGAAGTTGCAGCATTCGGATGGAGGTTTCGACTCAATAAAGGTGGCCTATTACGTCACAAAATCCTTGAAAGAGCTAGGAGCAACACTGGAAAAGGATTGTGAGGAATTCATCCTTCAAGCTCAAAGTTCACTCGGACGGTTGGGAAGTATTGAAGTCAATATTGAAGCTTCCTCAGAAATAGAGACAACACATCTTTTTCTTGAGACCTCAAGACTGTTGGGGAGGTCTGTAGAATCAGATACATTGCTCCGACTTATCCTTAGTCTCAAGAATCATGACGGAAGCTTTGGACAGGCCGGTTACTCACATTTGGCTTCACTGTACTACGCACTCGCCTCGTTGAAGGTACTTGGATATGACGTGAACTCACTTGATAGTACCCTCAGGTGGGTTAGGGGATGCGAGAATCCTGCCGGAGGATTCGCGAGAAATCCAAACCATTTCGAGGCCTATTTGATACTTGACGAGATGTACTACGGCCTGAAAGCCTTGGAAGTCTTCGGTGAACCCTCGCTATATCCATCCCAGAACCTGAACCTCATTGCCAAGTTCCAAAATAGTAACGGTGGATTCCGAAGGTCCATCTTCCTAGGCATTTCGACATTCGAATCTACCTTCCACGCATTATCTTGCCTCCAATTGTTGATGAATGGTTGACTTGTGTGTGTGTGTGCTTTCAACGGTGCGAGTATCGTGATTTGAACCGTCGTTCTGGCGTATTTTCTGTGTGGGTATGCCTGGTGCGGGCAGACGAATTTGAACCAAATAGCCGCGCTATGATTGCGAGTAAAGCGGCCGCCAGGTAATGACGAATGGGCTCCCCAAGTCTGCGGAGTGAAACACGGAATATCCTACTGGCAATGCGGGCACGACTTTCGAAATGTCGCTCCCAAGTGTTCGGGCAACACTCTCCAAATCGCCGTCATATTTCGTTCTGAAGATGATGCTGATGTTCATTGAAGAACGCATCGCGGGATCAAAATCGCTGATCTTGTGGGAAACTAGCATAACCCCCACACCCTTCTTTCTGAGAAGCCTGACGACTCTGTCCAAGAAACGTGAGGCATCTTTCGGAACTTCCTTGGAAGTCCAGAGATGTGCTTCTTCAATCACGATGAAAAGCCTCAGATCTTCCGAATCTTCTTCGCCCTGAAAGTATTCAAGAATCTGGTCAAGAATCTTGGCCACTTTGCCGACTCTTTCATCTGTCTCATAAACTGAGGAAAGGTCTACGACAGTGGCTTCATGGGTTTGAAGAACATTGGAGATCAATGATAGTTCTTTGACTGCTTGTCCTTTGAAAGCTTTCGAACTTCGCATTCCAAAGAGCCTGTATTTTTCCAGCATTGCTGAATCGGTGTTTTTCTGTAAGAGATGCTCCCACTGCTTGGTGTAATCGAATATCAGTACCGGAATCTGTTCTTGCAGGAGTTCTTCAACAATGACTTTGGCGGCAATCGTTTTACCGCTTCCGCTTGCACCTGAAATCAGGATTCCTTTCTGGGCGTATTTTCTGAGTGGCAGGTAGATGAAATCTCCTAGCTTCCAGTCATCTAGTGCGACTCGGCCTAGGACATTGCCCTCAGATGGCAGCTGGATGTTCCATTTTGGCAGCGTAACATGACTTGCATACTCTGTTTCTTCCTGAGGAGTATGACGATTATGTGTAGGCAGAAGATTATGTGGATTCTTGAGGGTGTAGATGTAGGTCTTTCCTGCTTTCTGGGCTACGATAATGCCTGTTTGTAGGAAGGGGTTGATGAATTTCGAGAGGTTGCGAACGTCTATCTCAAGCAGAGCTGCTAGCTGATTTGAGCTGAGGCTGCCGAGGACTTTGAGGAATTTGAGAGCCTGTTCCTTCTTGGTTGCTCCTGCTGTTGATGAGATGTCTGAGTTCACAGGAGTTTCATCGATATCTTTTCCGTGCCATCTGGAGACTACGGCAACATTGAGCCCAAACATCATGACCAGAGATGCGGGCAGAAGCAGGTCGCTGATTGGGCTACCAGTCACCGATACGCCAACCCACGCCAGATATGCATAATAGCCCAGTACCAGCGCTCCGACTTCGAAAACGAAGGCTAACACAGACCCAACCAGTACGTGAAAGATTCTGCTGTTCACTTGCTCACCGGTGCTGGCACAATCTTCTTTCTTCCTAACAGTCGGCCAAATATCCAGACTGACAGAATTACGAAGACGATCAGGAAGACTACAGACGATGAGATATTGAAGAGCGTTGAAAGAGTTGAGATTTCCTGCCCTTGCGAGGATGACCCCCTGCCAACGAATGTCAGGAATAGCGCAATCCACATAAGGAATGCGGCGAATCCTCTGAATCGTTTCGAGAAAGGTGAAACGATTATGGCTGCGATTGCGCCCATCCATACAAGAACGGTCAGGTTGTAAAGAGGGTCAAAGAACGGTATGACTGCGCCCGTTGAGGGCTGACCAACGAGGCTTCTGATTAGTTCGAATATGCTGGTTAGCGGATCGGACACATATTACTTGGGTTTCTGATGGCTTAAAGACTACATATCCCGTTGAAGTGGATAGCTATTTGCCAACTGAATCCCATATTTCATCAGAGTAGTGTGAGACAATTCATGACGACCTTCCCCTAAACAAAATCATTTGTGGAAACGCGCTCGAAGAACTCAGGAAATTCCCAGGCGAAAGCATAGACTTCTGCATGACCTCGCCACCATACTGGGCGCTACGAGACTATGGAACAAAAGGACAACTTGGACTTGAGCCAGATTTCCGAGAATACATTTCCAAGCTGTTGAACATATTCGATGAGCTTAAGCGAGTTCTGAAAAGAACTGGCAGCTTCTATCTCAACTTGGGAGACACGTATTCCCGCGGTCGGAGCATTTCAGCGAAATGCATGTTAGGAATACCTTGGCGTGTGGCACTGGCTCTCATCGACAGAGCCTGGATTCTCAGAAATGCCATCGCTTGGCACAGGCCAAATGCAATGCCTTCGAGCGTCAAAGACAGATTGAGCAACACGTACGAGCACATCTTCCATTTCGTCAAATCAAAAGAATACTACTACAACCTTGACGCAATCCGCGTGCCGCACAAATTTGTAGCCAGGCCATTCAATATCAGAGTCAGAGACGCACAGAAAGGTAGGCTGAAGAGTAAATGGGGAGTACTAGCGCATGCCTCCCAAGAAGAAGTCAACGCCTACGATGAGAAGCACTATACCAAATATCCTCCTCATGAGCCGCGGCACTTCCAGCTTTTGTCAATGGGCATCGGTCACGGCGGGCATACTGGGAAAACAGTGAGGCATGACCATCCTCTTGGCAAGAATCCTGGTGATTTATGGAAGGTTAACAGCAAGCAGCATCCATTCGCACACTTTGCTGTCTATCCAGAGGAAATCTGCGTCAGACCGATTTTGTCGAGCTGCCCTGAGCAGGTATGCATGAAATGTGGGGCACCTCAGTTTCCTATGAGATACGTCGATTGTGGCTGCAAAGAGGGCTTTCGGTCTGGCATAGTCTTGGACATGTTTGCGGGAAGCGGGACCACGCTTGTTGTGGCCAAGAAACTGGGCAGGGACTTTGTCGGCATAGAGCTGAACCGCGAGTACGTCAAAATCGCAAATCGGAGGCTTGCTAGCGTCTGACCTACTACGGCTTCCTAAGAATTATGAGATATTCGTGGTTGTGGTTGTAGGTGTTATGTCTTATGCTGAACCAGCTCGCGAAGGCTTCCTTATGCCTTATGCCAGTATCCCGTCCTGATACCGAAGATGAGTAACCCACGTAATCAGCCAAGAAAGCGAGCACGATTTCATCCACAAACTTGAAACCAAGATCCAATGCGTGTTGCAGAACGAAATGGTGCAGAGGCAAATTTCGAGCTGCAAACGGACCGATCTGAAAGCAGCAAAACCTTCCAGGCTTCAATACTCGGAAAGCCTCTGAAAGAATCTCACGCAGGAATCTCTGATACTTGGAAACATCTTTGACCGTGGTGACTGAGCCGTAGTCCATCATATCGAGATAGGGTGGGTGGCCGATTGCCAGGTCAACCGAAGCATCTTCCAGAAACCGAAGGTCTCTAGCGTCACCGACGATGAACCTCTGCCCTTGCAGTCTCGGCTTCAGTTTTGGATCTTTGTCTTCGACTATCGAGAAGCGCTTTTCCTTAGCCCGCTCGGCATCGGGATTCAGGTCGATTCCTAACCCAAGACGGTTCAGCATGGCGCAGGCCACAAGAGTCGTTCCGCTGCCAACCATTGGATCGAGAACAAATTCTCCCTCCCGGGAATATCTCATAATGCAATTTATGGGAACCATCATAGAGAATGTGCCAGGGTAGATTGTTCCGTTCACACCATAGAACGGGTCATGGCGCCTAGTCATCAACCAGACCGAATGGAACTGAAGGCTGAACTGATCCGAATACTCTTTCCAACGCTCAGGATTAAGATCGTTGATTTCGGACCATCTGTTATTATCGTCCTGTTTCTGTTTACCATTGACTTTGAACTCATGAGGTGCGGCAGGTATCCGTGCTCGTCTGACCACCATCTCCGTCTCTCGTGTTGTCAGATTCTTCTCCACTACCAGTTTCGCGATTCTTGTTTGTTCAGACCGGGGCAAGCCAAGCAGGTGTCTCGCATGGCCTTCTGTAAGGCCGTTGACACGTGTCAACGATTTCTTTACCGGTTTTGGGAGGCTGAGAAGTTGAATGTGTCGGTTAACCCAGGCTACATCTTTGCCAAGTTTTTTCGCTAGCTGTCGCTGGCTCAGGTTGAACCGTTTGACGCCCTCGCTTAGAGCGGTTCCAATCTCCAAAGGAGAAAGGTTCTCTCGCTGAAGATTCTCTGTGAGGGAGATTTCGAATGCCTTCTCATCGGAAGCATCGAGTATGATGACTGGGACGGTCTTCAGGCCTGCTTTTTCCGCTGCTTGCAGTCGTCTTGAGCCAGCTAGGAGTTCGTAGAATGAACCTTTCTTTCTGGCGAGAAGCGGTTCTAGAATTCCTGTTTCTTGTATGGATTGAGTGAGCTCGTTAAGGTTAGGATCACTCTTACGCAGGCTTGCCCGGATTTTGTTCAGTTCAACTTTCTTGAAGCCTTCATTCACGCCAGCACCTGATTCCCATTTATTGAATTGGTTTTTAGAACTCAAATAGATTGACTTGCCTCGACTTTCGCAAATTGCTCCTCTGCAATGCTAGCTCGAACGATCTGAGACTTCACTGATGACTCGATTCGTGGGTCTCGCAGGCGGTTCTTTGTAATCCAGAAGATCCATCCGCATTTTTCGCACTTCTTGCGTGTCTGCAAAGCTTTTGCCTTGTTCAGAGCTTCACATCGCGGGCATGCAACAAAAATCTCTCGAAAGCGTTTCTCAGCGCGCCTCATGCTTAACTTCTGTCTAACATATTCTCCATAGTCCTGCGAAAGCGGCCTGTATTCGGTAACATAACCAGTCTCAATTCTTTTCAGAAGGCCCAGAGTTTCCAGACGTTTCAGTAGCCGCATCGCAGTCGCCTTACTGGTTCCGATATCCCTTGCGAGCTTCGAAGGGTAGGTGAACGATGCCGGGTACTCTTCAGCGTTGTATATTACTGCAAGCGCAATGTAGTCTCGAATCTTGAGTTTGGAAAATATGTATTGCAGTAGCGAAAACGATATAGTCTCAGCTGTACAAGTTTCTTCTACCCTACTCATTCTACCCTTTTACTTTTTGAATTTCAGAGCATAAATAGGAACACGCCTCGGAGAGGTAACGTCAAGATGTCGTTACCTGCCTCGGTTGGAAATCGGCTGTAGAGAACCGTCACTCCAACCAGGTTCGTGAACGCGTTAATTCTATGGGATTAGTTGCTTCTTCTCTCGCAAGACAATTCTTCTTGCACCATTTTGGTGGAAGAACACGTCATAAAGACTTCCGCAAGTTTTACAACTGGTGTTCTTGATCTTTACTGCCTGTCCAGTTAACGGCTTGATGCCAACTGGTCCCCCACAGACATGGCATCGTGATAGCACCTCAAGTGCGGTCTTCTGCCAATCTGTTTTCTTTACCTTCATAGCGTGATATTGGAACAATCATTTTCCAACCGCAAGTAGGGCAGAGAACCCTTCGATCGTGTTAGTGAAACTCTCGGTACATACAACCACGCGTTCGTCTTCGACCAACTTGTCTTTCTTGCAGTTTGGGCACATCTGACCCATCAGAGTAGAACGAGACAAGCGCTTCTCAATAATGACATTTGAGTCCAGTGCATATTTGTCTTTGTTATCTTGGAGAACAACAGTCTAGCTTGGGCGGATGGTGCTTAGTACAAGTTCTCTAGGAAGCATTAGCGTACCTGCTCTTGACCATAAGACTTGTGCGTTAGTTATTCTTGTTTATCGGGCTAAACTCGTTTCCAATCGTATACTTCTGAAACATTGGCAAGGGCGTCGGCGACTAACCAAGCGATACTCGATGATCCATAGCCTAACTGGCACTACCCTACCTACCTCGTACCAGTATAGGTGTGAAGTAGTAGAAGTATGAAGTTGTTTCATGTTGTTAGTATGGTTGTGTGCAGTGTTGATGTAGAGAGATAGGCGAAGTAGAACAACACAGTCAACGTTTCAAATAAGTACCAAATGAAACGTCCTACAAAAGATGTTTCAAATTGTATGTGTGCTTTAAGCCCTCCCGAATCAAAAATCAAGCGTGTATAGAAATATCGACTTGCAGGTCTTCATCGAAATAGTTAGGAACAATCCTGAGCCGTTGACAACAAGGCGCATTGCAGAACTAGCGGGATGCTCGTGGAATACCGCTGAACGTTGGCTTTTCGTTCTTGAGCTAGTCGGCAAGCTGACTCACGAAACTTCTGCCGGCCCGAAAGGCCAGATTCATTTGTGGCGACTGGCAGGTGAGAAGAATATTCGAATGGTTGAAGCGAAAGCCCAATCCTGAACTACTGAAGATCGGGGACAGACTTGAGCAGCTAAACCAATCGTTATCAAGCGCTACGGTGAGCCAAGCGACGGCTTTGACTCAACTTGACGAGAAAGCTGAGAAAACTCTGCAGGGTATCAGCAGAATTGACGAACACGTAACTGTTTCATCGCAGGCAATACCTGAAGAAATGCGGAAGATAATTCTCGAAGCTCTTCAAGTTTGGATCAAGCTGGGGGAAACTAGGAAAGAGCTGCAGAATGCCATTCGCCAAATACCGGGCGCATCCGGTAAAACACCCGGTAAATTGTCCGGTATATCATCCGAATCCGGACGGGTATACCCGGATACCCGGTATCAACACTCGGACGAACTCAAAAACATCAGGATAGAACTGGAACGACTCACTCTCCGCCAGCGCCAACTGATCAGTATTCTTATGGACCGCGGCTGGTTGACCTACGAAGAGATTGCTCATAACCTTGGAATTAGCGTCAGCAGAGCCCGGAATTACGTTAGCGAGATTATTGGACGCGGATTTCCTGTTTCAAAGGTAGATTCCGTGGAGGGAAAGAAGATCGGAATACCGACCACGATTCAAGACTTCATTCTTGAGGATAGGCGTCCGGATACACCCGGTAAAACGTCCGGTATAGAAGACTAAACGTCCGGTATACAAAATGAAACATCAGCCCTTAAGTCGAAGGTTGACGGAATGGATCATGGGGCAAAATTGTCTGCAGAAGTTAGGCGTGAAGACATTCAGCCTCGAACGATCAACTGGGACAACCTGCCTGAGAAGTCGGACCTCCGGTCTGACGAGATCTTTATTCACAGACTAATCAGACTATCAGACATCAGAAAAAGATACGAAGCCCTCGGATGGGACACAACAGTAATCCTGCAAGACCCTAGGCACAAGGGTCCCACGGCAGCGAAACCAATCGGATTCCCATACAATTTTCCCGAACATCGGGTGCCGCTGTCTCGCTGGGGTGGTCAGGTTGTCCTTCGTCTGCATGTGGATCTCTGCCGTTACTATGGCAAGATAGTCAGCTGGCCTCATGCAGAGCCCGACGCAAAATATGAGCCTGAGAAGCATTGGGAAATGTTCCTTGCAAAGAACGAATTGCGAGGTCCGGCTGTTCTCAGCATCTTTGGTCTATTCTATAGTGAATCTGCGCCAGCTGGGCATATTTCCTAACTCGACGCAGATGGCCGCTGAATCTTGCACCTGAGAAACCAACTGACGCCAGCAATTTGGAAGGCTTGACGTGTTCCGGCTGATTAGCTGAATTTAAGGTGAAATAGTGGCCGTTTCTGCTCGTACGGGATTCGCACGGCCTTTTGGTCAATTTCACTAGTTCATGTAATTCGCTTTATACGCCATTCGCAGCTTGATAATCGCAATAGCGAAGAGGAAATCTCACTTTCAATGGTTTAGAAATTGCAAGTTCTGTTTTCCTTAAGGAAGATCAAAGCAAGAAGTTAACGCTCAGGGCACATCGTCCTTCATGGCATAAGTTTACTTCTGCTAAGTTTGCCCGTCTAATATGTCCTGCGTCAGTTTGAAATGTTCATGACATTTTGGGCATTGGATCTGCTTGTCCTGTAACTCTTCGATAATGTTCACCTCCTTTTCGATTGATGGTTCCATGGAAGTCATCAAGATGATTTTGTGCAATTGTGATCTAATCGATTTCGGTGATTGAACATAACTGTTCCAGCATAGAAATCAATATTCATAATCGAAACGAATTGTAATTATGCGGACCACGATAAACATTGACGAGAAGGTTTGGAAGGAGTTTGAGTTAGAAGTCATCCGTCGATTTGGTAATTGCAGGTCCAGAAAGAAGGCGCTTGAAGAGGCTATCAGATCATGGACGACTGGCAGGAGACGTTGAACTCGTTAAGGTTTGATGTCTCGTCCAGTTTGTTTATCTGATCTGTCTGATTGTCTGCTGTTGTCTGTCCGGTTGTCTGCTTGCGGGGGGAATTTTCGGACAATTGAAAGCCATGTTTTGGTCTCCTTTTGAGTTTTTCAGCTTGTTCTGAAGAGACTTCTGATCTGTCTGTCCGATCATGTTTTTTTGGTTGGAAACTTTTCAGAAAATAGCCCACCCAGATGCCCGTTTCAAAGAACGTTGAAGAAGAGGTGCCGGACAGACTAGGATGGTTCATAATTTCCCATGGACTGTTTTCTTGTTGGTGGAAGACTTTGAATGAATGTGCAAGCTGCAGCCGAACCGGAGACTCGGGCAGCATGAAATGTTACACTGTCAGAAAGGGCGGCGAAACGCATAGGGTATGTTTCTGCAACGAATGTCACGCAGCGTTCGAGAAAGCCGCCCAAGGCAGCCGTCAAGATGGAAAGGCTAGGAGGGCGGTGAAGGGTGTTGTCAAGGGTCTGGAGGCTATAGGCCTAATCATTATGATGGTGATCTTTGCGTTAACCTTGGTTACGCTGAAGCTGATTATGACAACAAAATCAGGCGACGGAGGCGACGATGGTGATGAGGGAGATACGGGATTCGGTGACGGGGGAAATCCGGGGTTCGGGTCTGGGGATTCGAGTATCTTTGGAGGCGGGGACGGGTCTGATGGAGGCGATACAGGATTCGGGTCGGAAGTTTCTAGTTTCTCGGAAGCGGGTGATGAATCTGATGGGGGTGAATCCATGTTGGATGATTTCAAGTCTGAGGATCTTATGGGTTACGAGGTGAGCGATGAGACTGGAAATGTGTATTCAACGGATGGGCTTGTGAGACGACTTTACGGTAGTAAGGGGACCTTCTCGGAGGATGAGACAACATTCATTGACAAGAATCAGACGTTTTCGGAAGATGAAACGTGAGGTTGGTTGTTTAATGGTTTGATGATTGTGCGGTGGGCTGATGTGATTCTTTCAATCTTCCCTTTGGCTTCTAGCAGCTGGATTATTCTCATGGTTCTTGAGCCTCCCCATTTTAGTTTCTTCTGAATCTCGGACCTACTCTTAGCGGATCCTAGTTCTTGCAGGTGTTGTAGGAAGATTGTTTCGTCCGTTGAAAGCTCGAGTATGCGGATGGGATTGGTTGTTTCGCTGGATTCAGGTTGGGCTGGAATGTTAGTTTTGACGGGCTGCATTATGATCGGTTCCTGTGTATTTGTTAGGGTTTCTAGGAAGGATTGCATGTTCTTCGTGGGGGCGGTGTAGTCGCGGATCTGGGCGTAGTCTGTAACGCCTTTTGGCGAGCTTAGGGTTGGTCGGAAGGCGCAGTAGAACTCTTCCTTGCCGTGTTCAGTATTGTGGAAGACGTATCCGAATCTGGGTTGTAGAGAATGTAGAGATCGGGCTAGTTCTGCGCCGAACTTGTCGGTGTAGGATTGTATTTCTCCTTCAAGTATGCGGAGCAGAATCCGCACCGTTGCCTGTGTCAGGATTCCTGGTAGATCGTGCAAGGATTGTGAGATCATAATCACAGCCAACCCTTTGGCTCGTTGGCGTTTGACCATGTCTTCCAGGACTGTTGCGGCGTCTCTTGGCATGTTCGCGGCGTATTCTAAGTGCACCTCGTCAACTACTACCACAGCCCGTGTTTCGTCAGAGTGTGGTTGGCCAAGGAAGTAGTTGTGGATTTGTTTGAGTATGAACCAGGTTACGGCTAACTTTTGCTTCTCGGTGAAGAGGTTCGTGTTGAGGCTGAATATTACCAGCCGCTTGTTGAGTAATTGTTCAATGTCTAGGGGGTCTCCGGACATGAGCATTTTGAAGTCTAGGAGGCGATCTAGTTTGATTGAAGTCTTCATGCCTCTGAGTCTCGGTCGGCAGGAGTCGATGAAGCTTTCACCAGTCAACGACTGGTTTTCGCGCCACTTCTCTAGTAGTACTTCTCTGAAGACATCTCTGAACCGTTCTTCGCTCATCAAGTGGCTTAGAATGTTGGCGACTTCGTGGGCGGTTGGGATGAGGAGGTCTTCAGGCACTTTGGGTTTGAGGAGTAGGTTGGCTTTGAACTGGATTCCTTGGTTGTCTAACGTGTAAATTTCAGGTTGGAAGGCTCGGCCGCTGGGTAGGTTGAAGTTGGTATCTTTCGACGCGTCCTTGTTGGGGTGGATGAGGCCTGTGAATTCTCCCATGGGATCGATTATAATTATGGGAACGTAGGCGTAGGCGCCTTCGACTATGATTTGGGCGACGCGGGTTTTGCCGCTGCCAGTGCCTCCAGAAATTAGAACCATTCCTTTCAGGTCGTCCGCATCAACTAGGTATGGGTTTTTGGTTGCCTCCTGCCCATTGCCACTATCGGCGGCGAATTGGCCGAGGTAGATTGGCTTCTTGAGTGGTCTCTGAAGGAGCCTTAGCCTGACTGTTCTTGGTAGTTGTTCGATCGCTGGCACGTTCCGGAACATGGCTGAGACGGCTTCGGCGACTGCGGCTGATTCTGGTTCCACGTAGTTGGTTCGGTTTATGGGTTGGGTGATTCGAGCGTTCATCCAGCCCTCGATGGATTCTGTAAGTTCCCGTAGGATGGGAATCTCCTTGTATGTATCAAGAAGCGCTGGATGGAATAGTCCGCATGCTTCGGCGTAGAACATGTGCCAAGGCTCCTTAACCTCCTCCAGGAGCAGGTCTTGGTGGTGGGCGCGAGACTTCACGTTTTGATCGTCAATCTTAGCCAGTTCATCCTCAACTTTGCGGATTAGGTTCAGTAGGTCCTTTGATTGGCCGACGTGTATGTTTGTGGATGCTGTCCAGAGTAATGCGGCTGCATGTCCTTTCTCTACCCATTCGTTGATGATGCTTGCGCCGCCTTTCAGTTCCAGTTTGGCTTTCGTGAGCCGTTCGCGTAGGGTTGCGTTATTTCTGAGGGTGAACTCTAAGTATTTTCTGGCGGGGTTATGTGTTTCGGTTTGTCTGAATAGTTCTAGTTGCTCCAACATGTCCGCTTCGCCTTCCGTGTCGGGCAGGAGGTTACTGATCTGTTCGTGCTCGTTATGGTATCGTTCTAGTTGTGGGAGTCCGCGGAAGTTTTCTAATGCTATTCTTGGTGTGAGTTGTCCGATGTAGTATAGGCAGCATTGGAATTCGGGTACGTTATGCTTCAGGTAGCTCATCAGCTGAGTTGTGTGCTGAAGCTTTGAGTAGAAACTGTTCTCGCCTTTTGTGCCCATGGCTTTGATGTAGAATTGTTTTGACGCTTTCAGCCAGCAGTGTTGGTTGAGGTTTCCGAGGCTTAGCACTATCGCCTTTTCCGGGTTGAAGTAAACTTGGCAGGGAACGTTTTCGAAGTTGAGAATTTTCCTGTAGCCCAGTTTGGTAAGTGTTTCCGTGGCTTGGAAGGTGACGTCAACCTCGCAATGATGCGCATGTGAGGCAGACAGGTTTATCGCCCAAGAAGACTTTCCTGCTGGTGAGGCAGGCTCCGCACACAGTTTTGTAGCAGTCTAGGCATTCGTGGAGTTTGTAGGGTGCGACGAGTCTTCCGCAACGGCTGCATTCTCGCTTGTTCGTCTGCACATACACGTCCACGTTCTGTTCGCCTGTTTGAGGGTCAGCTGTGGCCACGTACTGGACCCGTGTAATTCCGCCGTCTCCGTCAGTTACGACGCGTCTTAGTGTTCTGCTGGGCGGTTGAATAACGGGTTCTGGGAAGAGTTGTGTGAAGATGCGGTCAATATCCTGTTCAGCTCTTGATTGATGATCGAACCGTGCGGGTAGTTGTCTTCCTCTGGTTGGTTGCTGCGACATCAGAACCCAGCCCCGAACATTTCACGGAAGAGTTCATCCGTCCTTTCCGCCGCCTGACGATACCATTCCCGTTTCCGAAAACATTTACCGCAGATTAGGGGGCCTCCTGGTAGGGGCACTGCACAGGCGGGGCATACGGGTTCTTCGCAATCCACGCACGTCTTAACATCATAGGAGTCCTTTACAGGTTGCATGCAGTTGGGGCAGCATGCGATGAGTTGGTGGAAATGCTTATCCCAACATGTCTGGCAGAGGGATTGGTCTCTATACTGGGGTTTGAGTTCATTCAGGTTCGTGTTGACTCGGCAACGCTGGCATGTGCGTTTGCGGCAGAGTATGCAGGGCCGGATGTGGTCGAGGGAGAGCATCTCGCCCGTGATTGGCATTCGGCATGATTCGCAGCGATGGCTGATTTGAATTATGCGACTTTCCTGCTGCGCGGAATAGCGATTAATTGTCTGTTCAGAAACTTCCGTGTAGATCGTTTCTCCTTCAGGCGTTCGGATCTCCCTGTAATTCCTAGCTCGCGGCGGAGGCGGTTTGTAGTCGACCTTGTTAAATGGATCGTCCGAGTTTGCTGGTTTTCTCTTGCCTAGCATTCGGTCTAGGTCGTCGCTGTCTATTCCGCTCATCCGCAAGGCACTCTCCCAATCGTAATTCTAGGCTGGTGAGATCTTGCTTGGGATTGCGTCATTGTTTTAGGGGTTGACGAAGTTTTCGCTGCCTGTACTGTGTGTTGGCTTGCTGTCACGCTGCATTGATGGCTGGCTGGCGCAACGTGCGGTCGGCAATAGGTTCGACCGCAATGAGGACACCTGTAGGGTAAGCCTCCCACGACTGATCGGCAATATTGGCAGATCGCGTGAGCTAGGATTCCAACTCTCTCAATTTCGATCTCTTCGTCTGAGGCTTCTTCCCCTGTCCCTTTCACGTAGAGTTTCTTGGCTAGGGTTAGGAGGATTTGATCGCATTGGGTGGCTTGGAGGCTTGCGTCTGTGACGGTTACTAGAAGTTCACGTTCGTTTACAACCATCAGTAAAAACGCTTCATTTTGCACTGGCATGCTGAGGGTGTCTGGTACTGTGACCTCGGACATATTTTCGGGTAAACTGAACGATTCAGAGGTGTCTAGATTAATGGCTTCGATTTTTTCGGTGGAGGTTGCATTTCTGGTGGGAAGTGGGGTTGCGCCGAGTTGGCGGAGTAGGTTCATGATTTGTTCTTGTACGTCAGTGTGAGTTGTGGTGGTTGCGGTCGGAGTGATGGGCCCGTCGTAGTGGATTCGGTAAAGGTATTCGCTCATGCTTCCGCCTCCTCCGGGTCTTTGCCTATTCCGTAATATTGGAGGACGGCGTGGAGGAATCTGTGGCCGTCTGGGTAGTCGTCGATGGTGGGGAAGGGTTTGGGCTGGTTAACGATTGGAGTGCTGGTTTGTGGTGGTCTGATGGGTGAGGTGATTGTGTTTCGGATTCGTTTCAGGTGTTTCGATAGTTTGCCTGCAACTGGCTGGGATGCGTTCCGGACGGATTCATATAGTGTGTCGGTGCTGATTGTTCGCCAGCAATCTTCACAGAACAGTTCCCGTCCTTTTCTGCCTTGAACTGTTATTTCCCGAGCGTAAGGGTACATAATGCAATCTTCCCTGTCGCAGTGCCGGTTTGTCAAACCCAGAATGTGGCCCAATTCATGGAGGCATGTTGCGACAGTGGTCTCGGGCTCAGTCCTCCAACGTACGACGGCAACTCTTGATTGGGCAACTGCCCTTCCTAGAACTGTTGCGCCGTGAGATTCAACCGCGCGCTTATCGAACAGGATTAGGATGACCGCTGTGTCCTGTTCATCGAGGAAACGCTGCCGGAGGTCTGAGAGGCGTGGTAGAATTACGTCTGGACTGTAATCTCCGAAGGGTTCCGTGATTAGTTGATGGGCGATTCCTAAGGGTCCGGTTGCGTTATCCGCGACACGTTTCATAGTGTCGATGTCAATTGCTTCTGTGGCTCTTGAGAAGATAAGATTCATGATCGTCACTTCCGCATCGTGTTTCGCGTTTTGAGTTCCTGAACGGAGTTGAGCAGATCTTCCATCGTCACAGTAACTGGCTGCGCGTCTGCCAGGTCGTCGCCTTCTAGTTTTGCGATTGTACGACTGAAGGTGGTTCGGAGGGCCTGGTCGCAGACCCATTTAATGTCGGCCGGGGTGAATCCGTCTGTTTGTTCAGCCAACCGCTTGAATTCTAGGTTGTGAACTGTACTTGCCTTCGTGTAGTAGCGGAATATGGCTTCTCTCCCATCCAAGTCTGGTGGTCCAACGTAGTATTGTGCTTCCACTCGTCCGGATCTGGTGAGTGCTTCATCGAGTATGTCGGGTCGGTTGGTGGTGAAGATTAGTAGGATCTGGGATTTTGTTTCTGTAATCCTGTCGATGGACTCGGGTAGTGTGTTGACTACGCTGCTTCGCTCTCGTGAGGCTGAGTCGGTGCCTTCGACGCGTCTGGATGCGAGTGCATCTATCTCTTCGAGGAGGGCTACGGCGGGGGAGTTAGCGTATGCGGCGTTGCATAGGTCGTCGATGTTCTTCTGTGTCTCGCCAAGGTATTTGCTCGTTAACTCGGCTGCGCGTTTAGAGATAACCGGCCAACCTAACTCGGTGGCTATGGCTCGTGCCATGTAGGATTTGCCTGTTCCAGGTGGGCCATGCAGCAATATGCCGACGGGTGGTTTCACGCCGAACTCAGACGCTAAATGTCGATGTTGGATTGGGTCGATAACTTCCTTTTTGATTGTTGACTTGAGCTCATCTAATCCCACAACGTCATTCATGGGAATCTTAGCTGTTTCTCGAATGTACTGTCTTCCGCTGGATGGTTTACGGGTTTTCAGGGCTTCAGTAAAATCCTTCATCGACACTTTCAGGGATCGCCGAGCTTGCTCAGGAAAGTGATGGTTGACTCGAAGCTTGCCTGAGGTTCGTATGTTCTCGTAGACTGAGTCCGCGCATAGGCCTGCTAGGTCTCCGCCTGTAAACCCATGTGTTCGTTCCGCGATTTCCTTCAGGTTTACATCTGTTTCCATCGGCATGGATCTTGTGAAGATTTCAAGAATCTCATGGCGTCCTTGTTCATCGGGTGGGTCGAACTGTATTTCCTTGTCGAATCTTCCTGCCGTTAGGAGGATTGGATCTATTGTTTCTCGGTTGTTAGCTGACGCTATGACAACTACCTTAGCCTCCCCTAGATTGTCGAATTCATTTGCTAGGGTTGTTGTTAACTGGCCTAGTTCTGGCGATGCGTAACCTTCTAGCTTATTGCAGAGTCGGTCCAGGTTTTCGAATACGATTATCGCTGGCGCATGCTCCTTGGCTTCAGCAACTTTTTCCTTAAGCCGAATGCATGCCTGTGGGAATCCGTCTCTCAGAAGCCTATCCGGGCTTATCATGACCCTGTAGACTCCGGTTTCTTGGGTTACGGCGTTGATTGCAAGCGTCTTCCCCGTACCGGGAGGGCCGATCAGTAGGATTCCGCGAAACTTTGGAACTCCGAGTTGGTTGAAGAGATCTGCGCTGGTTAATGATGTGGCAACGTAGGTTCTCAACTTTTCCTGACTGTCTCCAAGTCCCCCGATCCTGTCGTAGTCTGCGTTGAGTGCCGGAAGCTCCGTCTCCGTGGATAGGATGATTTGAGTGTTCTTGGAGATTTTGATGATGCTGGAAGGTTTGGTTTCGGTGACGGTGAACGCCAACTCTAACGAGAGGCACTGGTCTTGCCGATCATGAGTGCTGGCGTAGTGACATGCCACTATCTGTCCTTGCGCAACAACCCTGCCCAACAGAATTGATTTCACATCCTCCTCGCTGAGACTGGTCGGATCGTTCTTACCGGCAGGAGTGAGCACTGCTCTAACTCCTGCTGGGCATGTTTGTAGTCGCCTAACCTCCACTGTGGAGTTGAGCGCACTGCCTATGCTTGAGCGCGTGTGACCATCGACTCGTACGAAGAAGTCATCTCCATTCACCACTTCAGTGACCGTGACAACTGCGGATCTCTTCCCGTGAATGACAGCTTGGTCGCCAATCTTGAGGGCTAGGGCTTTGGCTATGGGTTTCGATGCTTCGGATGAATTCGGCTCCTGCTTCTCAGCGCCTTGAATGATAATTGCCTTCACGATTTCAGCGTTCAAACTTCAATGGCCTCGCGCAGATTGATCCGTGGGTTAATGGGGTGGGTTAGGGGTGCTTGCGCACGTGCTGTTGAGAGCGCGGACATTACTGCAGCCTCAGTGGTTCCGGGAACTGAGACATCCACCCAGAGACCGTCGCATCTGAAGCTGACCGCATCAGCATTATCTACGAACCGGGCTCTCTGAGCCCAGACTACGCGTGTTTCATCGTCCGGATAGTTAACGTAAACCATAACGCCGTTAGCCAAGTCGCATGCCATAGAACCTTGAGACCTGCTGAAAGTGTAGGTGGCTTGTTGTCCGTAGATGCGCAGTTGCGCGCGTTGGTTCTGGCTTGTATAGTTTCGAATCGCCTGATTCTCCGCCCAACTCAAGGTTTAGTCATCCTCCAATCGCCCCGTCTCCTTGTCGAACCGATAGCTGCGAGGGTATGTGCCGGAAGAAGTTAGAGTCCCAAAATGTGGGCTATCGCGAAGTCGAGATGCATAACGGTCCTGTAGATCAGTGCCACCATCAGAGTCGCCACCGCTTAGGAATTTCGCAACGCCAGCAGCTGCTAGAATAAGCATTATGACGCCAATCACATAAACCACCTCCTGATGAATTCGAGGTCATTCCCTCTATCGGTAATGACGGGGGTGTGTTGTCGCCACTTGCGAGCAACAAAGCGCTCGTCTGGCATTTCCTGCCGCACAAAGTTGTCCATACGTAATAGTAATAGTCAGTTTATGCACACGATTTGCTCTCGAAGAAGGTTATAGTCACACGTAAGTGGAGCTTTTCCACGAACGTGGGAGTAGTTCAGATTTATGATTCAATAAAGTACGGGTCAGCTAACTTGTTCCTGTGAATGTTATTCCGTTTTTGTAGAAGCCCCTGCTCATAGCGTGATCTCAGGGATTCGAATATCTTTACTGCTTCAGCAGTTGGTTTCAAGTACATGAGTCCGTAGGGAACAGACGCTGGGTCTCTCGTCAATAGCTCGGCCTGTAAGAATCTATTTGCGTTCGCGTTGACTGTCGATTTAGGTAAACCGAATGTTACGGCAACGAAGTAGGGTGTGACGTAGCCATTATGCTTCAATTCCTCCGATGAGGCCATTACAAATGCGCAAAGCACGCGGTTTGAAACCTCCCAATTGTGTGCCTTCGCATCAGGGCGTTTCCGGAGCCCCTCTGACCCTATCTTCTTCAGATATTCTGCCTTTGACTGGGCTGTGATCTTTGATATGTTGCTTAAGCGTGGCCAGTTTGATAGGTCGCGTTCAACAGCTTGCTGTGGGACGTTCCTGGCGAACCATTCCCCTCCCGCTTCCGACAATCTGAGTAATCTCCGGTTCGAGCCTAACTCTGGCGTCTCCTCAATCAGTCCTTCTCTAATCATCAAGTTCATTTCTTGGAAGAACTCGTCCACTACTGGTCCACCTTTCCAGTCGATGTCAGTTCTATGCTGAACCTCTGGGAAAACTTCTTTTACGGAATCAAGTTCAAGGCATGCAAACCAACATAATTTCTGAAGCTTCGTCCGGTCAACGAAATCCTGAGGGAATGGCCTGGTTAACCTTTGGTAAATTTCCTGCTGGGCTCTGGTCATCTGTTTTCGCCTCAAGAGAGATGCTATGAGTTTCCGAGCAAATAGTCCTCGCTCAAGATTACTGGTCAATCCCGCCTCAACCCCCGTTTCCGTACCCATGCCAGACCAGAGAAATCACAACTGGATTTGGCAATGCGAACGCCCAATATCTTGTTGAAGTCTAATGTTATAATCCCAAACCAAAGATCCACCTAGACATCCTCTGATATCCGCGGAATCCCGATGACCTTTTACTTGTTAAGCAGTAATAGAATGGTGATGTTTGATGAAACTGATATCGACCCCTCACAAAGTTCGAGAGTCTGGAGGAGAAATAGTTGGCAATCTCTCTCCAGAATGTGAGAAATGGAAAGGTCAAACATACCGCTCGGTGCTAATTGAAGATAGGATGGCCCTTCTCTGCTTAGAAGAGAAAACCGACGAGATTCGATTTAAGGGAGAGACGATAGATCTTGAGTTTGCTGTCATAAGTTCCTTCCTAAATGGCTACGATACTCTAACCGTTGAAGTATCTTCTCAACAAGAGAGCGTCTTGAAGGCTACGTGTGAAAAGATTGGGTGTGAACCCCGGAGGCTACCGAATAACAGGTTTCAGATACCCTTCCCCGAAGACGTGCCTCAGATTTTCACTATCATGCATGATATCTCGACACTTGATCAAGACATCCATGAGATGGTTATTGAAACGATGGGCTCACTTCCAAACACCACTAAATTAAGCCAAACATACAAAGAAATCGCTGCAAAGGAAAAGGACGTAGACAAGTGGATATACCTATTCAAGAGAAACCTACGCAAATCCTTGATTCACCCCGTCGATGCATTGGCAAACCTCGGCATCAAACGATTGGTTGATGTCTTGCATTACGAGCTTCTCGCAACATACATGGAGCGTGCCGTGGATCTTCGCGTCGACATTGTGGATGGCGTACATACGTTAAGCAGAAATCTGGAAAAACATGAGAGAAAATTTGATCTTTCAAAACCACAAGGACTCTCATTTAGAGACTATTACATTGGCGCTGATCGATTCTTCAGAGACGCCCTCAACTCCCTCGCCCTCGATGAGACAGATCTGGATGTTGACAAAACCGCACGTAAGGCATACGCCATCCTGAAAACTAGGGATGCACGAACAGGCTATCCGAGGTACGGGGAAGTCGGATGGCGGCCTGCCTACATCGATGAAGTCCTACGTAAAAAGATCCTAGATTCAACACTCGACTCGCCTAGCAAGAAGAAAACACGCGAAGCACAGCTTACGGATATGCTTTCTTGGCTCCAGGGAAAAATCTGGGCCATCACGTCCATCGCAACGAACATCGCGGAGATTGGCAGAAACATGAACCCACCCGAGAGCAAGAAGCAGGAACCATCCTAGCCCGGTTCCGAAATACGTAGGAAGGCTATCCTGTTTGAGATTTAGTCTTTAAGAAACTAGTTCTCCTCCCCAGCATCGTTGAAAATGCCGTTAGCGCCGGAGCAGTAACATGAGGTCTAGTTCGTCTTCTCCTTTATTCTTTGGTGAGCTTCTTCGTCTACGTATTGCATGAGCTCCTCGATTGTGTTGAATTTGGGATCTTTCATATTGTGAGTTTGGGCTTGATACTATAAATTCTTGAAAACTGGCGCAGAGCGGTTGTTGAGGCGCGTGTTCATTTAGGGTTTGGTTGGGGTTTGCTGCTGGATAGTTGTTGGACTCGTTTCTGAATCATTTCCTCCAATATTTCAGGGGTCAGCATGTTCAGGAGTTCATGTTCTCTTTTATCGTCTTCTAGCGCAGTTTGGAGGTTTAATGGTCTTCCACAGTTTGAGCACCGGCGCATCTCGGGCGCGTTTTCGTGTTTGCAGATTGAGCAAGTGGTTGCTCGCCTATCCATCTCGGATTCCTTCTCTGCTTCGGACACGTTCTTTCCAGCCAGTTTCAGTAGGGCGTTGTCAAGGTCTCTTCCAGATAGGTGCACGTAGACCGCAGCCATATCGGATGCCTGTGTCCAGCCAAAGTATTCTTTCATCTGCGCTTCGGTTAGATGCTTGGCTAGGAAGGTGGCTCGTGAATGTCTGAAGAGATGTGGGTTACATGCTTTCGTTAATCCAGCTCTCTTTGTGGTCTTCCTGAGCATGCTTGCGACGCTTTGATGCACAAGCCGTTCAGAATTGTTCCTGGAACCCAAGCACACCCAGAGAGACGTGTCGGGATCGTTATTCTTTGGGTGATGTTCCAGCCATGCCATGAGTCTGGGCACTGAATGAATCAGCCTAACCCGACGCTGCCCTGTCTTACCGTTAACAATCAACACGGCGCCGTTGTTGTCGAATTCCACGTTCCTTATCTTAAGGCTGAGGATCTCGCCGATTCTGCATCCGCTCTCGTAGAGGACGCTGATCAACGCCTTGTCTCTGGGATTCACAGCTGCGTTGACAAGTTTCTCCACATCCTCCTTCATGAGAAGTTGTTCCGGGAGCTTGCGGGTTTTGTTGCTCCGCCACGGTTTGATCCACCTCACCTTCTCTGGATAGACGTCCTCGCTGCCTTCAAGCCACTTCCAGAATGTTTTGATGGCCGTAAGATGGTCTGAGACGGTTCGAGGTTCGAATCCTCGCATCTGGATCTTTCTGACAAGCTCCTCTATCCATTCCCTATCCATCTTATCGAAGTCTTTCTCTGTGAGTCTTGCGATGTTCCAGAACCTGTTAAGGTAGAATAGGACTCGGAGCTTACTTAAGCCCCGCAGACTACAATTGTCAGCAAACCTGAAAACGAGCTCCTTGTTCCGCGCAGTGATCTCTCGCGACTCTCTAATCCGTCTGGTAACTAGTTCTAGTCTTCTCTCGACTCCATAATGGTCGTTTACAGTTCGACTCTCAAGTTCCTTACTCACTATACTATTTTGGTTTCGAACGTATTTATCCATGGGATTCTAGTCTGAGAAGTGGTGCGGCCGCCGGGATTCGGACCCGGGTTTCCTCGTTGCTCGTAAGCAACTTTGAGGCTTGGGAAGCCCCCGTCATAGACCAGGGTATCCTCCCAACGCGCCAGTTGGGATCTGGACCACGGCCTAGTGGAGGTATCTCCCTCACGCACTCATTGACCAGCCAATAGCGACCGCAACCACGAATTCATCGGCTCACAATAAAAGCCTCACGACAAACAGAACGGTGAGACACGATCACAGGACTTGGACTCATGTTCCGATTGATGGTGTACTTTTCAGTGTCCACGGCGGTTGTGCCGTCCCCTCTTTCTGTCCTTGAGCTCAATTCTACTCTTGCTTCTTCGTTTGCCAGAGACATAGAGTGCGCTCACTAGCACGATTGCGCCTACGATGAGGACTATTACACCCAGGCCGAGTTGGTTTTGGTTTTCCCTTGCTCCCTTAATATCCATGTACACGTCCACTAGCTGAAGGACATCGAGATTCGCCCCATCCGCGTTGCTCTTGTCGAGTGATATGGAAGCGAGCCAAGTATCTGTGGAGGGGACTGGCTTCAGCTCAAAATCAACCTCTCTCACATCTGTGCCTGGACCCACCTTGATAGTCTTCTCATAGTCTTGCGCGGGAGAACTAGTCTGTACGATGACTTTCATCCACTGTTCACTGCTGTAAGAGTAACTTACTTTCACCTTTAGGAGCAGCGTGTCCCCTTGAATAGTGTAATCTGAACTCAAAATCGACGCACGTTCATTGTACACCTGAGCACTCGTTGAGGCAAGGCAGACGAATGACAAGGAAACCAAGAGCAACAAAAGCGGACCAAGGTATTTCCGATTAATCGGCGATCTCATCACTTCGCCATTCGGGAAACCTTCAGCACCCATCCCCAATCCTCCTTGGAAATGACGTAACAGTCGGTATGAATCTATGTGACTCGTGTACTGCTGTCCGGCATCGTCCCGATATAATCTTAATGCAGGCACAACCGGGAGTTCGAATCTCTTTTCGAGTTGGCTGAGTATCTTTAAAGAAGAGAGGGAAATATGCTGGGTCAAGAATGTGGGCGTGAAGTGACTGTCTTGGCACTTGTTCCGTTGAAGGCTTCATTGCCTGAACTGCGATCTGTTGTTACTGTCAGATGTGGAAATTGAGGAGCTGAATTTGGCGGGCGTCGATAAGTACGAGCTTCTGTCGGATTTGGCGAAACGACGTGGTTTCTTCTGGCCTTCCTTCGAGATCTATGGCGGTGTAAGCGGGTACATGGATCTTGGGCCGCTGGGAACGAGGATGAAGCGGCGCGTTGAAGAACTCTGGTTGAAGCTATTTGTTACGCAGCATGGGTTCGCGGAGATCTCCAGCCCCGTGATAACCCCAGAACAAGTGTTCATGGCGTCCGGCCATGTGGATCATTTCAAGGATTTGATGGTCACCTGCACCGCGTGCCACAGGCACTTCAAGGCGGACTATGCGATCATGGAAGCGATGCCTGCGCGCACAGACTTGGCCATCGAAGCTATGTCCACCAAAGAGATTGATGAGTTCATCAAGGAAAATCACGTAACCTGCCCAGAATGCGGCGGGCAATTGACCCAGACCGAGTACTTCTCAACCATGTTCAAGACGAATATCGGTCCGTACGGCGACGTTACTGGATACGGCCGACCCGAAGCGGCGCAGGGAATGTTCGTGGACTTCAAGCGTGTCTACGAGGCGAGCAGGGAGAAGCTCCCCATAGGGATAGCCCAAGTCGGAACGGTGATGAGGAACGAGATCTCGCCAAGGCAGGGTCCGATCAGGCTTAGGGAGTTCACCATCATGGAACTGGAGTTCTTCTTCGACCCCGAAGACCCAACCTGCAGCCTAATGCCCCGTGTAAGCGACGTGGAGTTGCCGCTGCTCTTAGCGAAGGACAGAGAGAGCGGGCGATCAGACATAACCCGTGTCAAGGCGCCGGAGGCTGCGAACCGAAAGCTCGTGGGCACTGAATGGTTAGCATACTTCATGGCACTTTCGACAAAGTTCGCTTCAGCGCTCGGGATCCCGCTGGATAAGCAGAGGTTCGAGGAAAAGCTTCCCGCCGAACGATCCCACTACTCCTCTCAGACCTTCGATCACCAAGTCTGGCTTGATAGGTGGGGTTGGGTGGAGGTGGCGGGTCACGCGTACCGAACGAGTTTCGACCTCTCGGCTCACATCAAAAGCTCCGGAGTTGACCTCTCGATCTTCAAACCCCACCCGACTCCAATCGAGAGGACAGCAACTGTTGTAGTTCCGCTGGAATCAACTCTCGGCCCGCTCTTACGCGAGAAAACGAAACCAGTGTCAGATGCATTGCGAGCGGCTAATCCGGATGAGGTCAGAAGGGCATTGGAGGATCGGGGGTACTTCGAGATTCAGGGTTTCAAGGTTTTGCCGTCGCATGTGAAGTTTGAGGAGCGTACGATACGTGAGACGGGGAGACGAGTTATCCCACACGTCGTGGAACCAAGTTATGGAGCAGAGAGGAGCGTGTACTCGGCTTTGGAGTACGCCTACAACCGCGTCAAGGATAGGGTGGTGCTGAAGCTGCCATACGAACTTGTTCCGCTGGATATGATGGTCCTTCCACTCATGGCCAAAGATGGTATGCCTGAGGTTGCAGATGAGATTTCAACCTTGCTCATGCGACAAGGCTTTCATGTGGAGTACGACGATACCGGGACGATTGGGAGGCGTTACGCTCGCGCCGATGAGATTGGAGTCCCAATCTCGGTTACCGTGGATTATCAAACGTTGAAGGATGGAACAGTTACGCTTCGTGATAGGGATTCGTGGCAGCAGGTTCGGAACGTGTGGAAGGTTCTGCCAGACGTGATTGGCCAATTTCTAGTCGGAAAGCTTAAGTTTTCGAATCTCGGCTCGCCCGTCGCCGCAACCTACGAATGAAACCTATCGGAATTACTGGGCGCTGAAAATGTACTATTCTTTAAGTTCAATGCTGCTAGTAGTGTAGGGCATCAAGGAGGAGCAGCGCATGACGTTCCCAATCGAAACGGAGGCTAATATCAGGCGGAGGATGCTCGACCTCTGTCAGGTACATGCCCGGAACGTTGTCGAGATCACACGGCAACTCGCTCTCCTCTTGGATAATATTGCTGATAACAAGCCGAAACTTGCAAAGGAGAATTATGAGAGTATTCTCAAAACGATCGCGGAGAACGACAAGAACAAGGCTACCTTTCTGAGCGAGGTGGCCTCGGTGGGCAGCCTGCTCCTGAGCAGAGAAGACTTTCTGCGCCTCCTGTTCCGGCTCGGTGAGGTGGCAGAGTATTGTGAAGCCATGGGCTTCCGGTTGATGGGGATCGTGGAGTTGAAGTGGAAGCTTGACACGAAGAAATTGCAGGCGGTCTCTGCGCTGATGAGTTCCGTGTTGAAGGAGATTTCGAAGGTCCGAGAGACTTTGCACTCACTTTCCTTCGATCCGGACAAGGCGATTGATACTGCCAGAGGCGTGGAGGATCTGGAACGGCAGATCGATGCTGAGTCTAGGAAGTTGGATCTTGACTTGCTTTCAAGCAAGATGCCACTCCAGATGCTGCTCTTATTCCGGGATTTGGTTGAGAGGGCCGAGAAGATAGCGGATATTGGCGTGGATGTCGTGGATCACGTACGTGTACTGGCTCTGACTTCGTGAGTAGCGATCATGAATGGGCAAAGCAATAGTTGCTGAGTTAATCGGAACTAGGCTGATCGTGTGGGACTTCGGAGACGCCGTGAACCTCTATCGTATGGGCTTCTTCGGAAAACCCGTCGGCATTCCCAAACCTAAACCGGAACAGGAATTCAAAGCTCCCTTGATGCTCGATTTGATGGAAGGCGTTTTCCTTCTTGACAGGAAGATCATCAAAGTCGTGGATGCAAAAACCTCTAAGCCGGTAAGTAGGTCTACTATTCTCAAGCTTGCTAACAAGACTTACAAGGAATTTGACCTTGGTTACTCTGCCTACGAGAACCTCCGCGAGAAAGGGTTGATTGTGACACCGGGGATCAGGTTTGGTTCCGATTTCGCGATCTATGAGCATGGGCCGGGAATAGACCACGCTCCATTCATCGTGACCGTGAAGAGGGAACAGGAGACTATGGGACCGTTCGAGGTTGTCTTGGCGGGGAGGCTTGCGACAACAGTCCGCAAGCAGTTCACCATCGCTGTACCAAACTCGCGCGGCAAACGGGTCGATTATTTGGTCTTCAAGTGGTTCAAAGCGTAAGGGCATACGGGTTCAAGCGTTACCGAATTTCTCGTCCCAGGCGTGCTGCTGATGAAGGACGCTTCAGCGATGAAGGCTCCTCTCCGTCCGGTCATTATGGTTCGTAGATATTTCTCGACGGCGGGGGCATCGGTGAAGTTGCGGTCGGTGCTCTTATCGTAAGAGGTGAGCATCAACTGGACGAGTGCTGGCAAATCCTTTTGATCGGGGTTGGTTAACGGTAGGGTCGGCATGAGCTTGGTTTCTGTAATCGGCCCCAAGAATCTGAGAACACCGCCGCCATTCTGAAATCCCATGCTCACTAGGGAATTGGAGAATTCCTCTTGAACGTTCATCGTCAGGGATCTGAACTTCGTTTTCGCCAGATCCTCAAGTAGAGTTGTAATAGCTTCCTGCAATGGGCTTTGATCGAGCAAACAGAACCGGTCCAATTCCGCTCGAGTATCTGTGGTCTGTAAGTTGAATAGTGCTAGAGGTCGGTTGGTCCGCAGAATTGACCCCTGGAATTGCGATCCTTCCAGAGCTTCAACAACTTCGCGTACGTCCCCGCACTCCCGAAAGAGATCATTTGGATTGGCCTTGTTCTCGAAAATGAATTGTGAAACGCTATGGAGAACGTTGGAATCGGTTTTTGAGGCCGGAGTTATCACGTGTTGTCAACTGTTGTAACAAAGCAAATATCTATCGTATATTCAGTTCCCTTGAACCTTGATGTATAGCGGCCTGGTCGTCTCCGGTATCATTATGGCGGTGTTCGGAGTCTTTCTGGTGCTGCTGGATCTGTACGCTCCGTTGGGAGTGTCGATCTTTGGTTTTCCAATCGCTATCGCCGGAGCAATAATGTTCTTGTTGGGTTTTTTCCGTAGCGAACCTCTACCCGTAGAACCGGAGTCCGGTAAGAAGTTCTGCTGGTATTGCATGGCACAGATTCCAAAGGACGTAACCGAGTGTCCCGAATGCAGTCTTCCGCAATATGACACGTTATCCCGTCAGGCGTAATCGAGACGAGTTTCGAATCTAAGTTGCGCGATCATTCCTTAGCGGGTTGATCTTTGCGTAATTCTATGTGCGCCTGGCCTTCCATGATTTTGCGTTGAAGCGCGGTGATCAGCTCGTCGATTGCGTCGTGATCAAGCCCCATTCGTTGCAGCGCAGCCAGCGTCTCATCTGAAAGTGTGGCGCTAATGTTCGGACCCCCGTATCCCTCCATTCCAATGGCATCAAACTTCAGTCGCCCCCCCTTATAGTCGAAGTAGCTCGAAATGTAGGTTGCACGACCCTGCTCATCAATCGAGTCAATGAACACCTCAAGCTCTTCCGGTAGATCCGGTCTACTCAAGAAATCACCAACCAGCCATCGGCGCGGCTCTTGAGGAACCAGCACCGAAGCATATGTGCCTTTAACTCCTCCAACGCTCATTCACCGAAACACACAGAAGCAAGTCTCTGCTGATCGAGGGTGATAGTCGAATTGGACTACATTCAGATTATGGTAAACAACGAGTACACGACACCTACGAGGAAACTTTGCGAGCGATTAGTCAAACCTAACCAGGGTTACTCTAGACTACTTATGATTCCTACTGACGTAGGCGCTCTACTAAAACCGCGCCCGTGAACTAACCTACTTAGTGTGGGG